>Ga0160428_1000712_pt1 | contig 32520 bp, 43 predicted proteins | sample SolpanmetagenomM_FD_108198 | JGI IMG/M metagenome (GOLD analysis project Ga0160428, IMG submission 108198) | Solar panel surface microbial communities from Lawrence Berkeley National Laboratory, California, USA - M | ecosystem: Engineered > Built environment > Solar panel > Unclassified ... | reverse complement strand
TCTCTGCGATCTTCGACAGGATGTATGGCGGTAGAATGCAGTGAAGCGAGTGACGGTGCGTGGAGCTGCACATATCGTATCTCCTTGGGGGGTAGTTCAGTTGCGAGTACGGCGAAGGACAAAGGGGACGAGCGCGACCCACATGATGGTGAGGAAGGCCAGGACCTGGCTGGTCTGCTCCGGTCCGCCCGGCAGGTAGCCAAAGCCACCGAGTGACGCCGCGTAGAGCTCGAACGAAATCACCGAGACGGCGATCGCCGCGACATCGGCATCTCCCCCTCTCTCCTCCTGCGTTCCGAACCAGCGAAGCACGATGATGAAGAGGGTGATGACGGCGATCAGGATCAGGCGAATAACGGTGTCGTCGGCTGCGACGCCGATCGCCAGCGGGTAGAGCGTCACCGCCTCGACTGGGAACAGCTTCACGAGGCTGGCATAGTAGGGCTCAGGTGCAGGCGCTGGACGCCGTCCTCCCCTGACCGTCGGTTGAGACTTACTATGCAGCCGCAGCGAGCCGCGGAGAATCGATCGCGCGACTGTGCTGCCTGGTCCGTCCAACGCCGCGATCGCGCGTTGCACCGCGTCAACGTAGCGGGCTACGACGGTGTCGTTGGGAGTCACTGCGGTCCCGATTGCCTTTGCCTGTTCGCAGCGATCGAGGATCGTGGCGAACATCGAGCGATCATCACCCTCGCCGTCGTGAGGGCTGGCGAACCGGTCGCGCGCGTTGCCAAGCGCCGTGCGCAGCCCGAACAGTGTGTCGAAGAAGCGCGGTAGGAAGCGCGGATCGACGGTGAACGCCTGCAGCTGGTCAATCAGGGAGTCGGCTGCTTCCATGGCCTGAGTGAAGGTCGTCATCGAAATCCTCCTCAGGCGGGGCTTGCGAGCGAGGCGAGCAGGCCAAGCGCGCGAGTGATGCGGTCGATATTGAGGCGGGCTGCGGCGCTGCGCTGCGCCGGCGTCAGCCGGGCGGCGAGCGCGTCGCGCAGGCTTGCCTGTGCCTTGGCGGCGAGGTCGATGGCGTCGGTAACCTGCGCAGCGCGGGCCGGTCCGTCCTTCGCGGCCTCACGAGCGGCGAACACACGCCCGGCGAGCTGCTCGCGCTGATCGGCTGACAGGCTTGTCCGGTTGCGAATGTACGTCCGGAATAGGGCATTGCCATAAAGGTCGTCAGCGTTGCGCGCCGCTCCACTGCCCCAGATCGTGACTTGCGCCGAAAGCGACGCAAGCGCGCGGTCGACAACGGCCCCGCGCTCGACAACGAGAGCACGCACGTCGCGCGTCTGCCGCGCTTCGCGGGCGAGCTCGCCGGCAAAGGCGATCAGCGCGACAAGGCTCTTGCCCTGCTCACTGGCAATCGCCGCGTTGACGTTGGGCAAGTCCGTGCCGGCGACGAAGTTGCTGAAGCGGGCAAGGCGGTCTGCCTGGTCGGCGAAGGCGGTTACCTCCGCCGAGACGTCCGTCTTGGGCGCGTTGAGGATTGCCGCCAGTGCATCGGTATAATCGCTGATCGCAACGATAAGCGCGATGCGCGGCTCTAGCACGGCCCGCGGACTGCTTCCGATGTCAATCTCGAACGCTGTGTAGCCCGGCGATGGGACTTCGCCGAACAGGCACAGCGGCGCTGCCGGGGCCGATGGCGTGATAGGCACCTGAATTCGCAGCGGTGTCGCTGGCAGGCAACTCGGATCGCTCGCGACTAGTGCCGCTGCAGCCTCGCGGCGACGTTGCTCGATCGCATCAAAGTAGTTGGCGGTTGCCGTCACGGCCTCGCGACTTCGGGTTTGCACTGCCCCTGCTGCCTCCAGCCTGAGTGCGTTGGTGGCGCATCCAGTGAGAACCAGTGGAACCAACATCAATGGTAGAACGGCATTGGCGCAGCGGCGCATGGCGGTCTCCTTCAGCTTTCGGACATCATGCCCGTGAACTCCGAATTTCCCTCCCCTTTCTGCCCCTGGGCATGCACGGAGGCCTTGGTCGCTCCGGCAGTCGCTCGTGGCGCCGCAGGGTGGTGATGGCATTGACGATACTAGTGATGAGCGCAGCGATACCCACCAGCATCGGGCCGTCGATCATATCGGTCATGTCTCCCGACTCCATATTGATCCGACGGCCTATGTTCCACCTTTGTTCTTTGTAGGACAGGTTTAAATTCAGTCAGAGCAGAATGTCCTGCGGCCCCGCAATCAGTCGGCGGACCGTCGTGCCGGTTACGGCCTCCTCGTTCGAGAAGCCGTCGAAGAGGGGCAGCTCCCCGAAGTTGAGAGCCGTCAGGCCTGCGATCGCGGCAACGGATCGCTGATAGGTCTTGAACGCACCGAATAGCAGCGTGTGCTCATTCAGGTCGACATCTTGATCGATGAGGTAGGCGGAGGCGGACGGTCGGCCATCATCATGTATGAAGGCGACGACCTTCCAATAGGCGAGTGGGATCGCAACACCGCGGTAGACCGGGTCGTCCGTTCTAAAGACCGGCCCCGTGAACACAGTCGCGCGCTCGCCAACCCGGCGCGTGTTGCTGAGGATATAGTCCTCGAGGCTGAGCCAGGTGCGCTGGTTAAAGACAGAGAGCTGCGGTGCGCAGTTGGTGAAGTGGAAGGTGTCGCGATTGGCGATGCTGGCGCTCGGTCCCCAGTTCGGATCTTCGCGGCGGACGAGATGGCCCCGGTCAAAGTCGTTGTTGGCGTAGAGCTCGTCCCCAGCCTGTGCCTCCTCGGGGATCCGTCCGTCAAAGGCCCATGGATCACCGCCGCGGGGAACGGAGACGCTGGCGCTACCGTCGATATTGACGCCGGTGAAGAGCGCGAGGCGCCGGCTCTTCGACATGACGACCGTGAAGTGCTCATAGTCGAGCCGTGCATCTGTCCTGCCATCGACGGGCAGAACATCGGCCGCGATCGTAGAGGTGTCGGGCAGCGGCACGACAAACTCGCCAAGGTGTTCGGCGTGATAGCCCTCTCGGCCTGTGAATGACGATGCCGGAGATATCCGGACGCTGGTCGCCTCCGGCGCAAGCAAGCTTTGGTTCGTCGACGTGATGGGCTGTAGGTCGCTCAGGCGGGGTCGATAGGACAAGTCGATCACGGGGTTCCTCCAATGGCTTCACGTCGGGCTCGCTCAAGGCACAGCCGTTCAACGACGAGCGGATCCTGATGGGTCTGGATCAGCTTCATAAGCGCGGAAAACGGCAAGCGCGTTGCATCGAAGCGCGGCCACTTCGGCTTCGGCGCAGTCCAATCAAGAGCAAAAAGCTGGCGGCGGTTACGCACCTCAACAACAATTCTCCGCGCTTAGGGCGGATGAAGGCGCGACCGAGACCTTACAGTGTGCTTTGACACGGAAACCTGGCCGCGGGCGTCAGAACAAACGGTGATTTGACAAACCCGGTGACAAAGACCTTAGCCGATAAGAACAATCTCTGACACTATTTTGTCCGGGAGATGGACTCGGCGGCGCACCCGCAAGATACCGCTTCCATGTCATCACAGCATCCGGAAAGCGCCGGCGAGCCAATATTTAAATTCTGCTCCGGCGCGGACTTCGCCTCGAGCGGCCTCAATGCGTTCCTAACGGATGAGGCTGATGCGGACGATTACGCACTAGGGAATGCGCTGCGAGCCGAGGAGCGGACGGCGAATGCGGCAGGGGACGAGGTTCGCGCTCGTGTGTTCGGTCTAATGGCCGGGTTGATGTCGCTCCACATGCGGGTCGACGATCCGGCCGAGACCTTCGGCCCGGCGCTCGTGATGGGAACGAGGCGATCGATGATCCCCAGCGATGTCCGCGGCCCGCAGACCGACGTCCTCGCCGTACAGGCGACACTACTGTCCCATCCATCCGTCCGGGCGCGGGTGGGTGACGTTGCCTTCCTCAACTCTCGCCAGCATCACGCCGCCGGACGCGCAGCGATGGATGCGTATTGTGAACTGGCTGTAGGAAGGCTCGACGGCGCTTTCCCCTCCTCGCCCCCGGGCGTGGAGCTTGGTCTGCACGACGTGGTCGAACCCATTAAGCGCGCTCTCCAACTTGCTAGGCTGCTCCAGCGGCGGGGCGAGGTGCCGGACAACGTCAGTGCCGCTTTCCGCCGTGCGTGGGATGCGGCGCTAGACGATGCGCGATACGTCCAGTTCGTCGAACTCGCAGGCGCCGGGGTGGCTACCGGCTTGGTCAGCCCAGCGGACGCGGCTCGCGATGCCGAGGTGTTGGCCGTCGCGGCGCCGGAGGGCACATACCCTGAGGCAGTGAAGCGGGCCTGGAACTTCGCCGCCCATCATCTAGCCCGGTTAGGCGACAAGGGCGGAGCCAACCGCTGCGCCCTCGCGGCGGCCGAGCAAACGCTTAAGATGCGCGACCAGTGTAGCGGGTCGCTCGCGCGAGCCGACTGGACCAAGGACGCGATAGGCGAGCTTCGGCAGATCCCCGGCACGTCGGCTAGGGTGAAGGAGCTAATGGAGGAGATGCGCCACCTACAGCTTGCCGCCCAAGACGAGATGGCGAGCTTCGAGGTGCCGATGGACCTATCGGCCGAACGAGCGGATGCCATTAGGGTATTTGAGGGGGTCAGCCTGCCGGAGGCGTTCGTCGAGCTGATTCTCTTGGTCGAGCCGAGGAATGCCGACGAACTGATGGCGGCCGCCCGGAAGGACGCGGCTGGCTCCATCGTGGAGACGATGTTCGCCGCGAGTTACCGCGACACCGAGGGGAAGGAGATCGGGCGTATCGCCGCACCGGCGGTCGAGGGCGAGCCGGACGACGATTGGCTTAAGGCAGCCTGCATACGGCACATGTCCTTCATCCGGCATCAGATCGTCGCGGGCTATCTTGAACCCGCGCGCCGCACGATCAGCAGTCGATTTACGGTCGAGGACCGCCATTTTGAGCCGATCACTGCTAGGTCGCCATTCGTGCCTCAGGGACATGGTTCGTTGTTTGCTCTCGGTTTCGCAAGGATGTTCCAAGGGGACTTCGTCTCCGCGGCGCATATCTTGTTTCCACAGTTGGAAAATTCGCTTCGGCATCTGCTCGTGCTTTCAAATGCTGAGCCTTCCAAGATCGAGGCCGACCTCCTGCAGGGGGATCGAACTCTGAACGCGCTGTTAGGCGCAAATCGCTCGGATTTGGAGAGGATGTGGGGGAAGAACATCGTCTTCGAGATCGACATCCTCTTCAACTTTCGGCCCGGCCCGGCTCTCAGGAACGACCTCGCCCACGGCAAGCTCACATGGGGAGCCCTGCATTCGCCCGAGGTCGTCATCGGCTGCTGGATTATCTTCAACCTGACATGCCGGCCGCTATTTCAGGTATGGCAGGAAACAATCGCGCCGGAGATCGACGCGGCTCTCTAGTTAGGTAGGTGGTGAACATGGATGGATGGAAGCCACACGTCGATCAGCCCGCGAACCCGTTGTTCACAAACGGCGCTAACAGCCAGATGAATGCGTGCGTTGGCGACAATGGCGGACCATATGACCTATTCCAGTATGGGCGCGGCTTCTTCGCAGGCGGACATGCGATAGTGAAGACCGCACAGGAGCACGTCGCGCCAGTCGATCTGCTCATATACCCTGCGGCGTTCAGCTATCGTCATGGTATCGAGCTGTTTCTGAAGCACCTCGTGCAGACCTTGAACGTCATTTTAGAAACAGGGGAGACGTTCAAAAAGAACCATTCCATGATCCAGCTATGGTGCGACGTGGCTCGACTGAACGAGGCAGTCGAGCGTGATCTAATGGAAAAGGAAGCGGTGGATAGGGCAGGCGAACTGATAGGACATTTCGACAGCTTCGATCCTCGTGGCCAAGTGTTTCGCTATCCCGAGGATATCAATGAAAACCGCCACCTCGCAGAACACAAGCTGATCAATGTCGAAGTGCTGCGCGACTACATGACGGAGTTGCAAGAGATACTTGAGCGGTTTGTCTATCAGGCCGAGGATCATCGCAGTTGGCAGCTTGAGCAGCGCGCCGAATATGGGCGAGACTGACGCTACCAATCAACGCTGGTGCGTCGGGGGCCGGCACGACCGCGTGACCGAAAGCCGGCGACAATAGAAGATCGACGGTCTCACCCGATTGCCGACGCGCAACTCCGCTGTCGCCTGTCACAGAGGCTAGGTTTGAGTGGCAAAGGATATACAGACCGCCTGATTGAGCATCGACCATCTGGGCGATCCTCTCAAAGATTGGCAAAGTTCACAACATCAGGCCGACGGGGTCGCTGCTGCGCGAGGCAGCGTCGTACCCGCGCTGCCATGCCGCCCTTAGGCGACTGCCCGATGGATGGCTGGGCGTAGTGTTGCCCATGACGAAGCACCGCCAACCTGCCTTCTCAGCCTCCCAGTCCTCGTCGACCGGAGCTGGCGCAAGCAGCGTCATCAGGTCGAGACAGCGGCCGGGCGTCGTGTCTGTGACCATTTCAGAGGTCCTCGCGAACCATGATCGTCAGCACGCGGCGGGAAATGCTGGCGTTGGCGGGATCCTCCGAGCCGTACTCGAGCGCGGCGTCGTAATAGTCGATCTGGAAGTAGACCCGCGTCCCTTCGAACTCGAAATCGCCGCGGTCCCGCTCGGCCGCATTGTCAGCCTTAAACTCATGTCGTCGAACCGCAGCCAACAGTCTCGCCTGAACGACGATCGCCATAGGGCTATCGCCTGAGGCAAATGTGCCAAGGCAGGTCCGCGTCACCATGATTCTGGCGGTACGGTCGAGGCCCTGGCGGCAACGGTCGTTGAGATGGGCGATAGTCGCGAGACGCACGTCGGCGCTCGCCAGCTTGGGCTGTGCGATCATGGCAATGTCCTTCGGGTTGGTCAGGCGGCGAGCAGAGGACGCTCGATTGCGGCTACGCCTGCGTTGAAACGGTCTATCCAATCCCGCATTGGCGGGCGTTCCTCGATCGGAATTGAGGCCGCGACGTCTTGAAAGCGGATCAGATCAGTTGGCGCGGTATTCCAGATGCGGTCGACCTCACGCACTGGCAGCAACCCCTCGTTACGAATGAAGTCTGTCATCCGGCCTGGTCGCGCTTTCGTGCCTTTGCGCCATAGACCCTCGACAGTGTGCAGCCGTGGGGCGGCGCGAGCCTCGACCAGTACGATCAGGCGCAAACACCAGCGCGGAAGGTCGCGGATCTACTGCGGCTGGTTCGCAATGCAAATCCAGCACGCAGACTTGGGCGGGACCGGCAGGCCCTCTGCCACGGTCCGAGCGACACAAGCGTCCCGGTCCCATCCCCACTCACGCAAGGGGTACTCGCAGGCATAAAGCGGGTCATCGATCGACAGGGCATGGTTCGCCCGCGCCGTATCACGCGGCCCCGCGTCATAGCCGATCAGGCGTGTGACGCGTTGACCGCGGCGCCATGCGTCGATCGCCGGTTGCCAGGCGGCGAGGAAGGCATCCTGCGGGGCCTTCTTGTATTTCAGGCTGCAGCTCGACCCGCCCATGCTCTTGCTCGGGAGCGTTGCGTTGGTGAGGCACATCTCCAGCAACCCGTAATAGGGCGGCCAATGCTTGAAGCGCTTGGGCAGGTAGGAAACGATTTCGTGCCGAATCCCGCGCGCGTCCATCCACGGGCGAATGATGTCGAGGTACGCGTAGGTCGCCGGCTTCTCGACCCCGGTATCGGCGGTCAGCACGAGATCGATCCTGTCGCCACGGGCGACCTTCTCGATCAGGAGGGCAGTGCTGTCGACGCCGACACCGTATGCGAGGACAACCGGCGCTGGAGGTGGGGCGTCCATGTCACTCGGCCTCCGGCGTGCGTTCGGCGACCGTCACTACCAGTCCGTCGCGGGTCATCGTAACCGTCACCCTCCGGTCGGACGGCACAAGCCACGGATAGGACGACAAAAGCGACCGCACCCGGATTTCGATCGCCGCGTCGCTGCCTTCGAGGATACTGACGACACGTTCGGTCGCATCGCGGACGAAGCGGCTGCGCTGCGTATCGTGGCTGTCCGCGTCGCTGTCGCTATTCGGATCGAAAGCGGCGTGTTGAACCAGGTCGACGACATCCCCGCTCACCAGTCCTGTCTCCCGTCTGATAAAGATCGCCAGATCGTCGATATGGCTCGAAAGGTCGTGGTCAGCTGCAAACGCGATGTCCGCCGCGCATCGAACGTCGATGTACGCGCCCGCATGAGACACCGTTGCGATCAGATCGAGCGTGTCGACGTAGCCGTTATCGACGTCGGCGGGAGCGCCTGCCTCCGCATCAATGGCAAAACAGCGACCGTCCTGAATGATCTCGAACCCGATCATCTCGACGCGTGCCAGCGTGTCGTACCAGCGATAACCGGCAAACGCCGGCTCCTCGCAGACCAGTTCGCCGCCAAAGGGGGAATGCCGGGCAATCGCCAGCGCGGCCGGCTGGGCGATCAGGGCGTCGATCGGGGGCATGATGACCATCGACAAGGTCGAGACACGCGTACCGCTGAGGTAATTCTCGCCATAGTCGGCATGCGGGGCGATCCAGCCCGAGAGATATGGGTCGGCCTCGGCAATCTCGATGCCGATCGACCGCGCCTTCGACCATGTGTCAAACGACAGCCGGTGCGTGGGCTGCGCGGCGATGGTGCGGAAGACGGCCGCGGTGATCGCGGTACGCAACTCCTCGAGCGCGGCATTCTGCACCGCTTCTTTGCGTGCCGGCAGGACCAACTGGATCGCGGGACAGTCGACGATGTCGACCCGGGCGTTCCAGACTTGGCCGCGTCCGATCTCGCCGATGCCGCTCATCGAGAGCGGAATGGTGACGCCGTGAAAGTTCAGGCGCGGATCGCCACTACGGCTGTGCGTCGATTCCTCGCGGAAGATGCCGATCCGACAGCCGTTCCACTCTTCGACGAGTATCGCGCCCGCGAGCCAGCTTTCCTGTTCGACCGGCTCGCCGTTAAAGGTCACCGGCAACGGGTAATGTCGTGCGACTTGCCGGATGGCACCTTCCAGCCCGTCGGACCATTCCTGCGGTATCCGCACCGTGATGGCGGTGCCTCGGGCAATGGGATCTTTCGAGACGACGATCGGGCGGCTGCTTTCCCAGGCGCCGGCAGGAATGTGCGTCATCCAGCCCTGCCGTTCGGGCTGCGACCAGGATCGAATGATGACGTCTCGTCCAGCGAGGCTGAAGACCCCCATGCCGGCAGGATCCTCGCTGGTCTTGGTTTCCTCTGACCAGCCGGACCGGCCTAACGTCACGACCGCGGCGGGATCTGCAATGCCGCTGCCATCGTCGACGATGTGGATCAGTCGGTCACCCCCATTGCCGGCTGTGGTGACGGTAACCGAGCTGGCACCGCCGCGACGTGCGTTCTGGAGCAACTCGCTCAAGACGTCGTGTGCGGATCCGTTGAACAGCCGGCCGACCTTGGCGATGGTTTCGGGTGCAACGCTGGTGGCGATCGTGGCAGGGAGCATGGCGGTGTCCTCAGGCTCGGCGGGGCCATTCCCCGCATCTGCCTGTCACCTCCCCCTCCCTCCTTGAGACCTGGGCCTCCCCGGTCGGCCTCGGCGGGAGGCCGGTCTCACACACGTCTATTCGTAGTGCGGACGGTTCACAGGAAAGCGCTCAGGCGGCAGCCCGGTAAAGGAGAAGGCACGGAACCGACCGCCGTCGTAGAGAACAGACTCCACGCTACGCCGGTGCTTCTGGAGGCGGTCGAGCAGCCGATTAGCGCGACGCACGGCGGTGATCGCTGCTTCATCGGTGAGGTACCAGCCCGGCCGCGGCGCACCGCGCGACTACCTGCTCGAATAGCAGACGATGTAGGTCGCAGGCGCGGAAGCGGCCGTGCCGGTTCTTGGAGAAGGTGGAATGGTCGGGCACTCGGTCGCCCAGATCGAGCCGGCAGAACCAACGATATGCGAGGTTGAGGTGCACCTCCTCGCACAGGCGGCGTTCCGAGCGGATGCCGAACAGATAGCCAACCAGCAGCATCCTGAGCATCAGCTCCGGGTCGATCGAGGGGCGCCCACTCGTGCTGTAGCTCGACGCCAGCGCCTCGCGCACAAAGCCGAAGTCCAACACGCCGTCGATGCGTCGGAGCAGGTGGTCGACCGGCACATGCTCATCGAGCCGGAAACCATAGAACAGCGCCCCCTGCGCGACCTGCCGACCCATCATGTCCGTGATCCCCCTACCGCCTTGCAGGAGTGAATCACGCCCTCGTCACCGTCGCAAGCAGCCGTTTTTCAACAGCCTCGCCCGTTTGTTGAACGTCGTGGGTACATACCAGTACGCCAGACCTTCCAGCAGACTGCCAGCCCGGCCAGATCCTGGCATGATTCTATAACGCATAGGATTTCCAGGTGTTAAAGCTGAGCGAATGACCACATCTGCCCACTCCGAACAGAACCTGATCCTCCGTTGCCCGGACCCGCTCAATGCGGAAACCGCTCCGGATCGGCTGATCGCGTCGTTCCTGACGCCGCAAGCGCACTTCTATATTCGCAGTCATGGTCCGACGCCGGAGCTGGACGATCATCACTGCGTAGCGCTGGATGGCCTGATCGACCGACCGCGCTCCTTCACGATCGCGGAACTTCAGGCCGCCTTTCCAACCCGTACAGTTACTGCGACCATGCAGTGTGCCGGCAATCGCCGAGCCCACCTTCAAGGAGTGGAAAAAACGTCGGGCGATCCATGGGACGTAGGTGCGATCGGCAATGCGGAGTGGACCGGCGTGGCGCTCCGCGATGTTCTCGCCGCAGCCGGTATCCAGGAGGGGGCTTCGTTCGTGGGCGCCACTGGCGCAGATGACGTCGACGTTGATGGTGAGACGGCCCCGTTCGGTGCCTCGATCTCGATCGCCAAGGCTCTCGAACCCGACGTGCTGATTGCCTGGGCCATGAACGGTGAAGCGCTTGCGGCCGAGCATGGGGCGCCGCTGCGCTTGGTCGTGCCGGGCTATGCGGGGGTTCGCAGCGCCAAATGGCTGACCCGGATCGAGGTACGGGATCGCCCATCTGACGCCCCAATCCAGGCCAAGGACTACAAGCTGTTTCCCTCGTCGGTGACGAAGGAGGAAGCGGATTGGGATCAAGGTCTTACAATCAACGAGATGCCGCTCAATGCTGCGATCTGCTCGCCCGAGGACGGTGCGCGTGTTGCTTCCGGCGCGTGCTCGATCGAAGGCTATGCGGTCGCGTTCGGACGAGCTGTCTCCCGCGTTGAGATTTCCACCAATGGCGGCACCGACTGGATGCAAGCCGAGCTGAACGCCAAACCGAACGCGCCTTGGAGCTGGACGCAGTGGCGCGCCACACTGGACCTGCCACCCGGCCTTCACGTGCTGGTCGTGCGCGCCGTCGACGGGGCGGGGCAGATGCAGCCCGAACAGCCCGAAGCGATCTGGAACTTCGCGGGCTACCTGTCGACGGCCTGGCATCGCATTACCGTCACCGCCGACTGATGCCCGCCTCGGATAACTCCGATCAGGCACACGCGAAGCTGGCGGAGAGCGCCAGCACGTTAAAAGACAGTGCGGTGCAGCAGGTCGACAGCGCCGATCGACGCACCGAACTTGCCGCGGACCGGACGATTCTCGCCGGTGAGCGGACCTACGCCGCCTGGGTGCGAACCGGGCTGGCAGCGCTCGCTTCCGGCATCGGCGCGCGCGCGTTGCTTAAGGACGTCGTGTTCCCCTGGCTGGGCACGGCGACCGGGACGGTCCTGATCCTATTCAGCGCCTTCTGCTTCGCGGCTGCGGTGTGGCGGGAAATGGGAGCAGGCGCCCCACCGCCGCGACCGGACATCAATCGCCTGCCGGCAGCGTTGCTCTTGGGCGTGAACGGCTTCCTGATGCTCGTGTCGCTGGCCGCACTCGTCGGCATTTGGACAGCTCGCTCGTAGGGTAGCAGCTAGATGCAGCCGTGCCCTATGCGGGCTGTAAAGCGATCAGCTCTAGCAGCGCATCTGCGGCTCTCGTGCGATATCGCTCCTTGTGACGCAACCCGTAAAAAGCCCGCGGCCCGAACGCGATAGGTGCGGCGTGAAGCGTGCCTGCCTTGATCGCAGGCGCCACGACCAGCGACGACAGAACGGCGACACCGGCGCCAGCCTCGACCGCGGTCCGCACGCTTTCGTTGGACGGCAGCACCAGCGCCACGTCGAGCATGGCAGGATCGACGCCAAGTGCCCGCAGGTGGCGATCGAGCGTCGAACGAGTGCCTGACCCCTGCTCCCGTTCTACCCAGCGTGCGTGACGCAACCAATCCGCATCGATGGTGCCCTTCGTGAACGGCACGGACCCGACGAGCACCAGCTTGTCTTCACCGATCGGCCAGTGCGCGAGCACCGGATCGTCGATCTCGCCCTCGACGATGCCGAGGTCAGCATCACCATCGTGGACGCGGGTCGCCGCCTGTTCGGTGTTGCCGATTGCCAACTCGACCGACAGGGCTGGGTGGCGATCACGGAACGCGGCCAGGATCGGTGGTAGCCAATAGGCGGCGATGGTCTGGCTGGCGACGACGCGCAGTGTGCCGCGCTTGAGCCCGCCCAACTCCTCCAGCATCGTTTCGGCCGCTGTTGCACGTGCAAGGACGCCGCGTGCCTCGATCAGGAACATCTGCCCGGCCTCGGTCAGGGCTATCCCGCGTCCGACACGGTGAAACAGCTTGATTGCATGCCGGGTCTCTAGAGCTGCGATGGCAGCCGACGCGGCCGACTGCGTGACGTGGAGCGCGCGGGCAGCTTCGGTCATATGTTCGCGCTCGGCGACACCGACGAAGATGCGGAGTTGTTCGAGCGTCATGCACCCAACGTTAACAGGACCAATCGCGAATAGCGATTGGAATGACCATAACGATGTGTTGGAGCGAACGATCGCTAAGCCATATTTGAGGTGCCGGAAGGATACTCTCTTGGCTACTCTCGCAGCTCACGCACATACACCGGCACGCAGCGCCGACCACACCCATCCTAGCGTGCTACCGGGCATCATGCTCTGCATGATTGTGACCGCCGCGGCCTATGCCTTGGAAGCAGGGGAGCGGGCGATTGTCGGCAAGGCATGGCTGGAAGCGCTGGTGCTCGCTATCTTGATCGGCACGATGGTGCGCACTCTGTGGACGCCCGATGCCAAGTGGCACGCCGGCATCACGTTCAGTGCCAAATATCTGCTGGAGATCGCGGTTGTACTGCTCGGCGCATCGGTTAGCGCGGGCACTATTCTAGCGGCCGGACCTGCTCTTTTGATCGGCATTGCTGGCGTGGTGGCGAGCGCCATCATGCTCAGCTTTGGCATCGGCCGGCTGCTCGGCCTGCCGACCCGCATGGCGCTGCTGATCGCGTGCGGCAATTCGATCTGCGGCAACTCGGCTATTGCAGCGGTCGCACCCGTGATCGGTGCCGACAGCGACGATGTCGCCGCCTCCATCGCATTCACTGCCGTGCTCGGCGTCGTGGTGGTACTCGGCCTCCCACTGCTCGGGATCGAGATGGGCATGAGTGGCCTCGCATACGGCGCGCTTGCCGGACTTACCGTCTATGCGGTGCCGCAGGTAATCGCAGCGGCGTCCCCGCTTGGCGCGATTGCCGTGCAAACGGGCACGCTGGTGAAACTGGTACGCGTGCTGATGCTTGGGCCGGTCTGCCTCGCCCTGTCGCTCATAGCGCCGAGGCTTGCGCCGCAGGTGGCGCCCGACGGCGAAGTTGTCGCCGGTCAGGCGACCAAGCGGCCGGGCATCGGCCACCTCGTGCCATGGTTCATCATCGGCTTCCTCGCCTTGGTCGCCCTTCGTTCGTTGAGCCTGGTTCCGACCGTCGCCATCGCACCGATCGGTCGCATCGCGACGTTGCTGACGGTGGTGTCCATGGCGGCACTTGGTCTTGGAGTGGATGTTCGCGTCGTGGCTAAAGCGGGTGGGCGTGTGACGGCTGCGGTGGTCCTGTCGTTGCTCTGCTTGGGAGTAATCAGCCTGGCTCTGCTTGCCACGCTTCATCTCGCGTGATCGGGTCGTTCGTTGCTATTCCGGCGTTGTGCTCTCACTGCATACCCTCCCCGAGAATAGGCGTCACCCGATCTTCATCATCTCTGCGACCTTGGCCGCTAGCCCTTGCATCGAGAAAGGCTTGGTCAGCAACTCCATGCCGGGTTCGAGCTGGCCGTTACCGACCGCTGCGTTCTCCGCATAGCCGGTGATGAAAAGTACCTTCAAGTTGGGGCGCAGGGACCGCGCTGCGTCGGCGACCTGCCGTCCGTTCATACCGTTCGGCAAGCCGACGTCCGTGATCAGCAGCTCGATCTTCGCACCCGATTGCAGAACCTTGATGCCTGCCGCGCCAATTACCGTATAGCCCTGCTCGTCGAGCACCTCGTCGATGAGGTGCCGGATTGTGGCCTCGTCATCGACTACCAAAATCGTCTGACCGCTAGCCTTTGCGGCGAGAGCGATAGCCTCTTCCTCCTCGATCGGCAGAGCCTCGCCGGCGTGACGGGGAAGATAGATGCAGATCGTCGCTCCCTGCCCCAACTCAGAATAGATCTTCACCTGACCACCCGACTGGCGAGCGAAACCGTAGATCATCGATAGGCCGAGCCCGGTTCCTTGGCCAATTGGCTTGGTGGTATAGAACGGTTCAAAGGCGCGCTCGATTTCCGCCAGCGACATACCTGTGCCGGTGTCGCACAATCATGATTCAGACTGGGGTTTGTCGTCCATACGGTGGGATAACATCGCTTATGTGCGCCATTCAAAAACCGATGAAGAGTTTGATTTCCTCACACAGGCTGACGACGTGTGCGATAACAGCGCCATTTTACGAAGATGATCGGTCCAACGGGGAAACGGGCTGTTAATCGCTTACCGGCGAGGATTTATGCATCTTCACATAATTCCTCGGCGAAATGAGCTTGTTGCTCGCAAAATTCAGCCAGTTCCATATGCATGGCAGCTACTGGCGCGGCCTTCGCCAGCAGCGCCAAATGCACCTGGTCACGAGCTTTCGCATGGAGGTGATCTACTAGTTCTTCGCATTCAGTCATGCAGCAGCTATCGACGCAATAGGTTAATGGATCGCAGGTGTTCCAATTGCAGGCTACGTCCGGTCGGGGGGATACGCGGCCAGCCGGACGATTACGCTGGCCACCACGCTTGCGCTCATCGTGAACACGATTTTACAGTGACAGATCAGCGGAGGCGATTGGAGTGAATCAGGAAGCGTACTGGATCCATCTGGCGACTAGCGCTGTCGAGATCGTCGGCACCGCTATAATCGTCATCGGCGCCTTTGGGTCGCTCGTCGTCTTTCTGATCGGGATGGTGACTGGTCGGTCATCGCGATCAGCCCTGACGTCCGACTTCCGATCCAGCCTTGGCCGATCGATCCTGCTCGGTCTGGAGTTTCTCGTCGCAGCAGACATTATCAATACCGTTGCGGTTGAACCGACGATCGAAAGCCTGCTGGTACTAGCCGGGATCGTACTGATCCGAACCTTTTTGAGCTTCTCCCTTGAAGTCGAAATCGACGGAAGGTGGCCGTGGCAGAAGGCGGGTGGTGTCGACCGACAAGGCACGCAAGCACCTGAAGCCTGACCTGCTAGTGTTTGGGGAGAGCGTCCAACGCATCGATCAGGGGCTGTTTCGATATCTCGATCGAACCGCGGTTGGGTCGGTCTAGGTCGATCGTCATTGCGATCAGCATGGTAATCGCAGCCGCCATAATGGTGAGCCCGACGTAACGATCAAAGCCGGCAAGCCCGGAGGCGAAACCCGCAAAGCCCAGCGAGACCATCGCAATCACCGACAACACGATCAGCACGACAATAGGCACGTGGTTGCGGAGCGCTGTGATCCGCGCCTCGGCGATGTTGGTCTGTTCATTCAGAGCGGAAACGAAGCGATAGGCCGGCAACGATTGTGGCGCCTCGGCTGTAAGGGCGGTCGCTTCCTGCCAGAGGCGCGTCAGAGTTGCGTTGGCGGCATCGTTCCTGACGTGGAATCGACTCTCGTATGGTGACCCGAGATCGATGCGCAGTCGTGTGTAGCGGTCGAGGAGCGGCAGGATGGTCGCCTTCCTGTTTGCAGGCAGCATCAGCGCATAGTTTGCCGTCGTGCCGATCGCATTTGCCTCCTCCAACACCATGCTGCGGCGAGTATCGTAACGCGTCAGCGACAACGAGTATGTAAAGGCGATTAGCAGAGCGAAGATACCGAGCATTCCGGTGGCCAGCGAACTGGCATCCTTGTCCTCGGTCCGATCGTGCCTCCGCGTGCCGATGATCCGCCCTACATGGGTAGCTGCGAGAAGCAGAATGATGAGAATGAGAGAGATGACCAGCAAGCTGCTCGTCCGAAGGGCTTGTTCGATCATGTTTTCTACCACGCGATGACGGGGCCGGGGTAGGCCGACCCCGTCATAGTCATTCCTATTCGGCGTTGATGTTGACCGTCGTTTCTGCAAGCTTGGTCATGTACTCGTCACCACCGTAGATTTCCTTGGTGGCGTCGCGCAGCTTCTTGTTGGCCTCCTTCAGGCCGAGAGCCTTCGCATATGCTGCCGTCGTACCGAATCCTGCGATGCCGTAGTGCGTCATGCGCTGATACTGGGCGATGATGAGCGCATCCATGACCGGGCCCTTCTCTGGCGCTTCTTCGGTGGTGTGCTTGGTGGCTTCGGCGACGAGACCCTCCATACCCTTGCAATGCTCTTTCGAAACCTTTTCGCCGCTTTCGGCGAGCAGCTCCTTTAGCACATCGGTATGCTTGGCAATGCCCTCCAGCGACTTCTCCATCATATCTTTCAGATCAGCGTCTGATGCCTTTTTCACGATCTTCTTCAGGCAACGCTGCATCTGATCATTGGCCGACCAAAGGTCTTTCAGTTCGTCGGTGTATAGATCCTTGAGGTCCTCGGGAGCAGGCATGGATGCGATCCTTTTAATTAAACGCGGGTTCTCAGAGTTTATTCAACAAACCCGGGATGATAACGCTCCCGAATGATTGTCGGCGTTGAGGTCGATCAGTCTTTCAGCTTCTTGCCTGTCTTCTCGAGCAGATTTCCCGTGGCGTCGGCAGCCTTATCCGCCCCGTTAGAAATAGTGTTTCCAGCGCGGTCGGTAGTTGCTTCGATACTGTCGCCTGCGTTCGACAGGTGGTCGCCGGCGCGATCCGCGGCGTGGTCCGTGGACGCAGCTACCCGGTCGGCTGCATTGTCGGTCGTTGCGCTAACGTCCGCTGCTACAGCATTGCCGGCCTGTGCAGATTGATCACGTGCGTTCTGGCTGCAAGCCGTGAGCGAAGCGACCGTCAGAACGGCCAGTGTCAGTGATGTATGAAGCTTCATGATATTTCCTTCGCTCGGTTGATAGTGGGTGGCTGACCTCGGTCTAGTTTTTGCGACCGGGCGCAATCTCCGCAGCGACGACAGCCTCTACGGCAGCCAGTCTCTGCTCCTGCTCGGTCGGCAACGATTGGGTAGCTCGGCGCATGGAGAGCTGGGCGCCCGGCTCGATCGGACGAATGACGGCATAGACCGCAGCCGCTACCCCACCGCCGATCAGCGGCGCAACGACGAACAGCCAGAGCTGAGACAGGGCAGCGGGCCCCGCGAACAGCGCCGGACCGATGCTGCGCGCGGGATTGACCGACGTATTGGTCACAGGAATGGAGACGAGATGGATCAATGTCAGGCATAAGCCGATGGCAATGCCGGCGAACCCAACCGGAGCAGCGAAGTCCGTCGCGCCTAGGATCGTCAAAACTAGTAACGCGGTGAGCGTTACCTCGATCAGGAACGCAGCGGACATGCTGTAGCCGTCAGGAGAACGGGCACCGTAGCCGTTCGAGGCAAAACCACTCGTGACCGCGTCGAAGTGGCCGGTGCCGGATGCGATAGTGTACAGCAATGCGGCCGCGAGGATCGAGCCCAGGATCTGGGCCGTCATATACCCAGGTGCACGTCGTGCATCGAACTTGCGGCTAAGCACCATCCCGAGCGTGACCGCCGGGTTGAGGTGGCAGCCGGAGATCGGACCAACGGTGTAAATCATCGCTAGCAGTGACAGCCCGAACGCCGCAGCGACTCCAGCGAAACCGATGTGCCCGCCTGCCAGAACAGCGCTGCCACATCCTCCAAACACCAGCACGAATGTGCCGATCAACTCCCCCAGATATGGCCTCATCGTCGTTCCTCTTTTGGTTTTTATGCAGCTGAGCGAACGGCATCGGCAATGCGCAGCTGGTCGATCTCGTCCACAGCGCTAGCTAGCGAACCGACATAGCGGTCAGCCCCGAGCGCACGCTGGATCTCGGCATCGCTCAGCGCGGCTTCGCCCTGCGGCCACAACCCGACGACGATGCGGGCGGCCGGCGCGCGCTCGCGGAGGCGGCGAACAAGATACCGGAGCTTTGCTGGCGAGCCCGTCACCTCAAGATATGAGACCGCGATTACGGCGATGCCGGTAAGGTCGAGCGTGGCGATACGATCGCGTGAGACATCGCCGTTGGAAATGATCTTTGCCGTCGATCCCCGCTGACCGAGCAATTGGACAAGCATGGCCGAAACGGCATCGTCGAACGGGCCATGACCGGCGACGCAGGCGACAGCGACCGGTCCCGCCACGGGTTTTTCGGTTTTTGCGTGCGGTGCCAGGTCTTCAATCACGTCGAGCATCGAGTGCGTCATCTTCGTGGCGCCTGCTTTGTCGATCGTACCACGCGCCTCATCTTCCACGGCGAGCTTAAGCCCTTCGAGCACGACGCCGTCATAATACTCGGTCAGCGAGCGGTCACCCAGCAGCGTTTCGGCCTGCGCCAGCGCCTCATCGGGGTTATTCGCCAGAATCCGCTGATAGAAGCTCTCAACCGGCGTCAAAGCCGGTCGGTCGCCGAGCAGGACATCGAAAAACTCGAGGCTTTTCACATGGCGACCCATCACGACGAGGCACAGAGTGAGGGGCGTCGACATGATGAGGCCGATCGGCCCCCACAGCCACGTCCAAAAGATCGCCGAGACGATGACCGACACCGGCGAAAGCCCTGTGGAATGACCGTAGAGCAGCGGTTCGACGACATAGCCTGTGATCGGCTCGACGATGACGAAGAGCGCAATGACCTCGATCGTCATCGTCCAGCCGGGATCGACAGCAGCGGCAAGTGCCGCGGGTGCGACGGCTGCAAGGAAGGAGCCGATATACGGCACGAACCGGAGCAGCCCTGCCATAAGCCCCCACATCGCCGAAGATGGGACGCCGATCGCCCATAAGCCAAGTCCGATGACGACACCAAAGCAGGTGTTTACCGCCAACTGCGACAGGAAGTACTTGCTAAGGCGCTGACCGGCGTCGTCCATTGCCCGCGTCGTCCGGTGGAGGTCGCTCGATCCGAACACACGGATAAACCGGTCGCGCAGGTCCTCCTTCTGCATGAGGACGAAGATCGCGACGATGAGCACGATAACCGTCGTTTCCAGCGGGCCGAGGATCGGAGCCAGCACCGTCTTGGCTATAGTGAACGGCGAGGTGCTCTCCTGGACGACTTCAACGGGAACGGGCTTGCGGGGCCCTCCGGTCGCCGAACGCGCCACATCGAGGTTTGGCGAGGGGCCAGCAGACGCTACCGCGGGCGCCACGGACTTGTTTCCGCCAAGCTGCTTCGTGATCGAAGCCATGCGCGACAGGGCAAAACCCTGGACGCCCTTCACCTTTGCCTCGATCGTTTGCGCATATTGCGGGGCATTCGCCGACAGCGAGGCCGCCTGACTGCCGATGAGCGTACCAATCAGCCCTAATAGGCCCAAGGCGGCCAGCACGGTCAGAATGACCGCCGGCGCGCGCCACAATCGGAGCTTCTGGAGCATGTTGACGACCGGCGAGAGAACAAACGACAGCATCACAGCAAGCGTGATCGGGATCAGCACCTCCTGACCGAAATAGAGCGCGGCGATGACCAGCGTTCCTACGGCAACGCCGGCCAAGGTCTTGAGTTCAGGCGCTGACACGGGTCGGATCTGTGCCGCACCTTCGGGCGCGGGTACGGCATCGCGACTACCGGTTATGACATCCTTGTAGCCTGCTAAATTGTCGCCGTTGCTCATGACGTTGCTCGCTCTGCTAATTCATCGGCCGAAGCCCGTATTTTGGCTTGAGCGCGAAGGGTGAGCGCCGCACCGAGCGCAAGGCAAGCAAATCCGTGGTTCGCGCGGTGTCGCTGCCCCATCAACGTCAGACCGAGCGAGACGAGCGTCGCGGGTATGATACCGATCTGGACATCGCCGACGTGCCGGGACGCTCTGGATGCTATCGTGCCGGCAACGAGCGGCGCCAGTATCACTCCGCGATTAGCCGGCGCGTATGAAATCGGCGAAGCTGGTTCGGGCGCATCATTCGTGTCGTCGGACCCGTTTGCGCAGGTGTCGGCCATCACAGCCCCACGGTCGCCAATCGCGGTATCGGGCCCAGTCGTGGTGTCTTCCGCGGTTTGCCGTTCGATCTCGGCATTGAGCTCCGAGCCCAGGAGCACGACGAACGCAGTGACGTAGAGCCACATCAGAAACGAGACGACGGCACCCAGCGCGCCGTAGGTTGCATTATAACCGGCGAAGCGGCTTACATAGAGGCCGAACAGGAAAGTCGCGAGTAGCGCGCCGATGCTCGCAAACACCGCTCCTGGGGTCAACCATGTCCATTTCGCATCTTCGCGATCCGGCCCGTACCGATAGACCACCGCAACTATTCCGCTCGCTATCAATGCCGTGAAGAGCCACAATCCTCCCGTGATGAGCGGCGCTGCAAAACCGGGCAGATGGATCAGGGTGCCGATCAGGCTCATAGCACCGATCGCGCTCATCGCGACCAGGATGGCACCGACGGTGAACGCAAGCGAGAGTCCCGTGGTGCGGAAGAAGTTCCGGGTTTCGCGCTCGCCGTACGTCACGTTGAGCGCGCCTATTACCGACGTCGCGCCGCGCATCGCGCCATAGATTGCAAGGAAGATCGCAACAATGAGGCCTACCGTAGTGCGGGTAACCGGCGTTTCCGTCAGGGTCTTCATCTGATCGGCAACGATCTTTGCCGCGTCGGTCGGCAAGATACGCATCAGCGTCTGCATATGCGTCGTGACGTCGCCAGGATCGGCAACGATGCCGTAGATCAAGACGATCGCGGCAAGCATCGGCACGAACGCCAAGAAGCTATAGAAAGCCACCCCGGCTGCGAGAAGGCTGATATTGTCTTCGCCGGTCTCGGACCAGGTCCGCTTGGCAATGTCCCACCAGCCCGCACGCGGGATTTGCCAGAATTCCCGAGCCGAACGGCCATGAGCGCCTCCGGCAGCTGGTGCCGCTTTGCGATTTTCGGACCCGGTCTGTACAGAGGTCATGCGACGTTACTGCCTGACAGCCTTGGCGCGCTGGTCAAAGACAGACGCTCGCTTGTCCGCTTCATCACGCAGTTGCTTTGCCTGCGCCTCGAGCTTGTCCGCCTTCTGGTCGGCTTCCTCGCGAATAGCGTCACCCTGCTGTTTGATCGCGTCGGCCTGCGCGTCGCGCGCTTTGTTGGCCGCGCTGGTCGCCCGATCTTGCGCTTCGCCGGCCTTCTCGTTTGGACCGTCGCTGGAATACGGCCGCCCGGCAGCAGCGGCGTCCGCCTTGTCTTTGGCTTCTCCAGCCTTCTCGCCCGGTCCCTGACACGCCGCCAAGGCTAAACATGCGGCAAGCGTGATGATCGACGCCCTCATTATTTCATCCTTACTAAGGTGGGGAACGGCGATGCCGCTCCTCACTGGTATCAGTTGGAGCCGTGAAGGCTGTGCTTGAGATCGCGCATCTGGTCATGACCGGCACGGACCGAGCCATAAGCTTCGTCGATGGCTGAGCGGACCTGCGGGGACAGCGCAGAGTCCTTCATCGCATCCTCAAACTTGGCTTTGATGTGGTCCTCGCCACGCTCGACCTCATCGACGATATTCGTATCACCGCCGCTGATGCTGTTACGCAGGTTGGTGAACATGCGGTGCGCCTTGCCGAGAATAGTACCGTAATCCTCCGGTTCACCACCGAGGCCCACGACGTGAGCCTGTAGCGTCTTGGCGACCTGCTGGCGCTCGGTAGCGCGGGCGGTAAACATCGCGCCGTAACGGCTGTTGCCGATATCCTTGGCGGCTTCGGCGTATCCGTCTGCACTATCGAGCGTTGTCTCGATCAAGCCATTGAGGACGCTGACATCATGGTCATGGTTGGCCATTTGAATTCTCCTGTCGGGCTACGCCTGCGGCACCATTATGGTTGGCAGCCGTAGCTGCTGCCTTCTCGGCGCCACCCTTGGCTGCCGTGGCATCGTCACCCATCAGTTTCCCGATGGCCTCTTTGATAGAGGCACGAGACTGGCGAGCTTCATTCGCGGGACGGTCGGTCATGGGCGACTCCTTTTGAGGAAGCGTCTGACAAGCGGACACCTCAACGGATGACAGTTAGCCGCGCCTCAATCTGCTCGAAAGAGACGCCTGCGTCAGCGCCACAGGCGTAATTGTATCAACACTGCAAAAAAGGTGTCAGCCCACCTTCGGCGGTTTCACAGGCGTCTTCGCCAGCCCGCGTTCACGCGCCCAGACAATCGCGGCGCCGCGCTTGTTGACGCCTATTTTACCGTAAATGCGGCCGATATGATTGCGAACCGTAGTCCGCGACATGCCCAGCGCTAATGCGATTGCGGCATCGTCCTCGCCCTGGCATGCCAGCCCCAGAACCTCCTTTTCCCGCGACGTCAGCTCGGTAATGTCTTTGGTCGGCTCTCCCGATTGCTGCGCACGCAGATTGGCGAGCTTCTCGACGACGTTGCGGCTAAACCAGCTCGCGTCGCTCATGACGGTTTCGATAGCCGTCACCAGTTCCATCTCGGAGTGACGCCGTTCGGTGATGTCCTGAATGACCCACAGCACACACGGATCACCCGCCATGTCGATCGTTGCAGCAGACACGAAACAGTCGAGCATGCCACCCTTGCGGGTTCGTACCTTGGCATCTGCACCCTGTAACCCGCCGGTCCGTTCTACTGCGTCCTCCAACCGCCTCCGCGTAACTGAATTGTCCCACAAAGTTAGCTCTCCGGGACTGCGGCCAAGCGTGCCGCCCGCCTCATGTCCTGTCATTGCGTAAAAGGCGCGGTTCGCATTTAACAGGCTATGGTTCTTAAGTGACGCGATAACCATCGCGACGGGTGCCAGATCGAACGCTTTTTGAAACCGTTCCTCGCTTGATCGCAGTGCTGTCTCTGCTTTTCGCCGCGGTTCTAGATCGGCGAAAGTAAAGAGCATGCAGCACTCATCGCCAATGTCGATCGGCTGGCCCGCGACGAGGACCAGCTTGTCGGTGCCGTCAGGCAGTGCAAGCTCGGTTTCCATCTGGGGCACAGATTTACCGTCGGCGAGTCTTGCGTGCGCTGTTTCACGATCCGCAGCACGGGTAAAAAGATCGAGCTCGTAGACGGTCCGCCCAACGATCGCGTCGGACTTGAACCCCGTCATGTCGAGAAAGCCCTGATTCACTTTGATAAGGCGAAGATCCGACAGGCGACCGATCATTGCAGGTGCGGGATTTGCGTTGAACGCCTGGCTAAAGCGCTCCTCGGCCTGCGCACGCTCGGTAATATCGAGCAAGACCAGGACCAGGCAATCCGGATCACCCTTTTTGTCGACGAGCACGAGACTACGGATCTGGTGTACCCAGCGCGGGTCTTCGTCTCCGGCAGGGGTCACCTCTACCGTGACTTCAGTGAAGGCCTCTCCCGACAAAACACGGTCAATCGGGTATTCGCCGATCTCGAGCCGATGATTGTTGCGGTAGCGTAACGCAAAGCGCTGCCGATATTCGTCAACGGTTTCGCCTAACGCGTCGAGCGTTCCGACGCCGTGCATACGAAGCGCGGCATCGTTGGCCCATAGGATTGTCTGGTCGGGATGGATCAGCATGACGCCTTCGGTTAGTCCGGCGACGATCAGTCGGAGATTACCGAGATCAGCTGTATCCTTGATGCCCACGAGCCCTCGGACTTCCGCTTTGTCCCCCATCATCACTTTCCACCCTTCAAAGCTACAGCCAGACCCTATGATCGCTCGTCACAGGTAGCACCAGAATGGCTTGTATCAGAACGCCTGATGCAACCGCATCTTTTACGACATCGTGGCTAGTCGTATCTCGTTATTGGCGTCGCGAACGGCGATCGGGAGATTGGGCATGAACGAAGACAGGATCGTCGGAGCGGGCCGGGAACTGCTGGGCAAAGGTGAGCGCAAGCTCGGCGACGTGATCGGCAGCGAGAGCCTACAAGGCGACGGGGTTGTCGATCAGGTCGCCGGTGCCGTCCAGCATGGCTATGGTAAGGTCAGGGATGTGATTTCGGAGGTTGTCGATGACGCGCCGGGCACTGTTGCCGGCGTCATCGACCGTGGTCGCGAACTTGGTCGCAAAGGGGACGAGGCGATCCGCGATCGTATGGGCGATAATGGGCTGCTCTACCTGATCGGGGGTGCGATCGCGTTGTTCGCGATCGGTGCGTTCGTATTGGCGCGATCTTCGGCCGCCACGGCGCCCGAACTCAAAATGCGTCGCGTTGCCGCTAAACGTACCCCGACGACCGCCAAATCCAACGGCTGACATTAGTATCAACAGGAGAATGACATGATCGGTATCCTCATCTGGCTCGTTATTGGCGGTGTTGTCGGTTGGCTCGCGGGCCTCATCATGCGCGATAACAACGGCATCGTCCTCAATGTGACCGTTGGCATCGTCGGTGCGTTCATTGGCGGGCTGATCATCAACGGCGGTTCAATCAACGAGGCGCCGCTGAACATCACGTCGTTCCTCGTGTCGCTGCTAGGCGCAGTGATCCTGCTTGCGATCGTCAACCTCATTCGCCGCGGTTCTGCGCGCTGAAATTTCTGCTTAGATTTCTGCTTCGATACGCTTTCAACCAAGGAGAAGAACGATGGGTGAATTCACCGACAAGCTGGACGCGGCCGGCAACAAGATCGCTGGCAACGTCAAGGAAGGCATTGGCAAGATGACCGGAAACGAAAAGCTTGAAGCTGAGGGCAAGGCGCAGGAGCTGAAGGGCTCTGCGCAGAACGTCAAGGGCAACGTCAAGGGTGCGCTCGGCGACGACATCTAAGACGCTAGGTCAAACTGCAGAGGCCGGCCAACGCTCGCGTCGGCCGGCCTTATTCTGTCCGGCGTGAAGTCGGTTGCGCGGAGATAACGACGATGGAATTCCTTGGCATCAAGTGGGTTGGGGTCACCCCTGAGAACGGGCAGAAGCTGCTACTCTCGCTTGCCTTTGTCACGATCGTCGTTGTCGTAAGCCGGACGCTGCGCTGGTTAGTTGGCCTGGCGCTTCGAAAGACCGATCACTCGTCGATCCAGACCAAGTTCTGGACACGGCAAGGTATCAGCCTGCTCAGTGCGATCATCCTAATACTCGGCTTGCTGTCGATCTGGTTCAGCGATCCTACCCGCCTTGCTACCGCACTTGGCCTAGTGAGCGCCGGCCTTGCCTTTGCGCTGCAACAACCTGTGACTTCGATCGCAGGATATTTCGTCATCTTACGCGGTGCGACCTTCAATGTTGGCGACCGCATCTCGATGGGGGGCGTCCGGGGCGATGTCATCCGCCTCGGCTTTATCCAGACCACGATTATGGAAATGGGACAACCGCCCAGCGTTCAGGGCGCGGACCCCGCGATGTGGGTCAAGAGCCGGCAGTTCACCGGACGCATCGTGACGGTCAGCAACGCCAAGATCTTCGCAGAGCCGGTCTATAACTATACGCGCGACTTCCCGTTTATCTGGGAGGAGATGGCGATCCCGATCACATACGAAGCCGACCGCGCGAAGGTCGAGGCCGTGATGCTCGACGCGGCGAACCGTTTTGCCGGCCGGGCAGAGGAGATTGCAGCCGAAGCCAAGAAAGAGCTTCAGGCGCGCTTCGGGGTCGATCCAATCGACCTTAATCCAAAGGTATTCTACCGGATCACGGACAATTGGCTTGAATTGACCGTACGCTTCATCGTCACCACCCACGGCATCCGCGGGATCAAGGACGCTATGAGCCGCTACATTCTGGCAGGTCTGGACAAGGCAGGTATCGGGATCGCGTCGGCAACCTACGACATTGTTGGTTTTCCGCCCATTGAGGTAAAGAAGCAAAAAGATGAATAAGCGCGGTGCGCCCGGGGGCGGTCTTGGCGGCGGACTGGGGGGTATTCTTGGTTCGGTCTTCGGCGAGCGGCGATAGAGCCGTCCGGACTTATGACCGTCCTGCTCGATCAAACCGGCGGATTTGAGGTCCACGAACATCTCGTCGACACAGGGCTACGGCACGGCGATACCATCGACGGCATGACTGGGGAGCGCATGTGATGCGGAGACGGGGAAACAGGCGAGCCGGTCCTGTGGCAATTGTCATTTTCGTTATGATCGTGGCGCTCGTCGTCGCGATCTGCTGGCTCGCCGTGCGTGGCTTTCAGAAAGAGCCGAATGGACCACCGCGTGGTAGTCAGACGCTGCCAGCTCAGGCTGCGCAGGGCACTGTAGCTGCGACGCCTCCGAACGCTACCCCTGCTCGATAGTCATGACGACAGTTTTTCTGGCGGCCTGAGGCCGGATGGGACCGCGTAGGGTGCGGTCCCATCCGGATCGGCTAGTTTAGTTGCGCAGGCTGTCTGGAACGATACCGCCGTTATCGGCAAGCTTCTGCATCACAGCCTTGTGAAGGGCGATGTTCTGCTCGGCTGAGCCGTCGGCTGCAGCATGGACATTCAGTTCGGCAGCAAGTTCCTTGCGAGCTGTCAGGCTGGAGTCCAAGTCCAACAGCTTCAGAAGATCGACGATCGAGCTCTGGTAGTTGCCCCCGCCATCTTTCATCGATGCCATCTCGCTGAGGACCGCACCGACGTCTACAGACTGTTGCGGCGCTGCGGGGGCGGGCTGCGCGGTAGCGGTCGGCGCGGCCTGTGGCGCAGCTTGGGGCGCAGCGACCGGAGCCTGAGCCGACGGAGCGGCTTGCGCGGCTTTGTGATGGAAAACCTTGTTCATGATCGTGCTGAAGATGCTCATAGCCGTGTCCCGATAAGGCCGGCAGCTGTACCGGCAGACGGCTAGAACGAACTCGCTTCATGATCGGTCCGGAGTTCGTTGCTCGTGCGGAACGGTCCTCAGGAAGCACGCGTTTAGCAAGCAGCGGTAATATGCGAGCAGATGGAGAGTATGATGAACTTCAAGACCCTGGCACTGGTATCGGCAGCGGCCCTGTCATTGACCGCATGCGATAAGAAGGCCGACGATACGACTGCCGTCGATAACACTACCTACGCCAACACGACCGCCATGGACGTGAACGGAGCTGGTTCCAATGATGCGATGGCAGCACCCGTCTCAGGTGGACAGGCCTTCGTCAACATGGCGGCTGCGAGCGATGCGTTCGAGATCGAGACCTCGAAGCTTGCTGTGACCAACGGCGCATCTGCTGCGGTGAAAAAGTTCGCTGGCCAGATGATCACCGCCCATGAGGGTTCGACTGCGAAGTTAAAAGCACTGACGGCAACGCTGTCGCCAGCTTTGACGCCCAACCCGGCGCTGAGTGCTGAGCAGCAGCAGAAGCTTGCTGATCTGAAAACTAAGCAGGGCGCTGATTTCGACACCGCATACGCAGCGGTGCAAGTCGCCGGGCATCAGCAGACGCTCGATACGCTTAAGGGATATGCAGCAACCGGCGACGTGCCCCAGCTGAAGACGTTCGCGTCGGGTCTGGCACCCACAGTCGCAGCGCATCTCAACATGGCGAAATCGTTGAAGTCGTAACGTCTCGCGCGAACCGGGGGGGCTTGGCTACGGGTACCCCTCGGATACGCCGATGCCACAGAGGCTAACTTCCGGCTGAGAACGAAATCGACCTCCAGCGCCGCCTCTCCCACCACCGTCCGAGCAGATAACCTTGGTGTGATCTAACGCGACCTTTTTCAAAGTTTTCAATTCTTTTGAAGCCAAGATTTCAACTGAAATCCCCCAACATTATCGATGCATATCTCGCACGAGCGATGTAAATCAACTTCGAACCGTAACCCTGTGTAAACGAGGAAACTATCAGTAAAATCTGAAATTTATAGGTTTGCAAAGGTCCTGATCAGCGTGGATCCGCTCCCAGCGATATGGTTCTTCGAGACAATTTCTATAGTTTGATGAAATATACTGAGGTTGCGCTTTCGGCACCGATCCAGAGCTTTCATTGATTCCGCAAACGTAACAAGGAGTCGCTCGCCGACCGGTCGCGTCTAGTTTGGGTAGATCACTGAAGCGTTAAATGGGTTTGCATCCGTTTCTGCACGAAGCGTTTCCATTTCGCGCATCATTACAAAAAGATTGCGGCCCGCGGCTTCTGACATTGCTCTCATGCCTTTTCTGGTCCTGCACTGAGGCGCGCCCTCCATAATAACCGCTAACGCGGTAATTAATGCGTCGCACACTTCTGCGGAACGGATGTAAGCGGTTTTGGCGCCGTCAATCTCGATCAGGGACGTATCGGCAATCGCCTTCAACACTGCGGACGCTACCTGCGCCTGATACTCGTCATTAGAGCTCATTTGGCAATTCCATAAAAAAGCCCGCTAGCGTGCGATCTGCCAAGCCTCAAACGCTCCAGTAACGCATAGCGCAAAAAACGCCCAAAACCTCTCCCGCGCCCACACGCTGTCTATTACAGCGAACTGTAGTTAACGTGACATAAAACACATAATTTCCGATGGCACCGATGAAGTCGCGGACGCGGCCAGTAATTGAGGTTTTACGTGTCCAACAAACCCTGTCGCTTTGCGCTAGTAGGCGAATACCCAATTTTGAAGGTTTTCCGTCGCTGTTAATCGTTAGCGTGTAACTGGATCCTATGTACTGATCCCGCAGCGGTTCAGACGCGTTAGATCGGCCGATTGGATGGTCGCTTACCACCACGTCTTGTCGTTCGCTGGCGGCAGAGGGCTAGCGTGCGATTCCGGAATTCCTCTCGCTAGCCTTCCTAGAATGGATACTGGAATGGTCGCACCGCGCGTTGCGCTGGTCCGTTGGCCATGCCCAGCGTCTTCAGGCGGTCGGTCTCAAGCGTGGCGCCAAGGTCGTCGGGCAGGTTTCCATAACGCGCCGCGATCTCGATCGCCGAAGCCGCGCTCGGTAACTCGTCGGGTTCAGTGCCCTGCCATTCGATCATGTCATCCTCGCCTTTCATGGTCGGGTGAGGACGCAGGACTTGGACGAAAAACGTCGCAAGCGGTCGATCCCAACCGATTGCGACAGTGGTGCCGGCGTTGCCGGTGAAAGTATGACGGCTCATCAATTGATCCCCCAGTCGGTCAGGAAGCGAGCGTGATCCAGTCAAGCTGCCACGGGCGCGGACGCGGCGTAAAGCGGAGTACGCCGGGGAGTGGTCCGGCATCATCCGCCAACCGGTCGACCAGCCAGTCAATGTAGAGAATGGCATCAGCCATATCCCCCTCGAGCAGATCATCGAGCATCGGCGACTGGCGTGCGTGCTCCTCCCTCATCATCGACCAATCGAGGGCGTCGAGGAAGCGCTCGCGGCGCCAGATAAAGCGGGCGAGATGGGCGGCGTCCGCCCGGGCAACGGCAAGCGCGTGCAGGATTTCCATCGTGGTGTCCTTCAGGCGGCGAGCGGGATGGGAAGGTCGGCCGGCGTGGCGGCACGCGTCAGGCCAAGCTCGCGGCACAGCCGGTCTGCGAACCGATCAGGCTTCAGAAGGTCCCGGATCGAGGCGAACCGATTTGGCTGCTGATGGCCCTCCGATACGGCGCGATAGGATACCTCGCGTCCTTCATGCCGACCCCCAATCTGCACCATGACCGCTACGTCGACCGCTGCGAGCAGGACGTGACCCGACTGGTCGGGGGTGCCCTCGAAATTGCGCACCATGTAGGTTTCCGGATCAAGGCCAAGTGCTTTCGCCAACTGCAGCATCGCCGCGCGGCCATCTTCATGAAACCGGTTCTTGGCGGCGACGTCGTATTCGACGCCTCTGATCGCCAGCGCCAGCAGGGTCGGGAAGCGCTGCAGCTCCTCCAGTCGGCGATGGCAGGCGGCACGAAGGACATCTGCGTCTGCGTTATTGCTTGATACGGCTGCCATGTGGCGCGTCAGCAATGCCACGGCAGGGTCGCTGTCGGGGCTCACACCGGCGTTGCGACAATCCTCCAAGGCCTTGCCGATCGCATGTAGCGTGGCGGTGACAGTGGTAAGGGCGCTTGGGTCCAGCGCTTGTTGGTAGCGGAAAGGCACATCGTAGATCATCGACGCATGCTCCGAATGAGGTCCGCACGCCTTTCTGGCGCACGCCCCTCACCCCCCCCTCTCTTCTCCGCATCACCGGGTTCGCGCTCGTGTTGTCAGCCCCTCAGGGCTGGGCGCGTGGGCATGCCTCGGCAGAAAGATATTGCCGCTTTTCGGAAACATCTTTCCGGCCGTCAGGCGGCTAAGCACTCCTCCGACACAGTATCCGCAGAGCATCATCGATGCTCGGCGTGGCTTCGCCATGCAGCCAACGCTAGGGTGACAGCAGTAGCTCGACACCGAGAGCGGCGAATGTGTTTACTGGGCGCGTGCTGTCGTACCGCACGGCATCGCAAAGGCCGGTGAAGTCCGGTCCTTCATATCTGACAAAGCCGAGATGATCGCATCCCGCGATGCGCTGCCCGGTCACGCCGACTTTGCCCTTTGGCACCCAATCCGCCCAATCTCCCGACGCGGACCGCACGCCGATTTCGCCGATAGATGCTTCTAGAATTTCAACTTTCTTGAGCACGTAACTGTCGCTCGGCGTGATGACCTCGCCGGTGAATGCACCGTACTGGCAAGGGCGCCAGTGGCGTGCAGTTTGGTGGGCCAGGTCACGTTCGATGTCGAAATTCTGATCCTTCAGCTTAGCGAACTCGGCCTCGAAACCGATGACGACCAGCGACCAGTTTACATCCTCCTCGTAATAGATGCTGTCGAGGCGGAGAGCTTCCGGCATTGCCGCCTGGCGCTCATCAGACAGGACAAACCCGCCGTGCGAGGGCGTCGTAACCCACCAGACCCCTGGCAGGCGCTGGGTTGCCATGTCGGGCGTGTCCCAGAGCGTATGCACGGGCGCGGGCGTGGAGGCGAAATTGGGCATGGTCTTCTCCTAGATCGATGCCCGTTCTCTCCCCCTCTTCTCCCGTTTTTCAGCGCGTCCCTTTATCTCGGGAGCGGCTTTCGCAGGAGAGGCGCTCGCCGCGGCGCCACTTGGTTGGATCGGTGAAATAGCCGGCATGGACGCCGGCATGGCTGGCCTCGGCGCGTTCATAAGCAGCGACATACCGCTCTGCCCGTTCCGGATCGTTTTTGAGATAACTGGTCGCAGGGACGGCGAGGCCGGCTGCAATCATGCTTTCTCCGAGATCCTGGCCGTCGATTTCCACCGTTCCGATCGGCCGCCCGTAACTCTGTTTCCCGGTTAACCGGATGGTGCTGGTCCCGGTCTTCAGGAGCTTCGAGGCGTAATCCTGCGCCGCCTTTCCGCATGGCCAGCAGCCATTCGAGTTGCGGCATAATTGCCGTTTCTCGAAGGCGTCTGCACCGAAAAGGCGAACGTCGAAGGAGACTGTATCCCCATCGATGGCTCGGCCGTCGGCGCGAATTGCGGACTGGTCTTCGGCCTGGGGTGCGGCTTGGCCGCAGGCCGCAACAAGGAGGGCGAGGCCAAGGATCACGCGCATACGCGCGTATCCTCGATCGAGAGCAAAACCGCGTCGACGATCCGCCATGGCTGCAACGGTTCATTGGTCGCGACCACCGCAGTCTCGAGTCCGTCCGCCTGCATCCAGGCTGCGACGCGAAGAGCGTTCGAATGGCTGCACAATATGCGGCGCAGCGGCGAAAGAGGGGTGTCATCGGACATGGGCAATTCCATCATGCTGCTTTTGCAGGAGGGGGCGACGCTGCGAAGACCGTGCGGTGTATCTTGGTCTCGGGCACGACAGACCAGGACAGGTCGCGGAAGTGGGATATGCGATAGCGCCCGTGTCCCGCACCGTTCCGGAAAGTGATTTTCTCACCCCGTTTGACGACGATGAATTCGGTACCGCTATGTCCGTCACTGAACTTGATCGATCGGGGAAACCTGATCCGCATGCCGTCGTCCACCTTGCGGGCGTGGAGGCGCAACCGAGCAAGGCATCGGCGCCGCCAGTCGAGCGCGCTTTCCCTCGCGGTCGGAGACAGAAGGCGCAGGATCCTCGCAGGGCATCCGGCCTCGCAGGGGCCCATCGACTCCTCCAGTCGGGTAGGGTTGGTGCTGCTCAAAGAGTCAGCCCTGACCCCCCCGCCGAACCGTACGTGCAGCTTTCACTGCATACGGCTCTCCGCTGCGATAATACCATTCATGTTCCGGGTATCGGACAAGCGTCCACGGTGTAGGTCAACATGACACAGGTCGCACAGGACTCTCGTCCTGCGTGACCGCGCAGCCTTCATCTCCGCAGCGAAACCACGTTGTGCAATATCG
>Ga0160428_1000710_pt1 | contig 32725 bp, 22 predicted proteins | sample SolpanmetagenomM_FD_108198 | JGI IMG/M metagenome (GOLD analysis project Ga0160428, IMG submission 108198) | Solar panel surface microbial communities from Lawrence Berkeley National Laboratory, California, USA - M | ecosystem: Engineered > Built environment > Solar panel > Unclassified ... | reverse complement strand
GTTCGACGTGCCGCTGCCCGCCGCCGCGCTGCAATTCCTGACGCGCGACCCGGCGGTCGCCTGTGTGATCCCCGGTCTGGTCGGGGCGGCGCAGGTTGCGGACACGATCCGCTACGCCGCCTGGCCGATCCCCGATGCGCTGTGCGACGCGCTGGGCGTGTCCGAGCCCGTCGCATGAGCGCGCTGCTGTTGCATCCGGACGACACGATCCTCGTCGTCACCACTGCGCTGGCGGCAGGGGATAGGGTCGCGATCGACGGTGCGTCGATCAGGATGGCGGTGCCGATCGAGGTCGGCCACAAGATCGCCCGCCACGCGCTCTCCACCGGGGATACGGTGATCAAATATGGCGCGCCGATCGGCTCGATGACCGCGCCTGCGGCACCCGGCGATCACGTCCACCTGCACAACATGAAGAGCGACTATATCGCGACGCACCTGCGCGACACGCTTGAACGGAGCACATCATGATTTCCGCCTGGGGGCGTGCCGATGGCCGCAAGGGGATCCGCAACGTCGTCGCGGTCGCCTATCTCGTCGAATGCGCGCACCATGTCGCGCGGCGCATCGTCGACAAGATCGACGATCCCGACGTTCATCTGATCGGCTTTCCGGGCTGCTTCCCCAACAGTTATGCCGACACGGTGATGAAGGCGATTGCGACGCACCCCAATGTCGGCGCCCTGGTGATCGTCTCGCTCGGCTGCGAGAGCTTCAACCGCGAGGGGCTGGCCGCCGCGGTCGCGGCGAGCGGACGGCCGGTCGAGACGCTGGTGATCCAGCAGACCGGCGGCACCGCGGCGACGATCGCAGCGGGGCTCGAGGCGGTCGCGCGCGTCAAGGCCGTAGCCGACGCGGGGCCGCGCGTGCCAATGGCGGTCAGCGAGCTGATCGTCGGGACGATCTGCGGCGGATCAGACGGGACCAGCGGGATCACCGCCAACCCCGCGGTCGGCGGCGTGTTCGACCGCCTCGTCGCCGAGGGCGCGACCTGCATCTTCGAGGAGACCGGCGAACTGGTCGGCTGCGAGAATATCATGGCCGACCGTGCGCTGACGCCCGAACTCGGCGCGGAACTGATCGCCAGCGTCCGCAAGGCCGAGCATTATTATACCGTGCTCGGCTTCGGCAGCTTCGCGCCCGGCAACGCCGAGGGGGGGCTGACGACGCAGGAAGAGAAGTCGATGGGGGCCTATTCCAAGTCGGGCAGCTCGCTGATCTCGGGGGTCGTCAAGCCGGGTGATGTGCCGCCTTCACCGGGGCTGTACATGCTCGATGTCGTCCCCGACGGTGAGCCACGCTTCGGCTTTCCCAATATTTCGGACAATGCCGAAATCGTCGAGCTGATCGCGTGCGGGGCGCATCTCACGCTGTTCACCACCGGACGCGGGTCGGTCGTCGGGTCGGCGATTTCGCCCGTCATCAAGATCTGCGCCAATCCCGAGACCGCGCGCAAGCTGGCGGGCGACATGGACGTCAACGCCGGCCGGATCCTCGATGGCGAGGCGTCGCTCGCTGAGGTCAGCGACGAGATCTACGCGCGGATGGTCACGGTCGCGCAGGGCGTGCGGAGTGTGTCGGAGGAACTCGGGCACCGCGAGTTCATCCTGACCTACAAGCAGTTCGATCCGGTCGGACCGGCCTGCCTGCCGCGCCGGGGCGCATAAAAAAACCCGCCCGGACGGCATCACCGAAGCGATGCCGTCCGAACGGGCAGGCGGGGAGGAACCTCGTGACCGCCCGTCGCCGGACGGGAAACCTTAGAAAGTGATGCGCGCCACGCCGCTGATCTGGCGATCGCTCATGATCGAATCGCGCGGGCGGGTGAGGATGCCGTAATAGGTCGAGCGCACCGTGTTGGTCAGGTTGGTGCCGTTGACGGTAAGCGACAAGTGCGGCGTGACGTTGGCGGTGATCGACGCATCGAGCTGGCCCGACGCCTTCTGGAAGATCGGCAGGTTGCCGGTCCCGTTCGCCGAGGTCGTGACCAGGAACTTGTTGCGCCAGTTGTACGCCGCGCGCGCCGAGATGATCCCATGCTCGTAGATGCCGACCAGGTTGAAGTTGTACTTCGACAGGCCCTCGAGCGGCAATTGCGTGACCGGGCCCTGGCTTGCGGGGCTGGGCGCCTGCGAGTCGACATAGGTGGCGTTGGCCTGGACCCCGAGGCCCTTGAGCGCGCCGGGAAGGAAGTCGAAGAACTGCTGATAGGCGACTTCGACGCCCTTCACCTTGGCCTTGGCGGCATTGTTGTAGGTGGTCACGTCGTAGGTCGCCGTCACGTTGTCCGTGAAGGTGACGTTACGCTGGTTGATGACGGTCTGGATGTAGTTCGAGATGTCCTTGTAGAAGCCAGCAACGGTGAGCGAGCCGGTCCGCGAAAAATACCACTCGGCCGAGACGTCGAAATTGGTCGACTTCATCGGCTTGAGGAACGGGTTGCCGCTCGAGGTGGTGTGCTGCTGGTTGATCTGCGCGGTGCCCGGCTCGGTGATCGTCAGCGCCGGATTGACCTGATCGAAGCGCGGGCGCGAGATGTTCTTCGACGCGGCGAAGCGCAACTGGAGCTTTTCGGTAAGGTGCGCGCGCAGGTTGAGGCTCGGCAGCACCGAGGTGTAGCTGTTCGTCTCGCCGATCGCGGTGAAGGTCGGCGCGGCGGTCGACTGGGTGCCATCCGGCGCGGTGATCAGGTCGATCTGCTGGTAGAAGCCCGCCACCGCCGACTGGGTGCGCACGACGCGGACGCCGATGTTGCCGTCGATCGGCACCGGCAGGTTGCTTGCCTTGAAGAAGGCGGCGGCATAGCCGGCATAGCTCTTCTGCGACTGCGAGTTGGTGCCGCTCGGCGCGAACGGCGGCGTCGTCGTGACGCCTAGCGCCGCACGCGTCGCGTCATAGTTCAGCACGGTCGGCAATGAGAACGCCTGGATATCGCCGAACAGGTTCGCCTGCCCGCGGTAGAAGTCGCTCAGGTCGACATAGGTCAGGTTGCTCGCCGGCCCGGTCAGGCCGATATAGCGATAGCCGGTGTCGTTGGTGGCGTTTTCGCGATTGGCATAGCGCAGCCCGACCTTGATCGCGCTCAGAATGCCCCCGTTGAAGCGATATTCGCCATCGAGGCGGCCGACCGTGTCGGTGCCCTTGGAATTGTTCAGATCGTCGAGGTAGAAGCCGTTGCTGTAGGTGCCCGGGTTGGCGAGACCGGCAGCGGATGCGATCTGGAACGACGGGGTCGTGCCCGAAATGTCCTGCCGCAACGTCGTCGCCGTCCCGCTCAGCCCGACGATCGAGTTGAGATTGTCGGTCTTCGAATCGACATACTGGAAATCGCCAGTGATCGTCAGATTGGCAGACGGCTTCCACTTGCCGTTGAGCGAGTAGTCGCTCGTGACCGAATGGCGCGAGCCGATCGAGGTGTTGTTGCCGATCGGCACGTCGGTGAACGTGCCGCTCTGGAAATCACCGTTCTCCGCATAGGTGAAGGGCGCGCCCGCGAGCGGCGTGATCGCGGCGCCGCTGGTGTAGGCGAAGTAGCTGTAGCCATAATTGCGGATTTTATAATCGTTGTGAAAATACTCGCCGGTGAATTCGAGCGTGCTGCTCGGGCGCCATTGCAGCGACACGTCGACGCCGAGGCGGCGGCGGTCGCCGATGACCTCGCCGATGCCGGTGCCGTGCGGCAGCGTGGTCGTCTGGCCGGTGCGGCCAAGCAGCGCCGCGGTCGCGGCGTCGCTCGGGCTGGTGAAGCTGCCATCGGCCTTGCGGCTCTGGTCGAGCGTGTAGAACGGCTCGGTCGAGATCGTATCCTGCCGGAAATTGGTCTTCTGGTAGGACGCGCTCGCCAGAATGCCGATCTCGCCGATGCCGGTATGCCAGCGCTGGCTGACCAGCAGCGATGCGGCGGGCTGGCTCTTGCCGATCAAGTCGTAATAGGTGTTGGCGACCGAGCCCGAGATCTTGAAGCCGTCGAAGTCGAACGGCTTGCGCGTGCGGAAGTTGATCGTGCCGCTCAACTGATCCTCGATCAGGTTGGACGACGGGTTCTTGTAGACGTCGATCCCAGCGAGCAGCTCGGACGGGACGTCCTCGAGGCTCAGCGCATTGCCCGATCCGCTCGCGGTGAAAATGTCGCGGCCGTTGAGTTCGGTGCGGACCTGCGTCAGCCCGCGGATCGCGACCGCGCTGCCTTCGCCGAAGTTGCGCTGGATCTGGACGCCCGAGATGCGCTGCAACGCCTCGGCGATGTTGCGATCGGGCAGCTTGCCGATGTCCTCGGCGACGATCGAGTCGACCACCTGATCCGAATTGCGCTTGATGTTCTGCGCCGAGCGAAGGCTCGCGCGGACGCCGGTGACGACGATGTCCTGGCCGACGGCGGCGGCGGCGGGGGCCTCGACCGCAGGGTCGATGGCGGGGGCGGTGGCGGGTGACTGGTCGCTTGCGGGGAGCGCGGGGCCGGTCGGTGCGGTGGTCTGCTGCGTCGTCTGGGCGACCGCGGGGGCGGCGAGCATCAGGAAGGGGAGGATCGACGCGCTCAGCAGCAGCGCCTTGTTGCTTCCGGTACGACGGACCTCAACGGCAGCAGACATTCATATTCCTTCCAAAGCGCAAAAGCCTCGCGATTGCGAGAGTCCTAAATCTACCCGGGAAGGTTTCGGCGATCGCTCGTGCCGCGCCTCTCCCATCGAGCTGCCTTCGCGTCACTTGTGGTGTCGAGGCAGTCTCCAGTGGTGGTCGGCTACGCGCGCCGTGCCGGTGGGTCAATCAAATTGTCGACCAGTGCGCAAAGCGTTTATAGGTAAACGATAGGGCCGGACCGAGCGTTTCTGTGAGGTAACGTTTGCTTGCCGGTCGATCGGTTGATCGGCGGCCCCCCGCCTCATAGCAGCCGTACTAGCGTTCTACCTCACTGAAACATCAATCTTTTGAACGACTTGGCTCATCTTCTGTTCGCGAGTATCCGCCGCTTTTCGGGTAAATCGGCAAACATTTCGCGGGCAACGTGAGGGTTTTCTCTTGGCAAGACCAAGGGGGAGTGGTGAGCGACCGCAAGCGGTTACAAATTTACCGGGGAAATCCGCCTGCGGACTAGCGTGCGCCAGTGCTATTGCGTTGGTGTCGATCATGGCGCCCGGGGTTCGAGGGCCGCTCGACTCTAACAGCGGGCAAACATCGTGGCCGATGCTTCGTTGTCTTGCGGGCTTCACCGGCGGTGTCCTCGCGTGGCGCGTTTATGGGGGGCTGGTGGGCAGTTTATTCGCCAAACCGGAGTGTGGTTTGATGGGGTGTGGATCGCAGCCTTCTGTGCCCTGATCGCAGTGCACGGGTCCGACGTGTTGGTCGTCCTCCTGTTCCCCGCCCTGATTGTTTCTGGCGATCGAGAAACCCGCTCGCAAATGGCTTCGCGAGCGGTTCGACAGGCGGAAAGCACCACCGATCGAGCTTGATCCGGCAGCACCGTAGGATCGGACGGCTGCTAGCGTCGAAATCCCGACTCAAGCAGCGGCTTACTCGTAGCGACCCACCGTCACGCGCAGAAGCGTCGGTTGCTCGGTGAAATTGAGCCCGTGGTCGGTCTGGTCGCCGTTCCACAGGCGATCGACGACGAACGCGCCGCCGACGAGCCGTCCTTCCTCGACGCGCAGGACGAATGCGTTCTTCGGTGCGCCACTGCCCGGTTTGAAATCGAGCCGGACGTGGTCGCCCGCGACGAGATACTGGTCGGGCGCGATCTGCGCGACGACCGCGCCGCCGACGGGGTCGCTTGCCCAGGGTGGCGGGACGGACTGGATCCACGTGTCGGTGCGGTGGCCGAACTGCCATTCGCCATAGCTCGCGGTGATCGTCCACTTGCCCAGCGTGGTCGATTGCGGCGCACCGTCGTCGCCCTTGGCGGTGCCCCAGGTCGGGTGCTCGAACGCGATCTTCGCCCAGTCGCGCTGCATGGCGGCGAAGAAGCGGTACGGAAGCGCGAAGGCGTCGAGCGTGGCGTCGTCGAGCCGTCTGGCGCCGAGCGGATAGTTGTAATAGCCGGTCGCATCCATCCCGAACGGTGCGAAGCCGATCGCGCCACGACCGATCGCTGCCCAGAAGAAGCGCGCATATTCGGCGGCGTTGCCGATCTCGGGCACTGCCAGCGCATTGTCGGGGCGGTTGTACCCGTCGAGGAACGCGAACACGTTGGCGCTCTTGCGGTCGTAGATGTCGGGCGCCTCGAAATCGAGCGCGGGGGCGGCGGCCTTCCAGATGTCGAGCACGTCCTGTTGCGGCCCGCCGCTCGCGACGGCGTTGGGGTTCGGGACCTTGAACGGGTCGGCGAGCGCGGCATTGGCGTACATCGGCAGCGGCTTGATCGCCTTGCCCGCCACCGCGAGCGCGTTGCAATAGGCGGCGGTGTACCAGCTGTTGAACGCGCGGTCGGCCTGTGCGCCATACGCCTGCGACCATGTCCCGCGCTTGCCGAGCGCGGCCGGGACCGGGCCGAGGAACAGCTTCTGCGCCGCGGGGCCGAAATCGCGCGGGTTGGCGTAGCTCCCGGTCTCGTTCTCGACCTGCACCAGGATCGTCGTGTTCTGGCGGTCGTGGTCGCGCAGATAGGTGATGAAGCGTGTGAACGCGCGCTTGTCCGCCTCCAGCGTGGCGTGGGCGTTCGGGCTGAACACGCCGTGGTCCTTGCCGTCGCGCGTCTTCATCCGCGGAAAACGGCGATTGTCCTGCTTGACCCAGTCGGGCGCATAGCCCAGCCCGGTATTCTTATAGGCACCGAACCACAGCAGGACGAGCCGCTTGTCGTGCGCGCGCGCCTGTTCGAGCAGCGTCTGCAGGAAGGTGAAGTCGAACGTCCCCTCGACCGGCTCGACCTGTTGCCAGGCGATCGGCACCTCGACGGTATTGGCGTGGATCCGGTCGAGCATAGGCCAGACGGCGGGGAGGGCGGCGGCGGCGTTGCTCGAATTGTTGACCTGCGCGCCGAGCATCAGGAACGGCGCGCCGTCGACGATCAGCGCGTGATGGCCGCCCCGCGAAACGATGTGCGGGACTTCGTCGGACGGTGCGCCGGACTGGGCGAGGGCGGGCGTGGCCGTCGCCAGCGCGGCTAGGAACACGGGCAGTCTCTTCATGTCGGATCCTTTTGCGGGGAAATGCCGGGCGCGATGCCCGCCGCGCCGTTGCGCCGAGCGTAAGGAAATACCGGCACAGCGGCAGCCGCGACCATCGGAGCGGTTGCCAACGGGCGGCACACCCCGCAGGCCGTATCCCGGGAACGCGGTCGACTCGCATTGTCGCTTGCGCCAGTGAAACGATTGCTCATAGGTGAACGTAACTGGCCGGGCGATGCGGATGCGTCAACCACCGGCGTCGACGAAGAGGATCAGCGATATGGCAACGGTTTCGGCACGCAGACGCGCGATCGCGAGATGGACCGGCGCTGCGGTCATCGGGCTGATGCCGCTCGCTGCCGCGCAGGCGGAGCCGCTGGCCTCGCTCGACCGCAACGGCAGTCGCGTCTCGATCGAGCCTTATGCGCCCAACATCGTCCGAGTCACGATCGCGCTCGACCGCGATCTCGCCGATGCCGCGCCCGGGCCCGGTGCGAACGCGAAGGCCGACGCAACCGGCTGGAGCCACCGCGCGGATGCATCGGGCGACGTGTTCGTCTCCCCGGCGCTGTCGCTCACCGTCGCCGCGCAGCCCTGGCCCAAGGCACCGTCGCAGATGGAGCGGTATTTCGCCCCGTCGCTGCCGCCCGTATCGATCAGCGTCAAAGGGGCCGACGGCCACCTGATCACGCAGATGACCGGATGGGAAATGGCGCCGCACACCGTCGCGGGCGAGAAGACCTTCAAGGTCGGCGCGAGCTTCGCCGCCCCGCTCGACGAACATTATTACGGGCTGGGCCAGAACCAGGAAGGCCGGCTCGACCTGCGCGGGCGGACGATCGACTGCCGACACAATTACGATGCGCCCGCCGGGGAAACGGTGTGCGTGCCGTTCATGGTCACCAACAAGGGGTACGGAATCGTCTGGGACAATCCCTCGACCGCGACCGTCTCGCCGGGGTTGCACAACAGTACGCACTGGCAATCCGAAGTCGGCGAGCGCGTCTCGTTCTTCGTCATCACCGGGGATACCTATGACGCGCTGTATGCGGGTTATGCCAGGCTGACCGGCAAGACCCCGCTCCCGCCCAAGGCGGCGTTCGGGCTCATCCAGAGCAAGGCGCGCTACGAGACGCAGGCCGAACTGCTCGGCGTGGCGGAGGGCTATCGCAGCCGTGGCTATCCGCTCGACGTGATGGTGCTCGACTGGTTCTACTGGAGCCGGATGGGGCAGCTCGACATCGACCGGACCTTCTTCCCCGACCCCAAGGGCATGAACGCCAAGCTCAAGGGGCTCGGCATGCACAGCATCATCAGCGTGTGGCCGCGTTTCGAGAAGGAATCGCGTTACTATAACACCCTCGCCGCCAAGGGCTGGCTGCTGCACGATGCCGACGGCACCGTCGTCGATGGCCTGCCGATCCGCTCGGACCGTGCGGGCGCGTTGCTCGACAGCACCAACCCCGATGCGCGCGGCTGGTTCTGGGATCGCATCCGCGACAATATCGCCTCGGAAGGGTTCGACTGGTTCTGGCTCGACGAGACCGAGCCCGATCTCGTCCCCGACGGCCATCAGTTCGCGATCGGCTCGGGCGACCGGTATCACAACCTGTTTCCGCTGGTGCACACCGCCGGCGTCGCCGATGGTTCGGCCCGCGACCGGCCCGATTTCCGCAACCTGATCCTGTGCCGTGCCGCTTATCTCGGCACGCAGCGCAACGGTTGCCTGTTCTGGTCGTCCGACGTCCAGTCGACATGGGAAGCGCTCAAGCGGCAAGTGCCGACCGGGCTCAACTTCACCGCATCGGGCCTTGCTTACTGGAGCAGCGACACCGGCGGCTGGCAGTATCCGAACGGCCCCAAGGCCGAGCATCCGGTCCTGCTCGATCCCGCGGGTGCGACCGCGATGGCGCCGAGCTATGCCGATTACCCCGAACTGTTCGTGCGCTGGTTCCAGTACAATACCTTCACCCCGACGCTGCGCATCCACGGGCAGCGCCCGGGGACCGCGATCTGGGATTATGGCACGGCGGCGGAGCCCGTACTCGCGCAATATCTAAAGCTGCGCTACACGCTGATCCCCTATCTCTACGCGATGGGTCACCAGACCTATGAGACCGGCGCGCCGTTCATGCGTGGGCTGTTCATGGATTTCCCGAACGACCCCAAGGTCGCCGACATGGGCGACGAATATATGTTCGGCCCCGCCTTTCTTGTCGCGCCCGTCACCGCGCAGGGCGCGACCAGCCGCCCGGTCTACCTGCCCGCCGGGGCCGACTGGTATGATTACTGGACCAACGAGCGGCATACCGGCGGCCAGACGATCACCGCCGCAGCGCCGATCGACAAGATTCCGCTGTTCGTGCGTGCCGGCTCGATCGTGCCGATGGGGGTTCAAGTCCCTAGCACCGCGACCCGCCAGCGGCTCGAGAGTATCCGGGTCTATCCCGGGCGATCGACCAGCTTCACGCTGTACGACGATGACGGCGTGACCAACGCCTATCGCAAGGGCGGCAGCACCGCGACGTTGCGCTGGGACGAGGCGACCGGAAAGCTCACCGCCTCGGGCAAGTTGCCGAGCGGGCAGGACGTTGGCGCACTGGTCACGGTGATCGGGCGCTAGCGCGGCGATCCCTTTTCCAATCTCGCGGCTCACCCTATGGTCGGGGCGGCGCAACGACGTCGCATATGGGGGAAGGATGGACGAGTTCGATGACGAGGACCGGCGCTACAAGGCGCCGGCGCTGGAAAAGGGGCTCGACATCCTTGAGCTGCTCGCCGACGCGACCAATCCCTTGCCACTGGCGGCGATCGCGGATCAGCTCGACCGGTCGCGCGGCGAGCTGCACCGGATGGTGCAGGTGCTCCAGTTCCGCGGCTATATCGATCAGGATCCCGGCTCGGAGGGGTATCGCCTCACCGACCGGCTGTTCGCGCTGGGGATGCGGCAGCCGCGCACGCGCAACCTGATCGAACTGGCGATCCCGGTCATGCGGCGGCTGGTGCAGGACTCCTGCGAATCCTGTCATCTCGCGTTCCACAGCCGCGGCGAGATGGTCGTCGTGGCGCGGGTCGAATCGGGAGAGCAAGTCGGCTTTTCGGTCCGCGTCGGCTATCGCCGGCCGATCACGAAAACCGCCTCCGGTGCCGTGCTCTATGCCTTCCAGCCCGAGGAGGTGCGCCGCCGCTGGGAGGCCCTGTTCGCGCCGCCGCTCGACCCGGCTGGGCTCGACGCGTTCCGGACCTACGCCGATCTTGTGCGCACGCGGGAGGTCGAGCTGACTCAGAGCCCGCTGGTTGCGGGCGTCACCGATATTTCCGCGCCGATCATGCGCGGTGGGGCGGCGGCGGCCGCGCTCACCGTGCCGTACCTCGAGCGGCGCGAGCCGGTGCACAGTGCCGAGCAGGTCGGGGCGATGGTGCTCGCAGCGGCCCGGCGGATTGCCGAGCAACTGGTGCAGAGCGACGAGCGCCTCTGAGGTCGCCGCCCGCAATCCATCAGTTTGCATATGTCAAAGTTCAGTTGCACATATGACATCAGGTTCGTAATGACGGGAGAGTTTCCCCGGAGCTGCCGAACTTGTGAAAGCCATCGTGTGCCAGGCGCCACAGCGCCTCGATCTGATCGATCGGCCTTCGCCGACCGCGCGTGCGGGCGAGGTGCTGATCCGGATCCGGCGGATCGGCCTGTGCGGCACCGATTATCATATCTACGCCGGGCGGCATCCGTTCCTGTCCTATCCCCGCGTGATGGGGCACGAGCTTGCCGGCGAGGTCGAGGCGGTGCCCGCTGGATCGGCCTTCACCACCGGCCAACGTGTGGCGATCAATCCGTACCTGTCGTGTGGCACCTGCATTGCGTGCCGCGTGGGCAAGCCCAATGCTTGCGTCACCATTTCCGTGCTTGGCGTCCACCAGGATGGCGGGATGTGCGAATTGATCGCGGTTCCCGAGGGCGCAGTGATCGATGTCGCGGGGCTTTCGCTCGACCATGCGGCGATGATCGAGTTCCTCGCGATCGGCGCGCATGCCGTCGCGCGCGGGGCGCTAACAGCCGGTAACCGCGTGCTGGTCGTCGGCGCGGGGCCGATCGGCGTCGCGGTCGGCCTGTTCGCGCGGTTGGCGGGGGCGACGGTAACGTTGATCGATACGCGCGTTGCCCGGCTCGACTATGCCCGCGCGAAACTTGGTTTCGACGACACCCTGCCGGTCAATGACAATACGGGAGCGGCCCTGGCCGACCGGACCGGCGGCGAGATGTTCGATGCGGTATTCGATGCGACCGGCGTCCTTGCAGCGATGACGCAAAGCCTCGCTTATGTCGCGCATGGCGGTTCGCTGGTGCTGGTGGGCGTGGCACCGGGCAATCTGGTCTTCTCCGATCCGGAATTCCACAAGCGGGAGACGTGTGTTCTGGCGAGCCGCAATGCGCTGACGAGCGATTTTGCGAACGTCATCGCGGCGATCCGGACGGGGCATATTCCGATCGATGCGTTGCAGACCCACAGCTTCCCGGCCGAGGACATGCCCACGCGGCTGCCGCAACTGATCGCGGAGGCGGATCATGTCCTGAAGGCGATCGCCTATTTCTAGCGGACGTTCGAGCGGTTCCGGTGCCCCGACGCCGGATGCGGGATCACCCCTCCGACGGCGCACCTTGATACCCAAGCGTGTCGGAAATCGCCACGGTCGTTGCGCGGAGCAACTCGCGGGCTGCTTCCAGCCCGACCTTCTGCGAACCGTCGATCAATTCGAGAAACGGGATGGTCAGCGCCGCCATCGCCCGTCCGTCGAAGCCGAAGACGGGAAAGCTGATATCGGTCACGCCGTAGGTGATCGGGCTTTGCCGGCTGTCGTGCCCCGCCGCGCGGATCGTTGCGAAGCGTTCCTCCAGATGGCTGCGATCGACCTCGTCCGCGCGCTGGGCGGCGATGGCATCGAGAATCCGTTCGCGTCGCCGGGGGGCAGCGTAGGCGAGCAGAACCTGCCCCGAACAACTGCTGACGATGTCGACCCGCGCCCCGACGCGCAGCGAGAAACCGCGCGCCCCGGGTTGCTGCTCGCAGGCGATGACGAGGCCGTGATCCTCGCTCGCCACTACCAGATGGCACGATTGCCCCGCCGCCAGCGCAAGGCCCTGCATCTGCGGCAGTGCGGCCCGCACCAGGTTCTGCGCGGGGGTCGCGCGATAGGCGGTCTCGAGCAGCTTGTACGATACGGTGTAGCGATCGGTGTTGGCGGACTTGCGGAGATAGCCCAGCCGCTCCATCACGATCACGATGCGGAACAACTCGCCGACCGATCGACCGAGGCTGGCGGCCATTTCGCTGACGAGCGCACCGTCGCGATAGTCGGCGAGCAGTTCGATGATCTCGAACGCCTTCTCCAGCGCTGGCGCAGCATATACGCCCTTCGGTCCGGTTCGCGTCACATAGGTCCTCTCTGTATGCGCCCGGGCATACCGGGGCGATCTGTCGCAGGAAAGAGCCGGCGGAGGCAATCGCTGCTACCGCTGCACTATCGCGGGGACGCGAACGAAAAGGTGAGGCTATGACTGGCATTCCGGCACAAACCGGGCGTGAGGACGGCGAAAACCGGATCCGGCATGTCCTTTTGCTCGACCTGCAGGACGAGCCCGCGGCGATCGCCGCGTATCGCCACTGGCATCGCCCGGGCGGCCCGCCCGCAGCGGTCTCGCGGGCGATCCGGGCCGAGGGGATCACCGCGCTGGAAATCTGGCATGTCGGTGACCGGCTGGTCATGCTGATGGAGACCACGCCCGGTTTCGACCCCGCCGCAAAGGCCGAACGTGACGCCGCCGACCCCGACATCCGGGCGTGGGAGACGTTCATGGACCGGTTCCAGCGACCACTGCCGTCGGCACGGGCTGGGCAGAAATGGGTCGAGGCGGAACAGATCTATACACTCGCCGATCAGCCGTGATGTCCCTGATCGACGCGCATCAGCATTTCTGGTCGCTTGCCACGCCGGGACACACATGGCCGACCGCGTCGGAAGCTGCGATCTATCGCGATTTCGGACCCGATGACCTGCGGACAGCCGGCGCCGGGGTGGCGCTTGACGGGACGGTGCTCGTGCATTCGCAGCCGACCGACCGCGATACCGACTGGATCCTCGCGCTGGCATCGCGCACGCCGTTGGTGCGCGCGGTGGTCGGCTGGGTCGATCTGCTGCAGCCGGACGCACCCGCGCGGATCGCTTCGCTCGCGCGCCACCCGAAGCTGCGCGGGTTGCGCCCGATGCTGCAGGCGATCGCCGATCCCGACTGGCTGTTGCAGGACGCGCTGACGCCCGCGTTCGAGGCGATGCAGGCGGCGGGGCTGCGGCTCGATGCGCTCGTGCAGCCGCGCCACCTCCCGATGCTTGCGCGTTTCGCCGCACGCTGGCCCGATCTCGCGATCGTGATCGACCATGCCGCAAAGCCCGACGCAGCGCGGATGGTGCTCGACCCGTGGCGCGATCAGATCGCGGCGCTTGGCGGGCTTGGCCTGTTCTGCAAGCTCTCGGGTCTGCGGACCGAGCAGGCGACGGGTGCGCCCGCGACGGCATTGATGCCCTATGTCGCGCATCTCGTCGAAACGTTCGGGGTACGGCTGATTTGGGGAAGCGACTGGCCGGTGGTGCGCCTGTCGGGGGATGATTGGCGACATTGGCACGACGACGCACGACAGCTCGCCGGCCGCGCGGGCGCGGATCCGGACCAGCTGTTCGGCGGTGCGGCGACCGCCTTCTACGCGTTGTAGGACCGACGCACCCTATTGAACGACCTCGACACCGTAAGGCGCGAGCGCGAGCGTGCCTGCATACGGCCTGTTCGACAGCAGACCGCGCTTCGTTCCGGTGAACGAGACGCTGACCGGCGCTTGCGTCGTATTGACGTACAGCGTGCGGCCCTCGACCACGCGCGCGACCACGCCGGCGGGAGTCTTCGGCCCGGGCCTGATCCCGAGCGACGGGTAGAGCGACCGTACCAGCGGCCCGAGCAGTTCCGATTGCGGCGCGGTCGCGACGTAGATCGCCTGCCCCTTGCCGTAATGGTTGATCGTGATCGCGGCGCTTTTCTGCGGCGTGTTGGCGAAGGTCGCGAGCGGCGTCGCGGTGCTTGGCTCGAGGATCTCGTAATACGGGTCGCTGCCGGTCAGCGTCGCGCCGTTGAAACTCACCTTGAGCGGCTGCTCGGCACGATAGAAGGCGTTGGTGCGCACGCCGAACACGTCGCCGAGCCGACCGGGCAGGGGCGTCTCGAACCATTTGCCGGTCTCGTCGACCTTGGCCGAATAGCCCGTCATGATGACGGTCCCGCCATCCGCGACATATTTGCGGACTGCCGCCGCAGTCGGCGCGTCCATCACATAGGCGCTCGGCAGGATCGCCAGCTTGTATTTCGCCAGCGCGTCATGGCCGAAGTCGATCACCGCGGTATCGATGTTGTCCTCGAACATCGGGCGATAGGCTGCCTGCCCGAACTTGCTGTAATCGCCCTTGAAATATTCCTGCATCGTGTTGGGGCCGGGGGGCGGACTGGTCAGCCAGTAGCTCTGGTACGAGAAGTTTACCGCAACCTGCGGCGGATCGTAGCGCGGAAAGCCGAGGGTCTTGAGCGTCTTCATCTCGCGCGCGATCTGCGCGAATTCGTCGACCTTCCACGAGGCGCGGCCGTCATGGTCGACCAGGCCGAACAGCGCCTGTTCCTCGCCGCCGCTGTGCGAATTGAAGGTCCAGGCGAGGAAGCTCTGGGTGTAGTAAAGCAGCCCGAAATAAGCCCACATCCGCGAGCGGCCGGGCGTGCCGTAATAGCCGCCGCCGCCTGCGGTGAATTCGTTGAACCACACCGGCGTGTCATGCCCCGCGCGGTTCGACATCACGTCGAACGCGGCGCTCAGCGGATCGCCGGGGTAGAAGCCCTGTGCGCCATAGGTCGAGATCTTGTCCCAGTTGCGCAGATAGTCGAACCCCTTCGACCCCGCGTTGGGCCAGAAGTTCGATGCGACCGGCAGGTTGGGGGCGTATTGCCTGCGCACTGCCTCCAGCTCCTGAAGCGCGCCGACGGTGTCGTCCGACCAGTAGCGATGCAGGTCGAGATACCGCTCGTTCGGGCCCGGGCCGCGTTCATAGGGCAGGTCGACCTGATCCCAGCTGTTGATTCGGCGCGACCAGCGCTGCGTCGCCCAGGCTTTGTTGAGCGCATCGATCGAGCCGTAGCGGCGCTTGAGCCATGCGACGAAGCGAGTCCGGTCGGCGGGCGAATAGGACATATGCCCGTTGCCGATCTCATTGTCATAGCCGAGCGCGATCACCGCCGGATTGTGCGCGTACCGCTCCATCATCTTCTGCGCGAGGCGGGCGGCGAGGCGGCGATAATCGGGGTCGCTGATATTGTCCCAGTAGCGGCTCGCGGCGTTGATCCGCACGCCGTCCTGGTTGACGATGTCGACCCCGGGATAGGTCTTGTGCAGCCAAATCGGCGCGGGCTGCCCGGGGATGTCGACGATCACGCGGATGCCCGCCGCGTGCATCTGCGCGATCACGTCGTCGAACCATTTGAAGTCGAAGCGACCTTCTTCGGGCTCGAACGAATCCCACGACAGGTCGCCCATCCGCACCATCGTCATGCCCGCGGCCTTCACGATCGCAATGTCCGCGCGGATCTGCGCGGGGCTGCGATCGATCGGCTGATAACAGGTGCCGACGAACAGCTCGCCCTTGCCGGGCCAGCCGGGATGGCCGGCTGCACTCTGCGCGCGCGCCTCGGGCGCAAGCGCGTTCGGGGCGATGCCGCAAGCGAGCGCAAGCGCGAGCGCAACGCCGGCGCGGCGGGTGGGACGACGATACATGGCAAGTCCTTCGGAACGCGGATCGGGGGGCGTCAGGCCTGGTGGATGCGGAACACGCTGGCATGGCGGGTCGGGAGACGTGCGGGAACGTCGATCGACAGCGCGGTGGCAGTCTGGCGGAAGCGCACCGGTCCGGCGCCGAGCAGATCGACCCCGACCACGCGGCCACGCGCCTGTGGCGCGCCGCTTCGCAAGGCGGCGATCTCGGTCACGCCGCGCGGTTCGCCGAGCGTGATCGCGTACAGCGTCTTGCCCCGGGTCGTGAAGCGGATGTCGCGCGGCGTGTAATCTGCCTTTTCCTTGAACATGCCTTCGACCGCCTCGGTCGGCCCTTCGCCATAGTGCGTCCACGGGCGCGTGCCGTGGATCGCCTCGCCATTGACCGCCATCCAGGCGGCGAGGTCGGTCAGCAGACTGTCGGATTCGGGCGGCAGCGACCCATCGCCGCGCTGCACGACGTTGAGCAGCATGTTGCCATTCTTGCTGACGATATCGGCGAGCATCGTCACGATCTCGTTCGACGTCTTGTACGTGGCATCCTCGCTGTAGAACCAGTCGCCGTTCGACGTGTCGGTCTGCCACGGGAGCGGATTGATCCCCTTGAGCACGCCGCGCTCGACGTCCTGCACCATGCCTTCCTTGAAGAACTCGCCGGTGCCCGAATCCTTGCAATTATACACCGCCTCGAGCCGCCCGGTGCGCGCGATGCTGGCGTTGTACAGGCGCGCGACCAGATTGCGACCGACCGCGCCGAATGGCAGCCCGCCGTCCGAATAGAGCAGGTCGGGCTGATAGCTATCGACCAGATCGCTGATCCGCTTGAGCCACAACTGATGATAGGCCGGATTGGTGGTGTACCAGCTTGCCTTGGTGTCGAGATACGGTTCGCTACGGTTGTCGTGATAGAGATCCGCGAACGCCGGATTGGCCCCGTCATAGGGAATGCCGAGCTTGGGCCAGAACTGATCGTAGCCGTGGTTGGGATACCACCAGTTATGACTCGCGCCGAGATGTTCGGAGACGCCGAAGCGCAGGCCGTGTCGCCTGGCGGCGGTCTGCCATGCGCCGACCACGTCGCGCTTCGGCCCCATCGCGACTGCGTTCCAGCGGTTGTGCTTCGAGTTCCACAGGTCGAAATTGTCGTGGTGGACGCCCATCGACACGAAATATTTCGCGCCCGCCCTGGCATAGCGCGCCATCAGCGCCTCGGGGTCCCAGCGCTCCGCCCGCCACAGCGGGATGATGTCCTTATAGCCCTTTTCGGACGGGTGGCCGTAGGTCTTGAGATGATGCTCGTAATGCGGGTGGCCCGGGACGTACATCCACCGCGCGTACCAGTCGCCACGCGCGGGGACGGCCTGCGGGCCCCAATGCGACCAGATGCCGAACTTGGCATCCTTGAACCATTCGGGCGTCGTGTACGTGGAGAGTGATTCCCGCGTCGCATCGAAACGACCGGGTGGGACGGTGCCCGCCGCGGGCGTGCGGGGCGCAGCGATGGCGGGCGCGGCGCGGGCCAGCGCACCGACGCCGAGCGCGGCAAGCGGGCCGCTAAGGATCTCACGCTTGCTGAAGGTCGTCATCTTTCTCTCCCGCGGGCGGGTTTCACTGGTGCAATAGAATTCTCTTTCGTGCAAGTGACGTTCAGGCGCAGAGACTTTCGGGAGTGGATACTATGCGACGGCTCGTTTGGGGATCGCGCGGCGCCATTGCTGCAGCGTCGATGATGGCGCTTCCCGCAATGGCGGCACCCGAGCGGGTCGTCACGGTCGATGTCGCTCATGCCCAAGGGCCGGTCGACCGCTTTTACGATCTTTCGGTCGGCTCGGACTATCCGGGCACGCTGATGCGCGCCGACAGCCAGGCGCAGCTCAAGACCGCGACCGACGAACTCGGTTTTCGCTATTTGCGGTTCCACGCGATCTTCCACGACGTGCTCAAGACCGTCCGCGTCGAGAACGGGCGCACAGTATATGACTGGACCGGGATCGACCGGCTGTATGACGATATGCTGCGGCGGCACATCAAGCCGTTCGTCGAGCTCGGCTTCACCCCGCAGGCGCTCAAGACCTCCGATCTGTCGATCTTCTACTGGAAGGGCAACACGTCGCATCCGCGGCTCGACGGCTGGGCCGCGCTGATCGGCGCCTTCGCGCGCCACCTGCAGCAGCGGTACGGCAAGGCTGAAGTCCAGAGCTGGTATTTCGAGGTGTGGAACGAGCCCAACCTCGACGGCTTCTGGGAGAAAGCGGACAAGCCCGCCTATTTCCAACTGTACGACGTGACTGCGCGCGCGCTCAAGAAGGTCGATCCGGCGCTGCGCGTCGGCGGGCCGTCCACGGCGGGCGCGGCGTGGGTGCCCGAATTCCTCGACCATGTCGCCAAGAGCGGCGCGCCGGTCGATTTCGTTACCACGCATACCTACGGGGTCGAGGGCGGCTTCCTCGACGAGCAGGGCAAGAGCGACACCAAGCTGTCGGCAGCACCCGATGCGATCATCGCCGACGCGCGCAAGGTGCGCGCCGAGATCGCTGCGTCGAAATTCCCAAATTTGCCGCTCTATTTCACTGAATGGAGCACGAGCTACACCCCGCGCGACCCGGTCCACGACAGCTATGTCAGCGCGCCGTATATTTTGAGCAAGCTTAAGGCGGTGCAGGGCGTCGTCCAGGGCATGAGTTATTGGACCTACACCGACCTGTTCGAGGAACCCGGCCCGCCGACCGCCCCGTTCCAGGGTGGGTTTGGGCTGATGAACCCGCAGGGCATCCGGAAGCCCGCGTGGTTCGCGTACAAATATCTCCATGCGCTGCGCGGCAAGGCAGTCCCGACCGTCGACGCCGGCAGCTGGGCCGCGACCGAGGGCAAGCGGACCAGCGTGCTCGTCTGGGACTGGCACCAGCCTGACCAGACGGTCAGCAACCGCCCGTTCTACACCAGGCTGGTGCCGACGACGCGACAGGCCTCCGCCGCGGTGCGGTTCGCCGGGCTCGCACCCGGGCGGTATAGGCTGCGGACCTATCGCACCGGCTATCGGCACAACGATGCCTATTCGGCCTATATCGATATGGGTCTGCCCAACGCCCTGAGCCCCGCGCAGGTCGCGCGGCTTAAGACGCTGACGCAGGACAGGCCCGAGCAGGACCGCGTCGTGCGGGTCGACGCCAGTGGGCGGTACGCAGCGACGGTGCCGCTCGATACCAACGACGTCGTGCTGATGACGCTCGATCCCGCCCCGCACGGATGAGCAGGCGCGTCGTACTTCAAAAGATCCGTGGAGAATTCAGATGACCAGCACCTCCCTCCGCCGCGACACGCGGTACCGACGCGCGATCGCGTCCCTGCTGTCGGCCGGCCTTTTCCTTGCCGGCGGTTCGGCGGCATCCGCGCAGGCGTCGCACGAGGTTCCACGAATCGAGACGCGCAACGGCCGACACGCGCTGATCGTCGATGGCGCGCCGTTTTTCATGCTCGGTGCGCAGGTCAACAATTCGAGCAACTATGCCGAGCCGCTCGCGACCGCATGGCCGGTGCTCGATCGGATCGGCGCGAATACGGTCGAGGTGCCGATCGCGTGGGAACAGGTCGAGCCGAAGGAGGGGACGTTCGATTTCAGCTTCCTCCAGACCTTGCTCGATCAGGCGCGCAGTCATGACAAGCGCGTCGTCCTGTTGTGGTTCGGCACGTGGAAGAACACGTCGTTTTCGTACACGCCCGACTGGGTCAAGCTCGACAACCGCCGCTTCCCGCGGATGAAGACCAAGGACGGCGCCGATCACGGCGTGCTCAGCGCGCATGGCGCAGCGACGCTCGCCGCGGACAAACGCGCGTTCGTTCAGCTGATGACCTACCTGCGCGATCACGATCCGCAGAACACCGTCATCATGGTGCAGGTCGAGAATGAGACCGGCAGCTACAAGAACCCGCGCGACTTCTCGGCCACCGGCAATGGGTTGTTCGCAAAGCCGATCCCGTCGGCACTGGCGCAGCGGTTGCACAAGACCGGCACATGGGGCGCAGCGTTCGGCGCGCAGGCCGACCGGGCGTTCAACACCTGGTATGTCGGCAGCTATGTCAACGCGATCGCGGCGGCGGGCAAGGCGATCAAGCCGTTGCCGATGTACGTCAACGCTTCGCTGTCGGGTCCGTCGAACGTCCCCGATCCGTATGGCGTCGCGAGCGGCGGACCGCAGCAGGACGTGCTCGACATCTGGAAGACGGCCGCGCCAGCAATCGATTTCCAGGCGCCCGACATCTACGACAAGACCAGCGCGAACGTGATCAAGTATCTCGACCGATATGCCCGCCCCGACAATGCGCTGATGGTCCCCGAGATGGGCAACACCCGCGATTTCGCGCGCTTCTTTTGGCCGACGCTCGGCCGCGGCGCGATCGGCTTTTCGCCGTTCGGGATGGATGACACCGGCTACGCCAATTATCCGCTTGGCGCGCTCGACCTGTCGCCCGCCACGCTCGACGCCTTCGCGCTCCCTTATGCAGCGGTCGGCTCGATGCTGCGCGACTGGGCTCGGATCGCGTTCGAGAAGCCGACGTGGGGCGCGGCCAAGCCCGACGACGGCGCGGTCCAGTCGACGCGGATGGGCGACTGGACGATCACCGCCGCCTGGGGCGAATGGCAGTTCGGCATGAAGGACTGGGCGTGGCTCAAGAGCGACCAGGCCCCGTGGGGCAAGGAGCCCGTCGGCGGGGTTGCGGTCGCGCAATTGTCGGCGAACGAATTCCTCGTGATGGGCGACCATGTCCGCGTCAACTTTGCCGGCGCACCCGGCACGGGATCGAACGGCGTCATGGTACGCGTCGAGGAAGGACGGTTCGACAAAGGCCGCTGGGTCATGCGCCGGGTGTGGAACGGCGACCAAACCGATTACGGTCTGAACCTGATCAGCCGTCCGCAAGTTCTGAAAGTAACGATGGGGCGCTATCGCTGACCCCGTAGCTCAGGGTCGGGGCAGGTACGCAGCGCTCTCATGGAGATGCCTCGCGCTGGCGTTGCGGGGGGGCGGAGGAATGCCTAAGTAGCGTAATGGTTGCGGTTCTCCCGAGTAGGCGGTTTTGACTGATACGATTCCCCGTCCGGCGTCGGACATGAGCGAGATGACGGCGGACGCCGAACGCATTGCCGCCGAAGTCCTCGGTCAGGACGTCGGCACCGATCCGTTCGTCGCGGCGGTGCGCGCGACCCGGATGCCGATGATTATCACCAATCCGCGGCTGCCCGACAATCCGATCGTCTTCACCAACAACGCGTTCTGCCGGTTGAGCGGCTACGCGCGCGAGGAGATTCTGGGGCGCAATTGCCGGTTCCTGCAGGGGCCGGACACGGATCGTGCGACGGTCGCGCGGCTGCGCGCCGCGTGCGAGCGCGTCGAGCCGCTCGAGATCGATATTCTGAATTATCGAAAGAACGGCGAAATCTTCTGGAACCGGCTGTTGATGGCGCCGGTCTACGACACCGAAGGCGTGCTGGCCTATTATTTCGCGAGCCAGGTCGATGTGACGCTCGAGCGCGAGAAGCTGCACGGGCTCGAGGCGAGCAACGCCTCGCTGATGGCGGAACTGACCGACCGGTTGCGGATGCAGGAGGAGCATGAGCGCGAGCTCGCCTTCACGCTCAAGGCCGCACGCTTCGGGACGTGGAGCCTCGAGATCGCTACGAAGCGGCTGACCGCGTCGGAAACCTGCAAGGAGATCTTCGGTCGCCCCGTCGACCTGCCTTTTACGTATGAGGACCGGCTGGCCGCGATCCACCCCGAGGACCGTGCGAAGAGCACTGCCGAAGTCCAACGGTGCGTGGCGGAAGGCACCGATTACGAGGTGGTCTATCGCATCCGGCGTCGTGACGGCGAATTGCGCTGGATCGGGTCGCGCGGCCAGCCCTTTTATGATGCGGGAGGCCAGGCGTTACGCATCGCCGGGGTTTCGACCGATATTACCGAGCAGCGCCGCAGCGAGCTGATGCGGTCCGCGCTGGTCGAGCTGGGCGACGTGTTCCGCGATACCGAACAGCCCGACGACATCGCGTTCGAGGCGGCGCGGATCATCGGCCGCACGCTCGACGTCAGCCGGGTGGGGTTCGGCGAGGTCGATACGAAGGCCGAGACGATCAGCATCGCGCGGGACTGGAATGCGCCGGGGATCACCACGATCGCGGGTGTGCTGCATTTTCGCGAGCACGGGTCGTATATCGACGATCTCAAGCGTGGCGAGACCGCGATCGTCGAAGATGCGCGGCTCGATCCGCGGACCGCCGATACGGCGGAAGTGCTCGAGGCGATCAGCGCGCGCGCGTTCATCAACATGCCTTTGACCGAACATGGCGGGCTGGTCGCATTGCTGTATCTCAACCATACGAACCGGCGGTGCTGGCCCGCGGACGAGATCGCGTTCGTCCGCGAAGTCGCCGAGCGTACCCGGATCGCGATGGTGCGGCGGCGTGCGGAGCAGGAACTGGCGTTGCTCGCTGCCTCGCTCGAGCAGCAGATCGTCGCGCGTACGAGCCAGTTGCAGACTGCCGAGGACGCGCTCCGCCAGTCGCAGAAGATGGAAGCGGTCGGTCAGCTCACCGGGGGCGTCGCGCATGACTTCAACAATCTGCTGACGGTCATCCGCTCGGCGACCGACTTGCTAAAGCGCCCCGATCTCAGCGCCGAACGGCGCGAGCGCTATATCGACGCGATTTCGGATACCGCCGATCGTGCCGCAAAGCTGACGGGGCAGTTGCTCGCGTTTGCGCGGCGCCAGGCACTCAAGCCCGAGGTGATCGACGTCGGGCATAGCCTGCGCGTCATCGCCGACATGCTGGGCACGCTGACCGGATCGCGGATCGTGATCGGGATCGACGTGCCTGACAGCGCCTGTTTCACCAATGTCGACCCGAGCCAACTCGACACCGCGTTGGTCAACATGGCGGTCAACGCCCGCGACGCGATGGGCGGGGCTGGACGGATCGACATCGTCGTGCGTCCTGCAAACGCGATTCCCGCCGTGCGCGCACATCCCGAGGTCAAGGGTCGCTATGTCGCGATTGCGATGACCGATACGGGCGCCGGGATCGAGCCCGACAAGCTCGAGCGGATCTTCGAGCCGTTCTTCACCACCAAGGGTGTGGGTGAAGGGACCGGGCTGGGGCTGAGCCAGGTGTTCGGGTTCGCCAAGCAGTCCGGGGGGGATATCACCGTGGAAAGCGACGTCGGTCGCGGGACCACTTTCACGCTGTATCTTCCGGCGGTCGAGCATGGTTTTGCCGCCGAGGAGGACATACCGACCGAGGAGCTCGAGGACGGCCACGGCACCCGCGTATTGGTGGTCGAGGACAATAAGGAGGTGGGGACGTTCACCACCCAGTCGCTTGCGGAACTCGGCTATATCACGGTGTGGGCGACCAATGCGCAGGAAGCGCTGGCCGAACTCGAGAACGATGCGGCGCGTTTCGGAATCGTGTTCTCGGATGTGGTGATGCCCGGGATGAACGGGATCGAGCTGGGGGAAGCGATCCGCAAGCGCTATCCCGGCCTCCCGGTGGTGCTGACGTCCGGATACAGCAACGTGCTCGCCCAGAACGGCACGCACGGGTTCCAGCTGCTCCACAAGCCGTATTCGGTCGAGCAACTCTCGCGGGTCCTCCGGAAGGCAGTGATGGCGTGAACCGTCCGCATGCGAGAATCCTGCTGAGTTTTAGCGCGTCATCTTAATAGCTTCGTACGGCGGGCGTTGGAAAACCGACGCGCCGCCGATCCTTGTCTTGCTGCTCGCCGGAAGACGGGTTGAAACAGATGGCTCGCAACCGGACGGCAGCCTACACGATTGATCTAAATACTTACTGGTGTCTTAGTGTTGCAAATCGGGCACACTCCCGGACAGATTAGTTTATTCATCTTTACAATACACCAAACAGACGACAGTTTCCTTTTATTGCGGCGGGACAGGGGGTCCAGGGTCGCGAACAGGTGTTGCGCCGGTTTCGTGCGCAATGGGGGGAAATCGTTACATGCTTTCTACGCATCAACGCGCCTTGGCGCGTCTTCGTTCTGCGTCCGCGCCACTTGCGCTCCTGATTGCCGTCTCGGCCAATCCTGCACTGGCACAGACTGCGACGACGCTGCCCGCCGATCCAGTCCCGACCGAAGCGGCCGATGCCGACGCCAACAAGGACATCGTCGTGACCGGAACGCTGTTCCGCGGCGCGACGACCGAATATTCGCCCGTCACGGTGCTGACCGCGGACACGTTGCAGAAGGCCGGCATCACCAACATTTCGGACGCGGTCCGCTCGATCTCGGCGGATGGTGCAGGCTCGATCGGCAACGGGTTCCAGGGCGGTTTCTCGGCAGGCGGTACCGCGGTGTCGCTGCGCGGCGCGGGCGTTTCGTCGACCGTCGTCGTGATCGACGGGCTGCGTTCGACCAACTTCCCGCTCAACGACGATGGCCATAACGCCTATGTCGATCTCAACAGCATCCCGATCAGCAGCATCGAGAGCATCCAGGTGCTCAAGGACGGCGCATCGTCGCTCTACGGCGCGGACGCGATCGGCGGTGTCGTCAACATCGTCACGCGCAAGCACGTCCAGGGGATCGAAGGCGGGGTCGAGGGCGGCGCGACGCAGAAGGGCGATGGCGAGAAATATCGCGCGCATCTCGTCGCGGGCTACGGCGACTATGCTGCGCAGGGCTTTAACATCTACGCGACCGGCGAATATGAGCGTAACGGGCGGATCAGCAATAACTCGCGCGGTTTCCCGTTCAACACGCTCGACCTGACCTCGATCGGCGGGAAGGACAACGAACGCGGCGACGATTCGCTGACCACCGCCTCGACCGACGCGATCGTCACGCGCGTGACGCAGACCAACCTCAACGACCCGCGCGCAGGCTCGGTCGCCAACGCCACCACGCCGGCGATTTTCCAGACGCTCGTGCCGCTGACCGACTGCGCGCGTGGCACCTTTACGGTGAACACCGCATCGCAGGTCGGCACCGCATGCAAGCACAACACGCCGGACGAATATCGCCAGATCCTGCCGTTGCAGGAGCGCTATGGCTTCACAGCGCGGTTGAGCGTTCGCCTGAGCGATTCGATCGAGGGCTATGTCACCGGGAGCTATTCGCATGACCGCGTCGACATCATCGCGCCGCCGGTCGGCATCCGGCAGACCCAGCCGTTCGGCGCTTCGCCGACGCTGGCGACGAGCAATCCGGGTGTTGTCCTCCCGGTCTACATCTGCAGCGCAGGAATCAACTGCGCGGTCGCAGGCGACCGTCGCCTCAACCCGAACAACCCCTATGCAGCGGCGTACGCCAACAATCCCTCGAACGGCGCCGCGCGGATCTACTATCTGTTCGGCGATCTCCGCTCGGGCAGCTCGCGTATCAACGAGGTGTTCCGCGGGACCGCCGGGCTCAAGGGCAGCTTCGGCGACAGCTGGGCGTGGAAGGTCGACGGCGTCTATGCGCGCGACAACCTGAACCTGACCGATTACGGCTATACCAACAACGCCGCGCTGCTCACGGCGATCAACACCGGCTCGTATAATTTCGTCAACCCGAGCCTCAATTCGGACGCGGTCCGCAACGCAGTCGCTCCGGCGATCAACACCGCGTCCAATTCGTGGATCGCCACGGTGGACGCCTCGCTCAGCCGCACGCTGTTCGCGCTGCCGGGTGGCGATATGAAGGTCGCGGTCGGCGGGCAGTTCCGCCGGGAATCGCTGACCAACAACAGTCGCAACCCCAATCTCAACGTCAACGGGCTCAACACCTCGGCGGCGTTCGGGCAGCATTCGGTGACGGCAGGCTATTTCGAGGTCGACGCGCCGATCCTCGACCAGCTCGATGTCAACGTGTCGGGCCGCTACGACCATTATTCGGAAGGGTTCAACCACTTCTCGCCCAAGATCGGCGTCAAGTTCACCCCGGTTCAGGGCTTTTCGCTGCGCGGCACCTATTCGCAGGGGTTCCGTGCCCCGACCTTCGCCGAGAGCAACACGCGCAGCTCCTATGCGGGGTTCTCCAACTTCACGCCGCCAGCATCGTTCGTCGCGGCGCATGCGTCCAACCCGACCTATTCGACGCTGTATTCGCTCGGCAGTGGTGCGACCGGCAATCCCGACCTCAAGCCCGAGCGGTCGCGCAGCTTCACCGCGGGGGCGATCTTCCAGCCCAAGCGCTGGCTGACGTTCACCGCCGATTATTTCAACATCAAGAAGTCGGACCTGATCGTCAGCGGTCCGCTCGGCGGGCAGGCGCGCAGCAACTATTATTCGGTTGCAGGGCAGACCTTTGCTTCGGCGGCAGCGGCGCAGGCAGCGGGCTGCGCGGCGCTTGCCGCAACGGGGGCGGGTTATTCGTGCAACGTTGTCGACGCAGCCGATCCGTCCAATCAGAATGCGCTGCCGCGCCTGCTGATCTACAACACGCCGTTCGTGAACGCGAACTACTCGATCATTTCGGGGATCGATCTCGCGGCGAGCGTTTCGCTGCCGGTCACGTCCTCGATCCACTTCACCTCACGCGTCGAAGTGACCGACACGTTCCAGTATGATCTTCATCTGGCCAATGGCACGGTGCAGAAATATGCGGGCACGCTCGGGCCGCAGGAACTGTCGTCGGGCAACGGCACGCCGCGGCTGCGCGGCAACTGGCAGAACACGATCGCGTTCGACAAGTTCTCGCTGACCGCGACGGCCTATTACGTCAGCCGGATCAAGGAAGTCGCAGCGGATGAAGGCACGCTCGACACGTCGTGCGCGGCGGCGCTGTACAAGGCGGCGGATGGCTCGGACAAGTTCTGCTACGTCAACAGCTTCATCTATGTCGACCTCAACGCGACGGTGGCGGTGAACGACAAGTTCCAAGTGTTCCTGAACGTCGGCAACTTCCTCAATGCCCGCGCCCCTGTGGCGCCTGCCGGGTACACCAGCTCGCCCAACTATCTGACCAGCTGGCACACGCCCGGCCTGATCGGGCGCAGCTTCCGGGCAGGGGCGAACTTCAAGTTCTGACCTGTCGGGTAACGGCCTGGAAACGTGCGAAGAGGGGCGGCCGTGCTGAACGGTCGCCCCTTTTTCGCGCCTTCCATTCACCCCCGCAGGGCAGCTTTACCGCGGACGCGGAGTGCCGCTGGTCGATCTCCACCAGACGCTCGGTCTGCCGACGAGTGCCCAGGGGGGGGGGGCGTTTACCTTGCTGGCATCGCTCGATGGAAAGCAGGCGGGGTTCATGGTCGACGAATTGTGCGCGGTCGAGCGATCGTCGGTCCAGCGCCTGCGCGATGCCGGGTCCGACCGCGCGATGGGGCGGATTGCCCAGACGATCAAGACTCCGGACGGGGCGTGTTCGGTGATCGATCTCCATGTTCTGATCGGCGGGCGGGTGCGCGTCGAACCCGTACTGGCAACCGGGACGACCGGGTGAACGCATCCGCCAATGGTGCGTTAGTCTTGCGTGTCCCAGATCAGGAGCAGAACGATGACCGAACAAGCGAACAAGCCGGGCGGAGCGATCGACGATGACGGCGACGTGCGGAAGGTCGAGGACCGGCAGGCGGTCAAGAACCAGAGCGTCGTGACGCCCGACCAATATCCCGAGCCCGCCGCCGGGGAGACGAAGAAGCCCGACAGCGCTGATTAACTCACGCGGGAAAGATCTGCTTGCTCGCGCCAAACGCCAGGAACAGCGCGGGCCAGGCAGAAGCGGGGCGTGCGGGTGAGAGACGCACGCCAAAACCGTGACCGCCTGCTTCAAACACATGAAGTTCGGCGGGGCGTGCCTGCGCCTTGAGCGCGGTGAAGAGCGCAAGGCTGTTGGCGACGGGGACGAGGTCATCGTCCGCAGCGTGCGCGATAAAGACAGGGGGCGTATCCGGAGTCACACGTGCCTCCACAGAAGCTTCGTGGCGGAGCCCAAGCGAGGCGTCCGGGCCAAGCAGGGCGTCGCGCGAACCGCCGTGGGTAAAGGGGGCTTCAAGGCTCACCACCGGATAGACAAGGCCGGCATAATCGGGCCGTGCCGATTGCGTGTCCGCCGCGTCGACCGGCGCATAGGTCTTCTCCGCATGTCGCGTCGCGAGCGACCCGGCAAGATGTCCGCCCGCGGAAAAACCGAGCACCGCAATCCGCAAGCGATCGACCCCATACCGTGCTGCGTTCGCGCGGATCAACCGCATTGCGCGCTGCGCATCCTGCAGCGGTACCTTTGCACGCTGGTCCCATCCTTCGCCCGGGAGCCGGTATTGAAGGATGAACGCGGTGATGCCGCGTGCGTTGAGCCACGCCGCCTGTTCCAGCCCCTCGTTGTCATACGACAGGAACCCGTATCCGCCGCCCGGCATCAACAGGACCGCCGCGCCATTGGGTCGGACCGCGCGCTTTACCGTGAGCGTCGGTCGAGCGACCCCGCGAATCCAGCGGTCGGGGTGTTGCGGATCATGGCTGCGTTCTTCGATGCTCGGTTTCGGCGTGGCGTGACGATCTCCGGGAATCGCGCCTGGCCAAAGTGCTACGACCTCGTCCGTAGTGCCGGACTGCGCCAGCGCATCGGCCGGGGGCAGCAGTGCCAGCGCCGCGCCACCGGCGAGGAGGGAGCGTCGTGTCGGGTCGAAGATCGGCATGGAGTGTCCTCAATCGCTGGACGGGTACCATGCCCGCTTCGACCGTGGTTTCAAGCAAAAGCCCGCCGTCTCCGGAGAAACGACGGGCTTCAGTCCAGACCGGCGCTGAGATCGCGCCGGTGCGGGTCAGGATCAGGCCTTCTTGCGCGCGCGCTTGGGGGCGGCGGCTGCGGCGGTATCCTCTTCCTCGTCCGGCGTATCCTCGCCGGCCTCGGTCAGCGCCTCACCGAGCGCCTTGAGCTTTTCCTGCGAGCCGTCGGCCTTGTCAGCGATCTTGGTGGTCGCCGCGCCGAGACGGTGGAGCAACGCATGCACACGGTCAGCATCGGGCTCATCGCGCTCGAGCTGCTTGCGCAGTGCCGCGAGATCACGGAGAATCCCCTTCGAGCCCGAAACTTCGCTATCCGCCAGTGCGGCTTCCCAATCCTCGACCATGTCCGCGCCCTTGGTGGGCTTGGTCGCATCCAGTCCGCGGTTGATCGCGTTCATCGTTCCGGCGAATTTAAGGGCCATGTAGCATCTCCGACGCACCAGTGTGGTGTCGGTGAAGGGAACGCCGGGTGGCGTGCTTAATGTCCCGCCGGCGCCAATCCTATTGCACTGATCCGGATCAACTCAACCGTCGCGCAACCCCACGCCGATGCTCGCGCGCGCCTGTTCGGCTTCGTTCGAGACGACGGGATAGGCGCAGTAATCTGCGGCGTAATAGGCGCTCGGACGGTGGTTACCCGACCAGCCGATCCCGCCGAACGGTGCGCCCGACGAGGCACCGTTGGTCGGCTTGTTCCAGTTGACGATCCCCGCGCGCGCATTCGCCCAGAACTGGTCGTAGAGCTTGGGGTTCTGACTGAGCAGCGACGCGGACAGGCCATAACGCGTGTTGTTCGCTTCGACGATCGCATCCTCGAAGCTCGACTTGCGGATCACCTGGAGGATCGGCCCGAACAGCTCGATGTCGGGGCGGTCGTTGAGCTCGGTTGTGTCGATCAGCGCGGGGCGCAGGAACGGGCGGTCGTGGACCGGGCGCTCGAGATGGCGGATCGCGCGCCCGCCGCGCATCATCAGCTCGAGGAAGCTCTCGCTGAGCAGGTCGGCGGCGGCGTTGTCGATCACCGGGCCCATGAACGGGGCGGGGGTTGCGTGCGGCTCGTCGACGATGATCCGGCTGACCAGCTTGGTCACCTCGTCCATCAGCGGATCGTAGAGCTTCTCGTCGACGATCAGCCGGCGTGCGGCGGTGCAGCGTTGCCCTGCGCTGGTAAAGGCGGACTGGACGATGATGACTGCCGCCGCGTGGAGATCGGGCGATTCCCACACGATGATCGGATTGTTGCCACCCATTTCGAGCGCGAGGATCTTCTCGGGCCGCGTCGCGAACTGTCGATTGAGCGCGATCCCCGTCGGCGCGGAGCCGGTGAACAGCAGCCCGTCGATCCCGTCATGAGCGGCGAGTGCCTTGCCTTCGTCCGCACCGCCGACGAGCAGGCGGATGCAACCGTCGGGCACACCGCCCGCTCGAAAGCAATCGACCAGGAATGCGCCCGTCGCGGGGGTCTTTTCGGACGGCTTGAACACCACCGCATTCCCCGCAATCAGGGCGGGGACGATATGTCCGTTGGGCAGATGCGCGGGAAAGTTATACGGTCCCAGCACCGCGAGCACGCCGTGCGGCTTGTGGCGGAGCGCCATCCGCCCGGTCATCTGCGTGTCGAGCCGGCGCTGCGGCGTGCGATCGGCATAGGCCGTCACCGAGATGTCGACCTTGGCGATCACCGATTCGACCTCGGTCCGCGCTTCCCACAGCGGCTTGCCGGTCTCGCGCGCGATCAGGTCGGCAAAGGCATCTGCGCGCGCGCGGACGACGTTGGCGACGCGGCGGAGCGTCTCGATCCGGTTGGTCAGCGGTTGCGCCGCCCAGGCCGGCCACCCCGCGCGCGCGGCGGCGACTTCGGCATCGGCATCGCCGACCGCACCCTCCCAAAGGAGGGCACCGGTGGCGGGTTCGTAGGAAAGCAGGTTACTCGACATCGCGTGGTCTTGCCCCAGATTGGTGTGGGAATCCACTCGCCGAACAGCGCTCAGTCGGCGAGCGCTTCGCCCATCTGGCGGATCGCTGCGATCTTGTCGTGGAACGGATGCCAGTCGTCGCGCGTGTCGATCGCGGACCACAAGGTCTCGACCTCGTCGATCAGCATCGAGCAGGGTTCACCCGACCAGTAGGGATGGTCGCGCGGCTTGCGCGGCGCATAACCGATCAGCGCGGCGCGAGCGTCGGCGAAGGCGTCGTCCTCGGGCAAGGTGCCACCGAACGCATCGAAGAAGAATCGGTCGATCCCGACGCCGCTCTGCACCAGCCCCTGTTCGATCGCCTGCACCAGTGCACGGTCGCGCACCGGTTCCTGCGGGACCACGCCGAGCCGCCACAGGATCGCGTCCGACACCGCACGTTGATAGCGTTCGGGGAAGGTCTCGAGGATGTCGATTAGTGGCTGCGCCTCGCTGATCGTGCGCAGCGCGACCGCGAGCTGCATCGCGTTCCAGTGGATCGCCTCGGGCTGGCGCCCGAACGCGTAAAGCCCGGCATGATCGAAATAGGCGGCGGTGAAGGCGGGGTCCCAGGTCGGTGCCCAGCGCCACGGGCCGTAATCGAAGCTCTCGCCCGTCACGTTGATGTTGTCGGTGTTGAGCACGCCGTGGACGAACCCCGCCGCCATATAGCTCGCCGCCAGCGTCGCGGTGCGCCCGACGACGAGATCGAGCAGCCGTGCGGGGGCATCGTCGCCGGGTTCTTCGTTGTAGAGCGTGCGCAGGACATAGCCGACCAGCCTGGTCATGCTCTCGGCATCGCGCAGATAGGCCAGCCGCTGGAAGGTGCCGATGCGGATGTGGCTGTGGCTGAGCCGGACCAGCACCGCCGCGCGCGTGGGCGAGGGTTCGTCGCCCCGCTCGAGCTGCTCGCCCGTCTCGACCAGCGAGAAACTGCGCGAGGTCTTGACGCCCAGCGCCTCGAGCATCTCGGTCGCAAGCACTTCGCGCATCCCGCCCTTCAGCGTCAGCCGCCCGTCACCGAAGCGGCTCCACGGCGTCGTGCCCGAGCCCTTGGTGGCGAGGTCCATCATGCGGTCCGCACCGTCGCGGAGCTGCGCGAACAGGAAGCCGCGTCCGTCGCCGATCTCGGGATTGTAGTTGCGGAACTGGTGGCCGTGATAGCGCAGGGCGAGCGGGTGGGGGAGGCTGCCGGGCAGGGGCTCGAACCGCCCGAAATGCTCGATCCATTCGGCCCCGCCAAGCGTCTCGAGCCCGACCTCGGCGGCGGCGCGATCGTTGCGGAAGCGCAGGTGCGTTTCGGGGAAATGCGCCGCCGAGACAGCATCATAGAAAGCGTCGCCGAGATCGAGGATCGCGGTTTCGGGGCGATAGGGTTGCGGGGTCGTGTCCATGCGTGGATATGGAGGGCGCCAACCGCAGGACGCAACCATGCCACCCTATGAAAACCGATATTGGTGGTCCAACGATGGATTGCGGCTGCATTATCGGGACTATCCGGGCCCGTCCGGACGCCCGCCGATCCTGTGTCTGCCCGGATTGACGCGGAATGCGCGCGATTATGACGCGCTTGCGCGGCGATTGTCGCCGGAATGGCGCGTGATTACCGTCGATTTGCGCGGCCGTGGCGACAGTGGCTACGCCAAGGACCCGATGACCTATGTCCCGCTGACCTACGTCCAGGACATCGAGGGGCTGCTCGGGGAGCTTGGCGTGGCGCGCTACATCGCGTTCGGCACCTCGCTCGGCGGCATCGTCGCCATGCTGCTCGCGGGGACCGCGCGCGAGACGCTGATGGGGGTACTGCTCAACGATGTCGGGCCCGAGATCATGCCCGAGGGGCTGTCGCGAATCCGCAGCTATGTCGGCAAGTCGAACAGCTGGCCGACCTGGCTCCACGCCGCGCGCGCGGTGGCGGAGGCGAATGGCGACGTCTATCCGCATTTCCAGCTCGAGGACTGGCTCGCGATGGCGAAGCGGCTGTACCGGCTGACCAGCGCGGGCCGGATCGTGCTCGATTACGACATGAAGATCGCCGAGCCGTTCCGCGTGCCGGGGAACGAGGCGGGGCCCGACATGTGGCGCACGCTCGACGGG
>Ga0160428_1000709_pt1 | contig 32729 bp, 26 predicted proteins | sample SolpanmetagenomM_FD_108198 | JGI IMG/M metagenome (GOLD analysis project Ga0160428, IMG submission 108198) | Solar panel surface microbial communities from Lawrence Berkeley National Laboratory, California, USA - M | ecosystem: Engineered > Built environment > Solar panel > Unclassified ... | reverse complement strand
GTGAAGACGGTGACGGCAAAGAAGGAGTGGCCGTCGTGGACGCCCCCCGCCGCGATGATCGCCCGTCGTCCCGACCTGCCGCGCTACATGGCCGGCGGCGTGGAGAACCCGCTCGGTGCCCGCGCCATGTACATTGGTAGCACCGAATACCGCATCCACGGCTCCAACGAGCCGGATACGATCGGTCAGGCCGTCTCGTCGGGCTGCATCCGGATGACCAACGAGGACGTCACCGACCTTTACGAGCGGGTGAAGATTGGCGCCAAGGTCGTCGTCCTAAACTGATGTGCGAGCGCAGGAAGTTTGTCGGCAGGAGCGGGTAGTGTGTCGGCCTGGGCGCGCGAAGTTTGTCGGCGCGCGCCCAGACCCGCCTGATCATCGAGTTCCGGCCCCGAATGCGTGAGCGGGTTTCTTTGCGCCCGAGGCCACTAGCCCGCGCCGGACAAGCGCGACCGTCTTGCGGCCGTCTACGACCCGGCCAGCGTCGAGGCGTTCGAGGGTCACTGCATCAGAGTCTATTTGCTTGGCTTAAGTATCTGGGCGTTGGCTTCCGTGACCCTGGCCCGCAGGCCATACCTCAGGGCGGACCACTCCAGTGGGGGCGGATCAGGTCGGATTAAGGAGCACGCATACCGTCTGAGCTCTGGCACTCGCACGCCTCACCCCATGCGTGAATCCTACCTCCGCGTCAGTGCACTCGGATGGGCGCCAAGCCGAATGTCCGGTTCTGCGCGCGATGGCGATCCGGCATGACGTCGTCTGGCCGAAAGCAGCAAGTCTGCTTCCGGGCAGAAAGGATGACGAAGCGGACTAACGGCCTTGCACGTGAAGCTCGCCGCCTGGATCGAGGAGAAGTCGTGATCCGTTTTAATGCGACCGAAGGCAAGAAGCGAGCAACTACGTACGCCTCACCCGCGGTCACCGCTCGAGATCGCCATAGTCGTGCTTGTACGCCCCAGGTACGAAACGCTCGAATGTCTGGCTCCAACGCTGCCCGGGCCAGAGATAATGGACGCGCTTTTCTGCAGGTCGGTACACGGCTGTGTAGGCTGTGGTGAACGCGGCCTTCCGCGAGTACAGCGGCGGCTCGAAGAAGAGTGCCGTCAACCCCGTCAATGTTCCGAAAGGATCGCCCAGAGCGTCCATCAGCAAGGTCTGGCGCAGGGCTGAGCCGGATGCAGGTGACATCCGCTCTTGGTGGTTCGTACATGCCCTCAGCCGCGTCACGGCGGGCTCACGCCGGGGTCCGAGGAAGAGCGTGGCATGCTCGCCCGTCCCGTCGAGTAGCGTGACGTTGTGGAGTTGGGTGACCGGAATGCGGCACAGAGCGCCGACGGCCTCCCCGACCGACCCGCACGTTTCTAGCACGTAGCGGAGCATCAGGATGATGGCGAAGCCCGTCCCGCGCCTGGCCATACCACCGAGCGTACAACTGGCGACCAGTCCATCGTCGTTCATCCCATCCAGGCAGCCGCCCCAGGGTCGTTGCGCCATCGCGATCACGCGCCGCCGAGACCACGCGGTGAGTTCGATGCGCCCGGTGATGATGGGGAGGGGATAATCGTAGTTGCGAACCAGAGCTGGGCCATCGTCGCCCAGCCACACGGCTTGGCTGCAACCCTGCGGATGAGGTGCTGGGCGATAGTGGCTGAGCATGCGGTGAGCTAGGTCGTCGTCTCCGACCAGCCCGCACACGTGATCGTACTGCGGGACAAGTTCCGGCATGTGACGCAGCAGGGCGGCACGGCACTCGGAAGCCGATGGGCGTTCGGCGTTCCCATCTCCGAGATACCATCGCTCGGCTTCGTCCCGCCCCGCCCGGAAGCGTTCGAGCCATGTTGTGCCGGGGCGGTCCTCTCGTTGGGCGGTGAACGTCTTCTCCATGGCGATACACCTGCTGACGAGGGAACCTGAGCTGACGCGCACATACGGCGACTATGTAGGCGCTCCAGGTTTGTGGTGAGAGGTCGACCGCTGAGCTGATCTCCCGCGGGCGATAGTCTTACTGGCTGCGGTCGAGAATGATCGGTTCGACACCAAATCGGCTACCTCGAACGGTCGCGCGCGAGGAGGCTCGGAGCAAGCGACGGACCTTGTCACGGCTGGATCGCCGCTCGGGGGGGTGCGGTTAAGTCCACGTTGAGCCGAAGGGTTTATTCCCTGGTCGAACCGTTGGTGTGGTCTGAAGCGGTCGGACGAGGTCGATGGAACGGTCAGCGCATCCCACGGATACCTCGGCGGTGGTCGATGAGCAGGAAGCGGTGATCGAAGCGGCCGAGGAGGCGGTCCTCGAACCCCTCGCGGACTTCCCACACATCGACCTGCGCTCGGGTGTGGAGCCATGGGAGAAGCGCCGCGCCGCCGGCAAGATCCTGCGCTTGGAACTGCCGCACTCGGCTCATGCCGTGCTCGATCTCGCCCGCGATCGTCCCGACCCGGTCGCGCTCATCGAAGCGGCCCACGAGGGTCGGCAGTCGCACCTGATCTCGCTGCGAATCGCCCGCATGGCGTCCTCGCCGTTCGCCTTCCTGCGCGGGGCTGCTCAGGTCATGGCCTGGGATCTCGCACAGGGACCGCGCGGCGCGATCGACGTGGTGATGAACGGCGATGCCCATATCTCCAACTTCGGCCTGTTTGGCTCACCCCAGGGCGAGGTGGTGCTCGACCTCAACGACTTCGACGAGGTCACGGTCGGGCCGTGGGAGTGGGACCTGAAGCGCCTGTGCGCGAGCATCGAGGTCGCCGCGCGGGATGCCGATGTCCCGCCGGCCGAACGGCGCCAAGCCGCGCTGAGCGCGGTGGCGGGTTATCAGCACACCATGGACGACCTCGCCCCGCGCGGTTCGCTCGACGTCTGGCAGCGCGCGGCGCGCGCCGAGGACCTCGCCTTCGCAGGCATCGAGATCGACGCGCGTTCGCAGGCCGTGGTGCGCAAGGCCGTCGAGAAGGCGCGGCGGAAGAACAACACGAGCTTGCTCGACCGAGTGGGTGAGCGGCGCACGGATGGCGGCTGGCGCTTCCGTGAGGAGCCGCCGATCCTCGTCCGCGTCGACGACGCGACCCGCGAGGCCGTCACCACCGGCCTGGAGCGTTACGCCGAGACGCTGCCGCGCGAGCGGCGGTTCATGCTCAGCCGCTACCACGTGGTCGATGTCGCACACCGCGTCGTCGGCGTCGGCAGCGTCGGCACCCGCGCGTACGTCGCGCTGCTGTGTGGCAATTCGGATCAGGACGCGCTCTTCCTCCAGGTCAAGGAAGCCGTGCGACCGGCCCACGCGCCGTACGTGCGTGGCATGCCCAAGCCCTATGCCGATCACGAGGGCGAGCGCGTGATCTACGGCCAGCGCCTGCTGCAGGCGGTGGGTGATCCGCTGCTGGGCTGGACGAAGATCGAGGGGCGGCCATTCTACGTGCGGCAGATGAAGAACATGAAGGGCGAGATCCCGGTCGCGCGCATGACGGGCCGGTCGCTGCTGTACTTCTCGCACGCCTACGGCGCCCTGCTCGCCAAGGCCCACGCGCGGACTGGGGATGCGGCGGCAATCGCGGGCTATTGCGGTCATGACGGCCGCGCCGACCTGCGGGAGGCTCTGGCCGATTGGGCGATGGCCTACGGCGATCGGAATGAGGCGGACTATCAGGCATTCCGAGAGGCCATCGCGTCTGGCAGGCTCCGGGCGGCCGACGATCCGCATCTTTGATCCGGCGGAAGCGCCGACAGGCTGATCACTCGGACGTCGTGGTCATTTCTGTCCCATCGGCCTGATCCGACCCCGGCCCACCGTGGTGAGGCTCGGCGGCATCAACCCCGTAGAGCGTCTTCAGGAGCGCCGAGAGGTCTGAGAAGGACAAGCCGGCCTTCTGCACCACGCGGTCGGCCTGCCCCGCTAGCTGCCGGAAGTCATCCGCCGTGACGTCCTTGGCCGTCAGCACGACAACGGGGATGTCGTACCATTCGGGGCGGGTACGCAGCAGGCGCAGGAAGCCGAAGCCATCCAGTTCCGGCATCATCAGATCGAGCAGGATCAACCGCGGCCGGTGCTCGCCGACCGCCGTCAAGCCGGCTCGGCCGTCCGCCGCCGCGGCCACCTGCCAGCCGTCCCGAGTCAGCTGCGATGCCATCAACGCGCGCAGGTCGGCGTCGTCGTCCACGACCAGCACCGGCCCGTCGTGGGCCTTCGGCCGGAACCGCTCCATGGCCTCCTTCAACTGCGTCCAGTCGACCGGCTTCTGCAGGTAGTCGGTCGCCCCGAGCGAGAACGCCAGGTTCTGCTCGTCGAGCACCGTGACCATGATCACCGGCAGATCGCCGAGCTCCGGGTCAGCGCGCAGGGTGCGCAGCACGGCCCATCCATCCATGCGCGGCATGGTCACGTCGAGCAGGATCGCGCGCGGACGCCGCGTGCGCGCCTGCTCGAGACCAGCCATTCCGTCACCCGCCGTCGCGACGTGGAAGCCTTCCTTGGCCAGGAAGCGCGCGAGCAGGTCGCGGGTGGCCTGATCGTCGTCGATGACCAAGACCTCGCTGCCCGCTATCGGCTCGGCCACGGGTTGCGGCGTCCGCGAGGATCTCGCGTGCGCCTGTCTCTCTTCGCCCTCGGCCACGCTCGCCAGCAGCGTCAGGGTAAAGGTCGTGCCGGCGCCCTCGCGGCTCTCGACCGCGATGTCGCCGCCGAGCATGTGCGCGAACGCCCGGGTGATCGCCAACCCCAGACCCGTGCCGCCGAAGCGCCGCGTCGTCGAGGCGTCGGCCTGGCTGAAGCGTTGGAACAAGCGTGATGCCTGCTCCTCGCTCATGCCGATGCCGGTGTCAGCCACCGCGAACACCAGCCGATCGCCGTCGGCGTCCGTCTGCCGGCGTGCCGACAGCGTAATCTGTCCGCCTTCCGTGAACTTGGCCGCGTTGCTCAGCAGGTTGATCAGGCACTGGCGCAGCTTGGTCGCGTCCGTGTACGCGCCGCCGAGCCCGTCCGCGATGTCGAGGACCAGGGCGTTGCCCTTCTTCTCGACCAAGGCTTCCACAGTGGCGGCGACGTCGCGCACGGTCGCGGCGACATCGAGGCTCTCCGGGTACACCTCCATGCGCTCGGCCTCGATCTTCGACAGATCGAGCACGTCGTTGATCAGCCCGAGCAGGTGGCGCGCGTTCGCCTCGATCTTCTTCATGTCGGGCAGCAGGTCCGCCTGGCCGGCGTCCTCCATCTCCTCCTGCAGCATCTCCGAGTAGCCGATCACCGCCGACAGCGGGGTACGCAGCTCGTGGCTCATGTTGGCCAGGAACTCGGACTTGGCGCGGTTGGCCTCCTCGGCGGCGTCCTTCGCCGCCGCGAGGACGTGCTCGGAGCGCTTGCGCGCGTCGATGTCGGTGACCACCACGACAGCACCGACGAGCGCGCCGTCGGCCGCCCGCATCGGCGCGCCGGTGAAGCCGATCCAAGCGCGGGCACCATCGCCGCGCTGATAGTTGACTTCCAGCTCGGACTGCGGCTCGCCCGCACGCACCACTTGGATCAGCGGCCACTCGCTCGGCTCGACCGGCCGGCCATCCTCGTGGAAGCCGACCCAGCGCTCAGGCTCGTCGCCGGGTTGCGCGGGCAGTACCCCGTGCCCGAGGATCGTCTCGGCGCGGGCATTGTGGCCGGTGATCCGTCCGGATGGTGCCTCGGCGATGAGCACGCCCACCGGCAGTGTGTCGAGAACAGTCCGGAGTAGCGCCTCGCCCGCGCGGACCTGGGCTTCGGACTGGACGGCCATGGTCACGTCCGCCACGACGAGGCCGACGCCGGCGGCCACAGCTGACCCTTCATCCTGGCTCAGCGGGTAGAAGCTCATGCGGAAGTGGCGCGTCCCGCCCGGCGCGCTCTCGCTCGGTACGCTCACCGGCACATCGGCGCTGACGAGGCCGTGGTCGCGCGCCGCCTCCAGCAGCGGGGTGAGCTGATCTTCCAGCTTCGGGAGAAGCGTCCAGATCGGTGCGCCGAGATCCGCGCCGAAACCGCGCTCGCTCATCGTCGCCAGCGCGCGGTTCATGTGACAGATGTTGAACCCGCCGTCTAGGAAGCCGAGCCCGACCGGGGCATTGGCGAGCACGCCCTCGAACAGCCCGCTGCTGCGCTGGCTCTCGCGGCGGCGTACTATCGTGAGGCGGACCAGCAGCGCGATCGCGAGGGTCGCGCACAGCAAGCTGAACGCCGTCAGGGCGGTGTAGCGCAGGCTGTCGCGACGGTCGTTCTCCGCCAACGCCTCTCCGGCTGAGCGGTTGGCCGTCGCGGTGGCGGCACGGATCGCGTCCATCAGGCGCTTGCCCGCGCCGGTCTCGATCAGGGCTTCTGCGCTGTCGAAATTATGGTCGCGCCGCGCAGTCACGACCCGGTCGGAGAACTCCGTCTCATCGCCGAGCAGCTTGCGCACGGGGGCGAGTGCCGCGATCGCAGGATCGGACGAGCCACCGTCGAGGGTGTCGAGGAAGGCGCTCTCACCGGGGATGCGGCCGAGCGCATCGGCATAGGGCTCGAGGTACTCGGGCTTGCCGGTGAGCGCGTAGCCGCGCATGCCGGTCTCCAGATCCTTCATCGTCGAGAGCAAGCGCTCGCTGTGGCTGATCAACTCCCTGCGGTGCAGCCGTTCGCGACGGGCGGCATCGCCGGCCACGAAGTTCCACCCGACCGCCGTCAAGGCCAGGGCGAGCAGGGCGTAGGCGAGCGGTGAACTGGGCAAACCGGCGAGCGGGCGCGCGCCTCGCAAGCCTGGACGCTGGATCAGGGGATGAGTGTCGGGCATGCCAGCTACCTACGCCCTCCACGATCGGGCATCGGCAACTCGTAGCCGGGTTCACACATGAAGGGCGAGCCCTGGTTTCGAGCCAAAGCCTCTACTTCGATGATCCCGCAAGAGAGCCTGCAAGACCTCGTCGCATCTGGACGCATGGTCGGCGTGGGTGCGAGGCACCTCGTTGTGACTTGTGCTGTCAGGCGCTGAAGCAGGCTAGAGGATCCCCTCGACAGCCACCCGCAGACGCTCCGGTCCGCGCAGGGTCGCCGGGCGACGATAGGGCGGTGGATCCTCAATCAGGTGCGGTGCCTTCAGCCGGCGAGCCAGCGCAGTCAGCGCAGCCTCCGCCTCGAACCGGCCGAGGGGCGCGCCGACGCAGTAGTGCAGGCCGCCGCCGAAACCGAGATGGCGCGTGCCGGTGCGATCGGGATCGAACCGGTCCGGGTCAGGGAACGAGGCCGGATCACGGTTGCCGGCGGCCATTATCAGGATGAGCGTCTCATCGGCGGGGATCGTGGTGCCGGCGATGTCGATGGCGCTGAGCGTCTTGCGGGTGACGAGTTGCACCGGAGGATCGTAGCGCATCACCTCCTCGACCACGCGCGGGGCGCGACTCGGATCGGCGCGCAGGCGCGCCAGCTCGTCCGGGTGGCGCAGCAGTGTGAGCCAAGCGTTGGCGATCAGGTTCACCGCGGTCTCGTGGCCGGCGACCAGGATCAGGATCGCCGTGGAGATCAGATCGAAGTCGCCCATCCGATAGCCATCCTGAGTGGCCTGGTTGGCCAACCCCGAGAGCAGGTCGTCGCGCGGTCGCTTGCGTTTCTCGGCGATGAGATCGGAGAGGTAGTCCGAGATGCCATCGAAGGCCCGGGCGTTGTCCATGCGGGCCTCGTCGCTGACCACGACACCGGGTTCGACCGCCGTGGCGAGCTGACTCGACCAATCGCTAAACCGGGCCTCGTCCCCGTCCGGCACCCCGAACAATTCGCAGATCACCGCGACCGGCAGCGGGTAGGCGACGTCGTCGACGACGTCGATCGCGCGCGCACCGACTTTGCTGTCGAGCATCTCGCCGACGAGCCGCTCCGAGCGGGCTCGCATCGCGTGAACCCGCTCAGGGGTGAACTGGCGCACGGTGGCGGCGCGCAGGAGATCGTGCGCGGGCGGGTCGCGGAACAGGAACGGCTGGTGTCGGTCGGTGATCCGGTCCTTGATCGGGTTGACGAGGTAGTCGGTGACCGGGTTGCCGGTGGACGGGCGCTTGGTCGGCGGCTGAGTCTCGACGCTCAGGCGGGGATCGTTCTGCAGTCGCGTGATGGCGGCGTGGCTTGCCGCCACCCAAACGCTGCGCGCCACCTCGCTCGAAGCCGGGCTCCCCTCGCTCACGTCATCCTGCCTCGAGACCGGGCTCTGACGCAGGCGAGCGTAGAGTGGGTATGGGTCGGCCCGGTTGGCGTAGTCTTTGATCTGCCTGAGGAGGTTGGCGTCGGCCATGTCATGTCCGCGAACGGGCGTCAGGTCAGGCCCGACGCGAGGATCTTGAGTGGGCCGGCCCGATCGGTGGGACTGTCAGGAATTTCGTGTGGGGGCGGCCATAGTGGACCCAAAGGAGGTTCCCGATGGCACGACGCAAAGCACCCCGCATCCCTGACGCGATCCTGGACCAGCTCCTGGCCGGGGCCGATCCGAAGACGGCCTTCGAGGCCGATGGCCTGCTGGACGAGCTGAAGAAGGCCCTGGCCGAGCGGGCGCTCAACGCAGAGATGGACCATCATCTGGCGGGCGAGGACGCCGGCAACACGCGCAACGGCTATGGCCGCAAGACGGTCACGACCGAGACGGGCCGGATCGAACTGGCGATCCCGCGCGATCGGCAGGCCACGTTCGACCCACAGTTGATCGCCCGGTATCAGCGCCGCTTCCCGGGCTTCGACGACAAGATCGTGTCGATGTACGCGCGTGGCATGAGCACCCGAGAGATCGCCGCGCACCTGCGCGAGCTCTACGGGATCGAGGTCTCAGCCGACCTGATCAGCGCGGTGACCGACGCGGTCCTGGAGGAGGTCGCCGCCTGGCAAGCCCGGCCGCTGGAGCCGGTCTACCCGATCGTGTTCTTCGACGCCCTGCGGATCAAGGTGCGTGACGAGGGCGTGGTCCGCAACAAGGCCGTCCACATCGCGCTGGGCGTGCGCGCCGACGGCTCTAAGGAGATCCTCGGCCTCTGGCTGGAGCAGAACGAGGGCGCCAAGTTCTGGTTGCGGGTCATGAACGAGCTCAGGAACCGCGGCGTCGAGGACGTGCTGCTTGGCGTGGTCGATGGCCTGAAGGGCTTCCCCGATGCGATCCGGGCGGTGTTCCCCGAGGCGCTGGTCCAAACCTGCATCGTCCACCTCCTGCGCCACAGCCTCGACTTCGTGTCCTACAAGGACCGCAAGCTCGTGGCCGCGGCGCTGAAGGACATCTACCGCGCGCTCGATGCCGCGGCTGGCGAGGCGGCCTTGGCGGCCTTCGAGACAAGCGAATGGGGTCGGCGCTACCCAGCCATCGCCCAGAGCTGGCGACGGGCCTGGGGCGAGGTGGTCCCGTTCTACGCCTTCCCCGGCGAGGTGCGCCGGATCCTGTACACGACCAACGCCATCGAGGCCCTGAACGCCACGCTGCGCCGGGCTGTGCGCGCCCGCGGGCACTTCCCGACCGACGAGGCCGCGCTGAAGCTGCTCTACCTGGTCTTGAACCGCTCTGAGAAGGCGTGGAAGATGGGACCACGTGAGTGGGTCATGGCCAAGGCGCAGTTCGCCGTCATCTTCGGCGAGCGCTTCACACGGGCCATGGCGGCCTGATGTTCAACCCGCCGCCCGCACACGGAATTCCTGACAGTCCCCGATCGGTCGCAGCCCCCTTTGGCGGAAACGGCGCGTTCTCGGCGATGAGTGCGGCGTAGGCCGGCAGTCAGCGCCCACAATCCACCGACACGGCGGCGATGCACCGTCCCGCCCGGCCATAGAGGGCAAGGAAGCGTCCTGCAGCTGGATCGCCGTGCGCGATCGTCATGGCGTCGGCACGGTCAGTCAGTCCGACCGACTTGATCGTCACGCCCGCTTGCCCGGACCAGAAGGCGGGCAATGCGGCGTAGCCCCGTTCGGGCTTGTCCCCGGCGAGCACACGTCCGGCATGCACGCCCTGCGCGACCGCGTGTCCCCAATGCTCCACGGCGATGCGGCGCCCGCCGTAGAGCGGGTGCGGGAAGCGGGCGACGTCGCCCGCCGCTGCGATCGCGAGATCGGGCCGCCCATCCACGTCCAGCGCATGACCGTCCGCGTCACAGTCGACGCCCCCCGCGTCGAACGACAGGCCGGATCCCGCCAGCCATTCGGTGTTGCGCACCGCGCCGAGCGCCGTCACCGCGACGTCGGCCTCGATCGCGGTGCCGTCGGCGAGGTGCGCGCGCACGAGCCGACCACCCGCATCCTCCAACCATTCGACTTCGTCGCCAAGTCGTAGTTCGACACCACGAACCTTATGCATGGCGCCGATGATCCCGCCGATATACCGGCCGAGCGCGCGCCCAAGCGGTGCCGGGCCGGGTTGAACCAGGGTCACCGGCAAGCCAAGCTGCCGGCAGGCGCTCGCGACCTCGCAGCCGATCAGGCCGCCGCCGATCACCAGCACGCGCTTCGGCCCAGCGACGAGCGCTTCGCGCAAGGCGACCGCATCGTCCCGGCCCCGCAGGGAATGGACACCGGCGAGCTTGCCCTCGTGCGGGTTCGGCCAAGGCCGGGCGCGGGTGCCGGTGGCGATCAGCAGGCGGTCGTAGGACAGGGCTGATCCGTCGGTGAGGTGAACCACCTGAGCCGCACGATCGAGGCGCGCAGCCGGACTGCCGAGGCGCCAGTCGACATCACAGTCGAGGCTGCTCGGCAGGGTCGTCGCATCTGCGGAAATGTGACCGGTCAGGACGTGCTTGGAGAGCGGCGGTCGATCGTAAGGGCGGTAGGGCTCGTCCCCGATGATCGTGAGCGAACCCGTGTAGCCGGCTTGGCGCATAGCCTCGGCCCCACGCAGGGCCGCGAGGCCTGCTCCGACCACCACGATAGCACGTACGGGCGCGTTAGAGCCCATCGTAGATGCCCTCATAGCCGTAGCTCTCGACCCGGATTGCCAGAACCGTGCAGGCGACGCGAGCACGATCGATGTCGGCTTGAGACGCGGCGGCGGTGGCGGGATCATAGAAGAGGGCCTCACGCCCGTCGACGCGGACGTGCCTAGGGTCCGCATAGCAGCACCGGACGTGAGCTTGGCTGATGTCGCCGTCTCCAATGACCCGACGACTCGTTTGCGGGGCACCTATGTGCCATGGCATGCCAACCGAAGCCGATCGAGCGAGTTCCGTTGATTGCTAACGAAGGGAGTCACTGATCGCGAATTTCGCTTTATTAGTAGCAACTAGCCCGACATATTTGTTGTGATGTTTCCTCGGTCCAGGTGACGGCCCTTGGCCGAAAGCCGCTGGTCCGCTTCGGAGAAGGAGCGCGGGAAAAGCGGACGAACTCCTACCGACCCAACTCGGCCGCCGGAAGCGCTGTCGGCGTTCCCCCGATGCGGACACGCCCGTGTGGCCCGAAAGAAACCTAAGACGTGCGCTCGTATTGCACTTCGATCGGCCCCTACGGGACATGTGGAGGCGGACCAGCCAAGCCACTCAGGGTTTCATGAACCGGTAGGCGAAACGATCCGTCCGGCCCTTGATCGACGGATCGAACACCTTGGTCGAGTGCGGATCCTGCTTGTTCGCAAGCAAGGTGCTCACGGCATCCAGCACGAAGCCAGCCGCCTCGACCTCCTCGCGGACCAACGCAGGATCGATCCGGTGGAGGAATTGAGTGTCGCTCGTGCCCGACCCGGCGGCGGCGACGTGGTCGACGACGACGTAGCGCCCGCCGGGCCTCAGCCGTTCATGGACGGCCTGGTTGAAGGCGCCCGCCGTCGCGCCCTTGCCCTGGATCAGCGCGGTGTGGAGATCGTGGTAGAACAGGTGGAGCCACAGGACGTCCGCGGGCTGCGTGACCTCCGCCAACGCGACCAGGTCCGCGGAGACAGCGTCGACGTTTTCCCGGCCCGGCTCACCCGCCAGCGTCCGCATGAGGCCGACAGGATCGTTCTTGAAATGTGTGACCTCGGCCGGCACGAAGCTGTAGACCCGGCCTTCGGGTCCGACGACGTCCGAGAGGACACGGGTCCAGTCACCGCCTCCCGGGTAGACGTCGATGACCGTGGCGCCCGCATCGACGCGTGCGAACCGGACCAATTCGGATTGCGTGGCTTCGTCGTACATCGAGATCTCCTTCAGGGTCGGACATGCGACTGCGTCAGGTCAGACCTGAGCCATGCCGCCATCGACGGCGAGATCCACGCCGGTGACGAAGGAACTCTCGTCCGAGGCGAGGAACAGGACGGCGGCCGCGACCTCCTCAGGCTTGCCCCGGCGGCCGAGCGGAACCTGCGAGGCGAAACTGGCGACCGCCTGCTCCACCTGCTCGGCGGTGAGGCCCACCTTCTCCAAGGCCGGAGTCTCGATGGGGCCGGGACTCATCGAATTCACGCGGATCCTTCGATCCTTCAGCTCCATCGTCCAGCCGCGGGCGAAGCAGCGCACGGCTGCTTTGGCGGCGGCGTAGGCCGTGAAGGCTGCGTCTCCCCTGACGTTCGCGACCGAGGCAGTCAGGATGATCGAGCCCCCGTCCCTGACAAGGGGTAGGGCCTTCTGCACGGTGAAGAACGTCCCCTTCGCGTTCAGGTCGAAGGTCTTGTCGAAGTGAGCTTCGGTGGCCGCTGCGAGCGGTGCGAGTTCACCCCAGCCGGCGTTTGCGAAGAGCACGTCGATGTGGCCGTGCTTCTCCTTCACGATTGCATAGAGCCGGTCCAGGTCCTCCAGCCGGGTGACGTCGCCCGCAACCGTCGTGACGTTGTCCCGGATCGAGGCCGCCGCCTCCTGCAACTCCGCCTCTCGCCGCCCAGTGATCACGACGTGGGCGCCCTCCTCGACGAAGCGCTTGGCCGTGGCAAATCCGATCCCGCTGTTTCCGCCGGTGATGACCGCGACCTTGCCTTCGAGCCTCTTCTTGACTGCCATTTCGGTGCTCCGTGCCTGACGTCCGGGGATGTCCCCGAGAGCCCCGAAATGCATCCGTCGCTGCCGGATGTTGAGTGCGAAGGCGCGCACATCGGTGGTGCGAAATCGATCCACACAGCGCGTAGGCCGGGTAGCGGAGACGGGCAACGCCGCCTAGAACCAGCAGGGCTATGACTGCCTCAACGCCCCCTTGCGGATGACGCAGATGCGTTGCCGTCCGGGACGTCGGCACACGAGCCCTGAACGGGGCGCCCCCCGGTGTCAGGACGCACCATGATCGACTGGGACGACGTCCGCTATTTCCTGGCCGTGGCGCGTGCCGGCTCGGTGCGGGCGGCCGCCCAACGCCTCGGCGTAAACCACGCAACCGTGCTCCGGCGTGTCGGCCAGCTTGAGGACCGCCTCGGCGTGCAGATGTTCGAGAAGCTTCCGTCAGGCTACCGCATCACGAGTGCGGGTGAGGAGGTCCTCGAACTCGCGGACCGGATGGAGGCGACCTCGAACCTGTTGGAGGGCCGTGTCTTCGGTCGGGACCAGAGCGTGCGCGGGCTCCTGCGGGTGACACTCGCGCCGCCCCTCTCGACCCATCACCTCATGCCTGACCTCGCCGAATTCGCGCGCCTGCATCCAGACATCGAGATGGACATCTCGTCGTCCGGCGAGCTGGCGAACCTGACGAACCGGGAAGCCGACGTCGCGATCCGGGTCGTCTACGATCGCAAGAGCCTGCCGCTCAATCTCCACGGCCTGAAGGGCCCCGACCTGTTCGGGGGCGTCTACGTCTCCCGCGACTGCATCGCCGCGCAGCGTGCAGGCGCGCCCGATCCTATTCGCTGGATCGTCATCAGCGCCCACGGGGTTCCGGACTGGGCCGGCGAGGGCGAGGTTCGCGCCGCCGAGGTCCCGTTCAGGGTCACGGATGCCGGGTCTCAGCTCGCGGCGGTCCGGCAAGGGCTCGGGATCACGACGCTGCCGTGTTTCGTCGGGGATCCCGACCCCCTCCTGGTCAGGGTGCCGGGGACCGACCTGCACATGTACGGGACGCTCTGGCTCCTCATTCAGGGAGAAGCGCGGAAGACGAAGCGCGTGCGACTGTTCACCGATTTCGTGTTCCGCAGGCTTGCGGCCCACGCTCCCCTGCTCGCCGGGTTGAGTCCGGCTCGCGAGTGACGCGCGGCAGACTTCTGGCAGTGGCTATGACCTGGAAGCGGACATTCTGAGCGTCCGAGATAACTCATGAGCGGGCGCGGAGGCGATGTCCGCTTCCGACGATCACTGCCTGGAAACAGGCTGGCGGAAATCCACCCGGAGCGGATGCTCAGCTGCCTACACCATCGTGTAGCGGAACGATCAGACCTTGCTAGCGAATTCCAATCGTTGAGGTGGGTGTAAGGTGGCGGTCGCGCCGGGGGGACCTCAGATCATCGCGACGATTGCGACACCTTCGTGCACCATCGGCTGGCAGACCGCTGGCTGCCTCGACAGCAGACTCTTTCCACCGTTGAAGCGACCATCCGGACGTGGATTGTCAGGGTACTATTCGAAAGCTTGCCGTTTCGATCCTTGATGCGTCGTTCAAGCTAAGTCGCCATTCCGTCTCCGCTTTATCAAATCTAACGTCGTAAACATCGCAGTCATCTGTCGTCGAAACACCTCTGAATTGAATGGACCGCAGCTCACCCCACAGCTTCAAAACTCGCTTGTTATCCGGGAGCTGCTCTTCAAAGGCGCGCGCTAGGTCGGGAGACATCAAATTGGTCTCCGGAACGCCAAGCTGGGTTGCTTTGATGATGCGACGAAGCGCCTGTTCGCTACCGGATCTTGGCTCGTTCGTGGCCTTCCGCAGTTCAATGGACCGCTCGACAGAAGCCGCTTTCTCCTTACTGATGCGCGGTGCAGATTGTTCGATGCCGTTTTGGTGAAGTACTAACGAAGTCACAGCGCCACTGTCGTCTTTAACGAAACTGAGCTGAGCCTTGATATAAGAGTTTCTATAAAAAAATTTGGTCGGATTTTCCGCGAGCATCGAGAAAAACATCTGGCCTGTTAACCTGGATATTAATCCGTCTTCGTCGCGATCGACGGTGAAAATCCTCCTGGGAGCTAATTGATAGAAGCCCACAAACTGATCCAACGTCGTGAGATCCACGGGCATCGCTTTGCGAGGAAGCGCTTGTTCCGCTGTCAGGCGTTCAACCTTATCTGCAGCGCTTTCGGCGCTTGTTTGGCCTGTCAGTTTCCCAACCTCTGCCCGAAGCCGGCGCCAACTAGCGAACCCATATGTGCGTGCGACCTCCTTCTGGGCTGCCGACAACTGCGCGGTTGGATCCGACATACGCAGCGCCTTGAGCCGCGCCTTCGCTTCTTTGCGAAGATACTCAAGGTTCGGACGTTCTGGGAGGGCGCGCCTCCGAACGGCGTGCGATAGGACGGCGTCGACCATAGATTCCTTCCTTCCTCATCGCCCATCGTCCGCGTTGCTGGGCAGGAAGTCAGGTATGATCAAGGTTGCCGAATGGGCTAAGCCCTTTACGCGGACCGTTGGCCTATCCTGAGGCCACGGCGATGCTACGTCCGGATTTGGAGGACGGCAAGTAGGTAGCTGAGAGGCCCGTGCGAGCGAAGTGGCGACATCTGCTTCGCTGCCTGAATCGCTTGGAAGCGGACCGGCAGAATTCCACCCATCCCGGACGTTGAGACGCGCCGGACTGCGGGACCGGAACTGGCGGAAAGCGGCCCGTCCGTATTGAAGTTAACTTACTGGGACAGCGACGGAATCCTTGTCGAACGACTCAGCAACGGAGTTGGACAGAAATTTGATCAAAAACTGAGGACTCGACCTGCCGTTGAGACAGCAGCCAATCACGCAGGGTGATAACCATGTGGCGCCTCGGACTAACGCTTCCGGTCCGAACAAAAATAGCCAAGCCTTCGGCCTCAAGATTCATCCCGGAACATTACAGCTTGGATGCGATCGCTTCGGAGTGCCGGTATCAGTGATGTCATTCGCGCCGCGCGGCAGTTGGCGAGACAATCTCGGTATAGCAGCGGCTGGTGATGATCCAAGCACAAGCTTACGGGAAGCTTCGCCTAGAACCGCCTCCCGTTCATTCCACACGCCTCCGACCGATTCAACCCGCGCTAGTTTCGGAAAACGGCATCCCGATCATGTTCGTCTCGATGATCAAATCGGAAAGAAATGTAACACTCCGCCGATGATGCAGAACGATATCAAGCCGATCAACGCAGCAACGATATAAACTCGCATCCGACTCTGTTTCGACATCGACGCTCGTAAATCGTCTTCGTGTTCGTCATACCAGTCCGCCATTTATCGCATCGAATCACGTGGATAGGCAGCCATGCCGTCAAGTCACTGGATCAGGGTGCGGTGACGGCGTGCCGGAGTAGATCGTCGGAGTACGCGGACAACCCGTATGCGGCCCGCGATGAGAAGAACGAATCTTTGCCTCTCGCTCGAAAGTTCTGATCATGATCGGCCCGTGGCACACCGGACAGCGCTTGAGCGCAGTTATGTAAGTGCTAAGCGCCTCATCCAGTCCGACGAGTTGCCAGGAGCCCGCGATCTTCGCTTCACAAGTTTGCAGATCGTGCGGCGACATGGGATAGCTCATCGAGCCCACGAAATTGCTTACTAACCACGCCAAAGGCGTCTCGATGGAAGTTGTGACTTTGAGGGAGTTGCTAAAGCGACTTATGCCGCATTGGCCACGATGAGAAAACAAGCGCGCATCGGAGCGGCGGAGGTTTGTCGAAGCCGTTGTATCCAGGCAACTATAAAACTGCTGGTTTGGCCGAGATGCTGAAGGATTCGAGTTGGAAGAGTTCCTGAGGCAATAGCTCTGGCGATCGCCTTGCTCGAAGCGTGGAATTATTGTGTGCTGGCCAGTGGGTCGACCAGCGTCGGCTGATCTTAATTTGCCGTGACCGAGCAGCGAGGAATTTTCCCGCCTTCAGAGTTTGAATGCCCGCAGTTGCGACCATCGTGGTTGCCACCTTGAACGATAGCCGAGTTTGCCGGCCCCATTGATTCTACGACGCAGAATTTCGCTTCCACGCATCTCTTCCCTGCCTATCCAAGCGATCGAAGTCCTCGGCATCGAGCGTGACTGTCGCGCCCTTCATGTTGTCCTCCAAATGCGCCGGATCGCCGGTGCCCGGAATTGGCAACATCACGGGCGAACGTTTCAGTAGCCACGCCAGGGCGATCGCGCCTTCACCCACGGCGTGACGCGCCGCTATCTCGGCTAGGGCAGAGCCTTCACGAGCGAGCGCCCCTCGGGCTAGGGGCGCCCAAGGGATGAAGCCGATGCCGTGCTGCGTGCAGTAATCCAGGACCGCTTCGCTGGTGCGGTCGACGAGGTTGTATTGATTCTGGACGCTGGCCACCGGAAAATACCGGCTCGCCGACACCACATCGTCGATGGAGACCTCACTCAAACCGACGTGACGGATCAGACCTTCCTCGCGCAGTTTGGCAATAGCTTCGAACTGGACCTCCCTCGGACAGTCAGGTCCGATTCGGTGCAGCTGCCACAGATCGATCCGCTCGAGGCCCAAGCGGCGCAGGCTCATGAGGACGCACTGGCGGAGATAGTCGGGATTTCCGACCGGGCGCCAGATGTCGGGTCCGTGCCGGGTCAAACCACCCTTGGTGGCGATGACCAGCCCCTTGTATGGATGGAGCGCTTCGCGGATCAGGTCTTCGCTGACGAACGGACCGTAGCTGTCGGCCGTGTCAATAAGATCGATGCCCAGCTCGGGCACCCGCGCCAGGGTCGCCTTTGCAGCATCGCGGTTAGCTGGAGCGTCCCAGATCCCGGGTCCCGTGATCCGCATGGCTCCGAAGCCGAGTCGATGCACAATCAGATCACCGCCGATCTTGAAGGTGCCAGACGGATTAGGTTCGGACATCGAGATCTCCCAGTTATAGTGGAGTTGGTGCAAACATCTTTGTCCCGTAGAATTTACGATGTCCTGGAAAAATCGAACTTCTTGACCGAAGACGATGTAAGAATTTCATATTTAATCGCGGTCGTGACCTAAAGCCCATACATATGCTGCGACCGCAATGAGGTCGGCCTGGGATAGCGCCACGCCGCCCATCGGCGGCATCGCGTTCTGGTGTTCCTTCGGCTCGGGCACGCCGTTGGCGATCGTGCTCTCGATGCCCGCGAGGCTGCCGTCGCTCCAGAGCCAATGGCCGCTGGTGAGATCGGCTCCGACCGGTGAGCCCTTGCCGTCCGAGCCGTGACAGCCGCCGCAGGTAGCCCCGGCTACTTCCCCGTGGAAGATCCGCTCGCCAAGCGCGATCTGGTCGCGCGTCGCGCCCTTCGGAACCGGCAGAGCGGCGACAGTACGGCCAGCATCCGGATGCATACCCTCCGGCGGCGATGCCTTCTTAGATGCGGTTGGTGCCGTCTGCGGGCTCGGCGCCGCAGCGACCGCCGCGTTCGGATCGCCGCCCGTGTAGGTGATGCGCCAGATGCGGCCCTTCACGTCGTCGGAGATGTAGAGCGCCCCGTCCGCGCCGACGGCTAGACCGGACGGCCGGTACTCCGCCCGGCCCGGTTCCTTGACGGCCCCGGCGAAGCCGTCGGCGAAGACGATAAAATCGCCCGCGGTTTTGCCATCCTTGAACGGCTGGAAGACGACGCTGTAGCCGCCCTGCGGGCCGGGCGCCCGGTTCCAGGACCCGTGGAAGGCAATGAAGGCGCCGTCGCGATAGGCTTTCGGGAAGGCTTTCTCAGTCCAGGACCCGACGTAGAACTTCATGTCATTGGGCGCCCAGTGCGCCGGGAACCACGCGACCGGCCCCTGCCGGTCGGCACAGAGCCCGACCTTGCGACCTCCATCGCCGCCATATTCGGGAGCCAGCACCAACTTCTTCTGCGCCGGATCGAAGTAGCATTCCGGCCAGCCGTAATCGGCGCCCTGCTTCAGCTCCACCACCTCCTCGGAGGGCAGCTCGAAGCCCTGCTTGGCCGTGTAGAGCTTCGGCCAGTCCTCGTGCAGCTGGTCGCGGCCGTGCTGCGTGGCGAACGCTCGGCCCTGGGCATCGAGGGCGATGCCCTCGCCGTTGCGGATGCCGGCTGCATACCGCTGGGCTGGCGAGAACGTCTGGTTCCGCGCGTTGGCGTCGTAGCGCCAGATGCCGCCACGCGTCTCCTTCTCTGTGCAGGGCTCGTTGCCGAGCGAGCCCGGCACGCGGTTCTTCACCTCGCAGGCGTTCGTCGCCGAGCCGAGATCAACGAGGAGATCGCCCTTCGGCGTGATCGCGAACGGGTGCATCGGGTGATCGCCGGTCAACGGCAGGCCCGAGACGACGACCTCACCGCCAGCTTTGGGCGCCACCTCACCCGCCTTCAACGGATAGCGCATGATGCGGTCGTTGCTCTCGGCGAAAACCGCGCCTTGGTAAAGTGCCAGTCCAGTACCGCCGTGACCGCCCTCGGCAGGGCTCTCGCCGAAGCGCTCCGTGACGTCGGCCTTGCCGTCGCCGTTGGTGTCCCTGAGCGCGACCAAGAAGCCGCCCGGCGGGGGCGTGTCGTTCTTGTAGTACCGGCCGCTCCAGGTGTTGACGTAGAGCGTGCCGTCGGCCGCAATGGCCATCTGCCGGGCATGGCCGATCCCATCGGCGAAGATCGTCGCACAGAAGCCAGCCGGCAGGCTGAGGCCGCCCGTGCCGGTCTTGCAGGCTGTCTCGGCAGCCCGCGCGGGGATGATGGCTGGCCAAGCGGCCAGGAGGGCGATCGTCGCGACTCCAGCCGACACGGCGCGATTCACCGGATGAATACGGGGCATGATGGGTCCTCTCGGAACGCTGCGACAAGCCACGAATGCAGGAACTAGGGCGCACGCGGCCGGACGTCCTGGAACCGCGTACGCGCGGCAACACGCGTTATGGGGAGCCCAGCGGCACGGCCAGAACCCGGAACGGCAGGTCGGGCTTCGATCCCTTCTGCGCCGGGTCTGTGATGACGGCGAGTTGCCCGACCGTGATGAAAGCCGTCGCGCCGACCTTGGTGGTACCTGTGACACCGCCAGCGATGCCATCTCGCAGAACCTCGACCTTCGCGGTGTCACCCGAGAAGGTCACGCGATCGAGCCGGCCGCCGCCTTCGGCCAAGAGGAAGGAGCCGTCGCCGAGCGGCCGCAGCCCATCGGCGAGCACCAGCGGTCGCGAGGGTGTCAGCGGGGTTACCGTCTCAGCCTGCCCATCCTTCACGTCGATCCGGAACAGCTTGGCCGTGGTGAAGGTATCGACATAGAGGTTGCCGTCAGTGCCGAAAGCGATGCCATCGAGCCCTGCCTCCTTGCCTGCGGGCGCGAGCAGCGGGTCGCTCTTCCAGACCTCCAGCGTCTGCGAACCGGGCTTCAAACGCAGGATCTGCGGTCCCAGCGTGTTGGTGACATAGGCTGCCCCATCCGGTCCGATCGCGATGTCGTTGCAGATGGCCGGGCTGACGGGGAACGGCGCGCTGACCTTGCCGGCACCCGTCTTCAAGTCGAAGCCCTTCAGCGCCGCACCCTTCACATCGCTTGGCCCCTTGATGCCGAGCGCCGAGAGATCGTTCGAGCAGACCCACAGCGTGCCCGACGCCTCGTCGGCGAGCACGCCGAAGGTCGAGCGCGTTCCGAACGCTCCGGGCGCGATCCAGACCTCGCCCGAGGCTGCGCCCGGCTTGATCCGCGTGACGCCGCCGCCCGCGAAGTTGCTGACATAGAGCGTGCCGTCCGCAGTGGCGGTGATACTCTCAGGATGGGCCTCATCCCCAGGCAGTGCGATGTCCTTCGGAGCGGCCAAAGCCCCTTCAACTGCGGCTTGGATCAGGAAGCCCGCGAGAAGCGTCACGCCGAGCTTCCGCAACGGCGCGCCTCGAGAAGATGGGTTGCACAACTTCGTTCGCATCATCGCCGGACCTTTTGCATTTCGCGCGGGGCCCACGCTCCCGCGCCGGGATCGCCGCGTCGCCCATCGGCAACCTGGAGATCCGATTGGGACTTCAGGAGACGCCTGCGGAGGTCGCGGCGGGCGCGATCGCGTGCACGAAGCTCGCGAGACTCGCGCTGCGCACCGGCCGAAACGGTTTGCCGCTCGTCTCGCAGGCTCGCTTCACCATGCCAGTCGCCTCGTGGCTGACGCACTCGACCGGGAACAGCACCAGATCGCTCCTGCCGACGAGACCGGGCAGGAGAGACATGTTCTCTTCGATGCCGCCGTCGTGGCTGAGCAGCCGCCCACCGCGCGCTTCGACGAACCGGCGCAACTGTGCCACCTGTCGCGGACGGCCGCCGACGTAGAGCAGCGTGCGCTCTGCGAGGGCATCATCCCGGTCGGCGCGGCAGGGTGACGGGTCGGCGTCGATCGGCTCGTTTGCGGCTGCCAGCAAGACTTCGACCGCAGCCAGTTCCGCCTCGACCGCCCGACGGCGTGCCGCCTCGGCTTCCAAGTCGGTGCTCAGCTTGCCTGCGGCGTGCACCAGCACGGCCACCTTCTCTTCGAGTGCCTCCGCGTGGGCGCGTTCCCGTTCGAGATGCACAGTCAGGCTTTTCACACTCTCACGATCCGATTCCGCCGGCTCGGTGACGGCGATGCGGGAGAGCGCCTGCTCCGCCGCGATGACGCGGTTGCGGGCACTCAAGCCGTCGCGCTGCTCCATCAGATCGACGACGCGGCCCTCCAGAGACGCGATTCGTTCGTCGCGCTCCGCGAGATCGGCCTCGAGTTGGCGCAGGCGCCGGATGTCGGCCCGGTTCGACTGGCCGACCAAATGCGAGAGCATGTGCACCTCGCCGAACACGTCCTGCACGAGGGGCCAGTCGGTGGCCGGGTGCGTGATCGCCGCCCAGTAGGCGCCGGGGATCTCGCCGCGCTCGACGGAGGCCCGCCAGAGCGCCCTGACCGCGTCGGCGGTGCGCGCCTCGGCGAAGCGCTCGATCTCCCGCTCGTGCCGCCGGTCGAGGGCCTTCTGGAGCAGGCGACCGCCCCCGTCCTTCCGGCCGGCGATTTGTACAATCTCGCCGTGCAGCCGATGCTCGGTGATCGTTCGCGCATCCGGTCGCCCGAGCTTGGCCAGGATCGCGCGGGCCTCTGCGTTGGTCAGGCAGGTGCCGACGATCGAGCAGTGCAGAGTGTCGGCCAGTTCCCAGATCCGATCACGCGGCTTATCGGCCGGATCCGCACAAGGCGGGGGAACGAAGGCGGGATGGCCGCCCGACACGAGCGCGCGCATTGCGGGACCGTCGAGATGGACATGTGGCGGCACCGGCCTCTCCCCCAAAAGCGCTATATCCGTTCATATATAGCACTCTGCCAAAACCGACACGATCTGCCTAGGGGGCTGATTGATTGGGTCGGTCGAGCCGGTCCGCTGCGGCGGAAACAACGACCGGAGGTGCCCGCCCCAACAGCCCGCCGGCGTTCCGGGATCTACGTTTCCTTGAACCCGTATTCCGGCGTGTCGTCGTCGGTGCCGTAATACTTGTACGGCAGGAACTTGCCCGACATGGTGAGCCGCACGCGGTCGCCCTTGTTGTTGGCCTCGCGGGCCATGTCCATGTTGAAGTCGATCGCCGACATGATGCCGTCGCCGAACTCCTCCTGGATCAGCTCCTTGAAGGTCGTGCCGTAGACCATCACCAGTTCGTAGAACCGGTAGATCAGCGGGTCGGTGGGCGGCATCGACGGGATCGAGCCCCGGTAGGGCGGCTCGTTGAGCATGCGTTCCTCGGCGGCCGTGAGGCCGAACAGCTCGGCCGCCCGCTTGGCTTGGGCCTTCGGTAGCTTCATCTCGCCCAGGCAGGCCGCGGTGATCAGGAACGGCGACAGCCCGCCGATCTCCGCGTGGATGTGCTTCCAGCTCCAGCCCTTCTCGCGCTTGACGTCGAGAAGCTTCTCGGTGAGGTCCTCGCGCTTCATCGTCCGCTCCCGATCTCATAACAGTGGAGCAGCCGGCCGACGCGGCGGGCCGGCTGCTTTGCTTCGGATGCCGACGTCAGGCCTTGGCCATCTGCTCCTTGCCGACGTCGCTCACGCTGTAGGAGCGGGCACCGACGCCGGCGAGCTTGCCGCCCTGAACGATCAGGTACTCATCGCGGATGGGCCGGCCCTCGAAGTAGCATTCGAGTATCTCGCGCGTGCCGGCCGCGTAGCGCGCCTGGGCGGAAAGCGAGGTACCGGAGATGTGTGGCGTCATGCCATGATGCGGCATGGTCCTCCAGGGATGGTCCTTCGGCGCCGGTTGCGGGAACCAGACATCCCCAGCGTAGCCCGCGAGTTGACCGGACTCGAGGGCACGCACGATTGAGTCGGTGACCGCGAGCTTCCCACGAGCGGTGTTGACGAGGTAGGCGCCGCGCTTGAACAGCTTCAGGGTCTCGTCGTTGATCATGTGCTCCGTCTCCGGATGCAGCGGGCAGTTCACGGTCACGACATCGCAGGCGCCGTACATCTCTTCGCGGCTGGCGTGCCACGTCAGGCCCAGCTCCCGCTCGACGCTCTCCGGCAGCCGATGGCGGTCGGTGTAGTGCAGGTGCATGTCGAACGGCTTGAGGCGCTTGAGCACCGCGAGGCCAATGCGGCCGGCAGCGACCGTGCCGACATGCATGCCCTCGACATCATAAGAGCGGGCGACGCAGTCGGCGATATTCCAGCCGCCCTTCACGACCCACTGATAAGAGGGGATGTAGTTGCGGACGAGCCCGAGGATCATCATCACCACGTGCTCGGCGACGCTGATCGAGTTGCAGAAGGTCACCTCCGCGACCGTGATGTTGTGCGCGTTCGCGCCATCGAGGTCCGTGTGGTCGGAGCCGATGCCGGCGGTAACGATGAGCTTGAGCTTCTTCGCCTTGGCGATCCGCTCTTTCGTCATGTAGGCCGGCCAGAACGGCTGAGAGATCACGATCTCGGCGTCGTGCAGATGCTGGTCGAGGCTGGAATTCTCCCCTTCCTTCGAGGACGTGACAATCAACTCGTGGCCGAGCCCTTCGAGGTAGGGACGCAGACCGAGTTCACCTGAGACGCTGCCGAGCAAGTGGCCCGGCTGGAAGTCGATAGCCTTTGGGGTCGGCAGGGTCTGTCCGTCGGAGTAGCGCTCGATCTTCGGCAGGTCGTCGCGTGCATAGGATTTCGGCATTCCATCGACGGGATCGTCGTAGAGGACGAGAACGATCTTGGCCATGAGATTTCCCCTTGTTCGAAGACAAAGGAGACGACGACCGGCAGCGCGATATGAGGCGCATTTTCGCTTCTTCGATGAAACCGGACGTTTCCCCGCACGCGCTCCGTGAGAACTGATCTCGTCTCAACTGCGGCGATGCAGGGGTATCTTCTCCGCCGACTTGGGCTGAGACAAATTGATTTTCCGAATTGCTTGATCGACGCCGTCGATCAAACGCTCTCAAGGCCTGCGGCGCCGGATCTCCGCCGATCGCGCGGTTTCCGTTCGATTGTGGTCGTGATCAATGCTTGGTCAGTGCGCGAAGACCTTCTCGTCTCACCAGCAGCTCCGCCAAGTACTGCCGATAGAGGTTGAGGCTTGCCTGTCTTCGGATCTTGAAGGCCGTGTACAGGAGGTCATCATCCGGCGTGCGCATCGCGATCATGATGCTGTCCCGCACAGCCGTGATGTCGCGCTCGATCTGTTCGAGCTCGGTCATCGAGACGTCCTTCATGCCGGTTCGCAGAGGTCGACAGGGGTCATGTCGCAGTCCGCGTCGAGAACGATCCGGAACAGCGCAGCGGCCATTGACGGCAGTGGGTCGCGCTCGGACAGGACGAGCCCGACCGACTGGCGGTACGCGGGCTCAACCAAGTCGCGCATGGCGAGATCGTCCGTACCGCCGAATAGGTGCCGGAAGGTGTGCGGGACGATGCTGGCGAAGCCGCCTTGGCGCAGATGCGCGCAGATCCCGAGGAACGAGTTGCTGGTCACCGCCGGCATCAACCGGAGGTCGAGGGAGGCGGCGAGGCCGTCGAGGATACGGCGGTTCTGCATGTCCTCGCTCAAGAGGCATAGCGTGCATCCTGCGGCATCGGCCCAGGTCACGGTGTCTCGCCCGGCCAAGGGGTGGTCCGCGCGCATCGCCAGGATGTAGCCCTCGCGGTAGAGGGGTACGCGCCTCACACGTTCCAAGGGTTCGTTTTCGAGGTAGGTGAGCCCGGCCTCGATCTCGAAGTTGTCGAGCGCGCGCTGGATCTCGCGAGAGGAAAGCGACCGGATCTCGATACCGGCCTCCGGATGAAATTGCCGGAACCGGACTGTGAGGAGGCCGACAGCACCCATCGCCGCCGGCACGACTCCGAGGCGCAGGACGCCGCGCAATCCCGCCCGCAAGCCGGAGAGGTCCTCACGGAGGCTGTCGTAGTCGATCAGGATCTGCCGCGCCCAGGCGAGCAGATGTTCGCCCTCGACAGTGAGGCCGAGATAGCGCTGGCTGCGTACGACCAGCGGAACCTGGAGATCCTCCTCCAGCTTTCGGATGGCGGCCGAAAGGGTCGATTGGGTGATGTTGCAGGCCTGGGCGGCGCGGGCGAAATGCTTCTCTCGGGCGAGGGCCACGAAGAAATGAAGGTGCCGCGCGAGCATCGAACGCCGCCTCCGCAGTCGGACCAGGTCAGTTCACGTGCCCGGCCGTCTGGGCGCTGGCGGTCAAGAGCGTGCGACCCAGTTCCGCGAGCTGATCGCGCGCGAGATTGAAGGCCAGTGCCGTCGCCCCGACGCTGAAGACCAGGACGGGCTCGCCGCGCTCGTCGTCGCCGAGGGTGATGAGATCGACGGGGAAGGGCCGGGCCGACGCGGTGGACGGCTCCTGTTCCGATCCACTGCGACTGAGTGCCTGTCCACCCAACGCGATCAGCAACCCGACCACGGATTGCACGTCGTCCCTGCATAGGACGATCTCGTTCACCTCGTGATCGTCGACGACGATCTGGAGACGGATGCGGTTTCCGTCCGTGCTCGTATCCCCCAGCACCCGCGTCACGAGCGGCATGTACGTCCCCCTCGACCGCCGATCTCCGCCGGCACCGGCTCGTGTCGAGCGACAGAGCGTCGGCAGGCGGCTGGGTAATCCGGACCGCGCCAATCGTTATATTCGATGTGATATATCGATCAAGCAGGAGGCCGATCGAAGGCACGGCGCGCGAGAGGGTAGGTGCACCGGCTGACTGGGTAGGGACGTTCAGGTCCCGCTGTGCGCGGACGGGGCGATGCGCGCCAGAAACGGTGCCGCTGCCCGCTCGGCTGCCCGCTCGATCGCGCGGTAATGGGCGACGAGATCGGCCCCAAAGGCCGACAGCCGGGCGCCTCCACCGGCCTTGCCGCCGATCTGCGCCTCGATCACGGGCTGGCCGAACCCTTTGTTCATCTCTTCGATCAGCAGCCAAGCGCGGCGGTAAGACATGTCGAGCGCGCGCCCGGCAGCGCTAATGGAGCCGTGCTCCGCGACCATCTCCAAGAGCTGCACCTTGCCCGGACCGATGCGGTTGTCGGGTGCCAAGTCGATCCGAATGCTGAGCCGGGCCATCGCGTCCTTCCTCGATCCCACCGCGTGTCTACCATCCCCGCGCGCCACTATCATGCGCGACCGCGGTTGCCCCCTTGAACGACCGCTATATCCTAACTCGAACATCGCCCGGATGCGGCGACCTCGCCCTCGCGGCTTGGCTCACGCTCCGGTTGACGATGGGAACAGGGAGACACCGAGCCATGAACGTCCGTGCCGACATTCCGGCCATCTCGCCCACCATCCCGCCCGCGATCCGCGACTGGCTGTCGAAGGACCGCACACTCCTCATCGACGGCAAATGGGTGCCCGCTCAATCGGGCAAGACCTTCGACGTCACGGATCCAGCCACCGGCGAGGTCATCGCCAAGGTCGCCGAGGGCGACAAGGCCGACGTCGATGCTGCCGTAAAGGCGGCGCGCCGCGCGTTCGAGAGCGGCCCGTGGTCGAAGATGACACCTTCCGCACGTGGCCGCCTGCTGCATCGGATCGGAGACCTGATCCTGGAGCATGCCGACGAACTCGCCGCTCTGGAGGCCATCGACAACGGTAAGCCGATGGCGGTCGCCAAGGCCGCCGACGTCACCCTTTCGGCCGACATGTTCCACTACATGTCCGGCTGGGCCACCAAGATCGAGGGCAAGTCAATCCCGATCTCGGCGCTCGCGGCGCCGGGCTCGGACTTCTTCTCCGTGACTCGCCCCGAGCCGATCGGGGTGGTCGGCCAGATCATCCCGTGGAACTTCCCGCTGCTGATGGCGGCGTGGAAGCTCGCGCCGGCGCTGACCACAGGCTGCACGGTGGTGCTCAAGGTCGCCGAAGAGACACCGCTCTCGGCCCTCCGCCTCGGCGAACTCCTGCTCGAGGCCGGCCTGCCGGACGGCGTGGTCAACATCATCGCCGGCTTCGGCGAGACCGCGGGCGCGGCGCTTGCTGGCCACCCGGACGTCAACAAGGTCGCATTCACCGGCTCCACCGAGGTTGGCAAGCTGATCGTCAAGGCCGCTTCTGGCGACCTGAAACGCGTGTCGCTGGAGCTTGGCGGCAAGTCGCCCAACATCATCCTGCCCGACGCTGACCTGTCTTTGGCGATCCCGGGCGCCAACGCGGCGATCTTCTTCAACCACGGCCAGTGCTGCAACGCGGGCTCGCGCCTGTTCGTGCACCGCTCGATCTTCGACAAGGTGGTGGAAGGCATTGCGGCGGAAGCCGGCAAGATCAAGCTCGGCCACGGGCTCGACGCCGGTACCGAGATGGGGCCGCTCGTCTCCGCGGTGCAGTACGAGCGGGTGACCGGGTACCTCGAGGCCGGGCGAAACGAGGGCGCCAAGACGATCGGGTGTGGCAACGCCGTCCCCTCGGGCAAGGGCTACTTCGTGCCGCCGACGATCCTCACCGACACCAATCCCGGCATGAAGGTAGTGCGCGAGGAGATCTTCGGGCCGGTTCTGGTGGCGACGCCCTTCGACGAGGTGGACGATGCGCTGATCGCTGAGGCCAACAACACGGTCTACGGGCTCGCGGCCGGCGTCTGGGGCAAGGACACAGGCCGGGCCCAGCAGATCGCGCATCGGCTTCGGGCCGGCACGGTGTGGATCAACTGCTACCACGTCTTCGATGCCGCCCTGCCGTTCGGCGGCTACAAACAGTCCGGCTGGGGCCGTGAGATGGGCCAGGCGGTGCTGTCGAACTATCTGGAGACCAAGGCGATCACCACACGACTGGGGACGCTCTGACAATCCCGCCGGCCCCGTCTGATCGAGGGGCCGGCAGCCATCCCGTCAGAAGCCGGCGACGGTGTCGAACCGAACGATCTCGACGCTGTCGCCGGTATGGGCTGCGGGCGCCGACGGCGGTCTCACGACGACGGCGTCGGCGCCCGCCAAGCCTGACAGCATCGCGTTGTCCTGCGAAGGCAACGCAGTGAAGCTCAGACAACCGTCGGCCTCCCGGTCGAGACGGCCGCGAAGAAAGGTCGTTCGAGGCCCGACCGCCGCGATAGCGCTGCCGAGGACCGCACGCTCACGAACCGCATCCTGGCGGCCCGCACCACCGAGCAGCGCTATGGCGGGCTTGAGGAAGATCAGGGCGGCGATCGTCGCAGCGCAGGCGTTGCCAGGCAGGCCGAGGATCGGAAGCGATCCTAAGGTTCCGAACAGCGTCGCCTTCGCTGGTCGCATTCGCACCTTGTGGAACGCAGCCTCGAAACCCAGTGCTGCAAGCGTCTGTCCCATGAAGTCGAAATCGCCGACGGACGCCCCGCCTGATGTCACCAGGAGGTCGACATCGACGGTCGATAGGATCCGAGCTAGGGCATCGGGATCGTCGCGCACGATACCGAGGTCGATCGGTATGCCGCCCCAGGCACGAACGAGGGCTTTCAGCGTCGGGCGATTGGCGTCGATGATCTGTGCGCCGCCGCCGGGCGACAACGACTCCGACAGCTCATCGCCCATCGAGAGGACAGCGATCCGCGGCCGGCTGTAGACCCGCGCGTGAAGATGCCCTGACGAGGCCAGCAGCCCGATGTCACGCGCGTTCAGCCGGCGGCCTGCACGGACGATCGGCTGACCCGTCTCGAAGTTGCTGCCCGCAATTCGGATATGGCGATATGGCTCGGCGCCCGGCCGGAGGACAATCCGTCCATCGACCTGCTCGGTGAGCTCCTGGATCACGACGGTATCGGCACCCGATGGGATCGGCGCCCCTGTGAAGATGCGGTGGCAGGTACCGGGCGCGAGCCGAGCGCCAACGGTGTCGCCGGCCTTGATGGCGCCGGTCCAGGGCAGTGGCGCGCCGGCGTCGCTCCAACGGAGAGCGTAGCCGTCCATTGCGGCAACTGGAAACGGTGGCGCGTTGAGCCGAGCGACCATGTCGATCGCGGCCACGCGGCCCAACGCGTCGTCGAGAATCACGCTTGCGGCGCCTACCAGACGGAGTAGTGCCGCCATCCGATCCAGCGCCGGCTCGACCTCGACTCCCACGGCGACACCGCCCACCGATGGCTTCGTCGCCTCCACCTCATCCTCCTCCGGAACGTCTATCGATACCGCTGCCACCACTACCCGCGGCTATGCATCGTCGTATATAGCGATATCGCGAGTTGGGGCTGCGCGGTTCGCGCCTTCGCGGCAACCCAGGCCGCCCCAATCGGACGTTGAGATCGAGATCCCTCACGCTGGCAACTTCACGGCCTCGCTTCCGAGGGTGGCCTGAGCCAAATTGTCGGCGTGCCATCCCCACTACCGAGCAGGAACCCCAGCCGCATGCACCGTCTGCGAGGAACAGGGCGAGGCGCATCGCGTCTGGGTTTTCAGTGATGAGCGCCATAGCATAGGTCGCCGGCACCGACAGATTGGATGGCAGTCGCACCAGGGTGAGACCGGGCGCCTCCTTCATCGTGCCACCTTGGCCGCTGCAGTAGTACAGGAGCGCGTCAGCGTTGTTGCCCAGAAAGACAGTGGCGCTGGGACTGCGGCCTGCCACCGGCACCATCGCGTTTGGCGAGCCGAGCAGCTTGAGCGCCTTCTTCTCCAGCACGGCCTTGGAGCCGGGATGCACGGCCTCGGCACGCTCGAAGATGGCTTGGGCATAGTCGCCACCGGGATCGGCGCCGGGCGTCGAGGTCGCTAGCCGCAAGTCGGGCTTGAGTAGGCGGTCGAGCAGATTGTCCGGGGTCAGGCCGAGATCGGCGCGGGCGAGCACGCACAGCGTGTTGCGGGCGAATGGCACGACGGCCTTGGCCTTGCCCGCCTCGGCGAGGAGGCGCGGGCCGGTCAGGTCGGCCGAGAGGTAGAGGTCCGCCTGCTCTCCGTTCTCGATCCGTTGTCGCAGCAGCCCAGCTGGCCCAAAGGTTGGCGCGGCCACCGCTTCCGCGGGGAGGCCGGAGGCGGCAATCAGGTCTTTAAGTGCGGCTACGAGGCTGCCGGCAGCGTAGACCCGCACCGGCGCTGCCCATGCTTCGGTCGCAAAGGTCAGCGTGATGGATCCCAGGAGTGCCGCTAGGCGAAGCGCACTTGCCGGCGCGCGGAGGTAAGAGGTGACCAAGAATATCTCCAGACAACCGTCTCAGGGCTATATCTGACTGGATATAGCCCATCGCCGATCGGCGGCACCCCTGGCGCGGACGCTTTATGCATCCAAACGAGGTGTCAGATGTCGGTCTCGTAGTCGCCAGCCTGCGGTGGGGCGATGGGTGTGAAGAGGGACCGGTCTGGCTTGAGGTCAAGGAGCGGCGTCCCATCCAGGCAGTCGAGGCCTCGAACCATCAGCGTGTGCCCCTCAATGGCGATCAGCGTGGCGATTGATGTGCCTATTGGGTTCGGTCGCACAGGCGAGCGCAGAGCAAAGGTTCCCAGCGTGATTCCATTGTTGGCGGGGCTCTGGCGGACGAGATCGCGCCGGGAGGCATCGAGCCAGTAAAGCATTTCGATCCTGTCGTAGGCGTCGAGCCCATCCAAGGCAGCGACCCAAGGTTCGAAGATCTCGATGCGGCAGAGTGGGCCATCTGGACGCCCCTGTCGCGGGCAGACGAGGCGATCGCTCCAGGGCGTATTGATGCGGCCGATGTAGATCAGCCCAGCGTCATGGTTTGTGGGCTCCGCGACAGCGACTTCGCCGGCTCGGATCTCGTTGAGACGTACCATGCGGTGCCCTTCTAAATCGGTGTGAGGCTTGTACCGGTACTTCGTCCGCTTTCGGGCTACGGCTAGGGCTATTTGTGCGGCCGCAATGGGCGCCAAGCCGAATGTCCGGTTCTGCACGCGCTGGCGATCCGATGTGACGTAGCCTGGCCGGAAGCGGAATGACCGCTTCGGGGAAGACGGGCCGGAAAAGCAGACTGCCTCCTACCGACCCAACCCGGCCATTCGAGATATATTCGCCCGTCCCCTGAAGCAGACGGCAGCAGGCCCCACATAAGAGCCATGCTGCGTCCGCCCTTCAGCGTCGCTTGGATCGCCCTGCTTCCGAGAGCGCGACCGCAACCAAGATACCGCCAAGCGCTAGCCCAACCGTAAGGCGGGGGTGCATGTACGCCATGGTGGCGAGCGCGGTCTCGTCCGGATAGTGGGTCGAGGTGCGGCGTGCCAGTAGATGATCGTAGAGCTGTGTGAAGGCCTGATCGATCGCGCGGGTCTCGACAAGCGTACGATCTAAAAGCTTAACGGCTTTGGCGTGTCCGAGCGCGTGTGCAGAACTACGTAGCGTCCCATACCGGGCGATGTAGAAATGAGCCGCAACTTGACCGTACTCAATGTTGATGAGATCGCGGTCGGCGGCGCTCCTGTGCTTGGCTATTTCTGCTTCGTTGAGATCGCAGATGCCCTGCATGGCTGGATCTTGTTTGGGATCAGGCCTGATGCTGATTAATTCAAATACTTCGTCCAACCGCTTCTGCTGAACGATGTTCTGCTTAGATCCCGCCTCGAGCATCTGCTTGAGCTTTGGCAGCGTCGACGTCTTGTAGTTGCGTGCCGCCTGTGCCGCCCCCTGCCGATGCGCTTCGTGGAGCAGATGTAACCCGTCCTCGAAAAGTCGCCGGTTCCCTGACATCGTTTCCCGCCTCGTGTTCGCCGTTCTTGGCTCAGTGTCTGTTTGGCAGACCTGACCACTCGAGCCGTTCGGTTGATGCGAGCGACCACAACGGCCAACGCGGCGGGCGAACGCCGGGTCCAACCCAGGATCACTTCAGCTCTGCGAGCGATAGTCTGAGCTTGTGGAGTTCACTCAGGGTCGACCTTTCCAACTATCTGGAACGGTTGTGAATGGCTCCGGCTGCGAGGTCCGTTTTGCCACAGGATCTGCCCCGCCGCGCACCGTAAGCAATCCTACCCAAGCGGTCTTCCCGCTACCGACCCAACCCAGCCGTTCGAGGGCGTCCGCTCACGCGGCTGGAGCTGGCCGCAAACGGCCGGTCCGGTTCGGAGCAGCCCGCCGCAAAAGCGGACGGCCTCCTGCCGACACAACCCAGCCATTGCCGTGAGGAAGCAGGCCTTCGTTAAGCGACCGTTCGGTGCCAGTTCTCGCATCGAACGGCCGTTAGTTCGCGACCGAGTCTCAACCCCCCATTGTCATCACGGAGCCACCGTCCACCCGGAGGAACTCGCCGGTGATGAAGCTGGCATGTTCCGAGCATAGGAACGTAACCGCGGCTGCGACCTCCTCTGCCCGGCCGCGGCGCTTGGCGACGATGCCGGGGCGCTCCTCGTCCAGCGTCAACTTGATCGCCTCGTCAAACGAAATGCCCTTCTCCTTGGCCTTCTTCTCCATCTGAGCGTCGGTCATCGGCGTCGCG
>Ga0160428_1000708_pt1 | contig 32776 bp, 25 predicted proteins | sample SolpanmetagenomM_FD_108198 | JGI IMG/M metagenome (GOLD analysis project Ga0160428, IMG submission 108198) | Solar panel surface microbial communities from Lawrence Berkeley National Laboratory, California, USA - M | ecosystem: Engineered > Built environment > Solar panel > Unclassified ... | reverse complement strand
GTAGTGAAAAAAGGACGGGGAGGTTTGCTTTCTGACGTCATTTTGAATCCTATAGCATTCCTACAGGAATGAACACGAACTCGACGAGCAAATCCTCTTAAGATCCGAACGAGACCATTCTCGCCTTTTTTCTGACCCATCCCTCCTTCATCTAGAGTACTTCCAAAATGATGAATAGGTAAACTCTTGTTTTCGCTAGTATGCTGGCCACCAAGCCCATCGTAATCGCTTTTGCTTTTCCTTTTGTTCTATTACCCACAATCTCTGCACGTTTCTTATTTGAAAGACCTCAGGGTGATTCATTACGGCGCAGAATTGCTATACCTGACGTGGCCACAGTATATGAGACTGTCGCCACCGCTTATGTGGATGCTACTACCAACAATGTGCAGACACAGACTACTTGTACATCAAGTGATGTGGGTAAAGTGATTACCAGTGCAAGCTCATCAAATACCAGCCCAGCGAGTTCGGTATCAACAAACATGTATACACAGGCTGCGCCTGCGCAAACCACTGATAGTCAAGTCACTGATACGCAGGTCAATTATGTGCAAAACACTGATGTACAAAATAGTCATGTGCAGAATGGAGTTAAACAAGTTGACAAGTCCTCATATTCTCCCCCTCAACCGGATGATCCGACTAATAATGGTTTGTATGGTCCTGGTGGCATTCCTCTAATATCAGACGTCCAACAACATGCCACGCCAGATTGTTGGCTCAGCGCTACATTAGCGGCAATTGCCTATGCGAATTACCCGGCGTTACAACGTCTAATGACCCCTAGCAAAGACGGTAGTGTGATTAATGTGCTGTTATATGCTAATGGAATACAAGACACGTATCCTATCGCGCCTGTTATGGATAGTATTGGCGAAGCATTATCTAATGTCATTGCTAATTCGACAAATCCTGACCCGGCAACATGGCCAGCTACAATGGAACTTGGCCTCAAAGCACTGAGTAAGAAGCATGATGAACTAGGTATAAGTATCGATTTAAACACGCCAGGATACGCAGAGACTGCTTTCGAAAGCCATCTACGGCTCGATTAAATCTCTGCAGAGCTTAGACTTGCCGCATTCTGATATAACCATGGTTTGGCAAATGGTTCTTGATGCCCGCAAATATCCTTCAGTATCGCTGAGTTCTGACAAGGCCACCACAAAGTTAGGACTGGAAGCTTCTCATTACTATACACTGCTTGGCGGTGATAAATCTACCAACACTGTAAAAATGAGAAATCCATGGGGTCATGTTGCCAATGTTGATCCCTCGACTGGTTTATTGACAACTTATGGTAAGTCAGTCACAATATTCGATGATGGTGTATTTATCATTGATTTTAATGATTGGATTTCTACATTTATCAATGTAAAAAGTAATCCTATATCGACCTAATGTCTGTTTATCGCGGAGTTGTTGTTTGCTTTGGATTCGTAACAGATAGATTTATTTTATAGAATATATTCGAATGTCATCGTATTTTATCATCTTTGTCCTGATTTATTGCCTGAATAGAAGTTCAAGCTCGTATAGTCCTTTGTCTTGTGATTATCTGTATGACCTCTGATACCAATTAGGTGTTGGCGTTGCCAATCATATCCAACAAATCCCTCTGGCCATAAAACTCTGCAATGATAGTTATGATAGTATGCAACATTACAGAAGACGTCTCCACCTCTTCCTCTTTGTCTTGTCCCTCTTTAATCGTTGAAATATCTCCATCCTCCAATTTATTCAAAGCATTTACTTTTGCCTCTTCCAGCGTTCTCCCATTGTTTTTACTTCTATTCTTCTCTTTCCATTTCCTCAGCGTTTCCAACTTTTCCAAACCCCAAATACACCTCTTGCCTAATTCTCGCAGTGTCGATATCTGTTCACCACTCAAGACTCCTACGACGGGTAACAAACCCATCAAGATCCACGACCAAGTACTAAGATCTTGAGAAAGCGGCTGGTCGACAGCCAGGAGAGCTGTGATGTCTGCTTCCAAGGCTGTGATGTGATGGAGAAGAAACTGCAAATTCTTTCCCAGATGGACGAGTTGGGCTGTCGTCGCCGGGGGAGAGTGCGTCAGTAGAGATTTCGGACGACAAGGAAACGCACTATCTTCGTTGATAGGAGTGGAAGAGGAAGAGGAGATTGACGAGAGTATAGACTCTCGATGGAGGAGAAACGATTCGCATACCGAGGCGTGATACGTTTCGTTCTCTTGACGTTTGTTCGAGAGAGGAGATGGTGTGACTGGTGTGGAAAGGCCGATACACGCTCCGTCGGAGAATATCACCCCTCCTACTTGTGGAGTAATGTTGGAAGATCTTGGTAACAAATTTGGTTCCTGCTTGACGTGTACGACGGTCGGTAATTTCTCTGCTTCACTCCTGACGCTTTTTAAATACGACCATGCGTCGATTGTCAACCCATCCTGTTGATCATCGTCATCGTCGTCGTTCAATGTATTTGATTCTTCTATCCGTCTGACAGGTTCGGGAAATGCACCCGTTTGTCCGAAAAAGGGATCGACTTGTGGTTTGATCTTGGAGTTTTTGTTTGAAGTCTGCTCGTCTTGAATTTTATCGTTATAATACTCCAATTCATCTTGTTCATCGTCCTCTTTCTCGAGACTATCTACTTTAACTACATGTCCGTCATGGTTTTGTTCATGTTTCTTTAGTCTCTCTTTTTCAGACTTGAAATTTTGACCAGTAGTTGTTGATTGTTCATGGTTATTACTCTCGTGAATTGAATTCGTGTCTGGCACTACTGATTCAAGATCGTCTTCATCATCATAATTAATGCCATTGTGCTGTGTGTCGTACCCCATCCTCTGTCTTCTTCCATTCTCATTATCAAAATCTTTTCGTTTACGTTTTGTCATCATAAAAAAGTAGTCATCATTATAGAATTTGATTGGGTGAAGAATTCACAAAAATTGGAAAAGTTATCAACTCAAAGTTTCTTGAAATTTATTATTATATCTAAACATCATCTATCACCATTCATCTATAAATTTAATCAACAGAAGGTGCTGCGATTGATGGCTCAGGTGACGCTGCTCCTTTTTGTTCAGCCTCAATCTGCTGCTCCTTCTTCACATCTTCGTTGGCATTATTACTAGCAGGTTTACCATTGGCAATCTTGCCCGCAGATTTTGTAGTTTCTGGATTTTCACCTTCAGCTATTGTTCCTGCAAATGACGATTCTTCATCATCGCCTGCTGCCAAAACTTTCTGACCATTAGCTGCCACATGTTGTATTCTTGTCTCATAACGAGTCGAGAAAGAGACTTTACCACTCAGAGATTTGACTTCTTCCTCGTCCAAAATTCTACCATTCTCATCACGATAATCTACAGTCTCTTCGATAATCTCTCCGATATTATCCTTCTTTGCGGGAGCCGTGACCTCGACTTCGTCTTCTGGCTTCTCAGCAACTGGAGGATTTGCACCAACATGAGCAGCTTGTGACGTTGCTTGAGGACCACTAGAAGATGGTACCACGAGCGAGTAATCCGCATACTGTAATTTTCATTAGATTCCACAAGACGTATAAAGACATGATATATAAACTTACTGTCTCTGGGAAAGTATTGCAATCCCAGTCCCATGTATCAACCAATTGAACACGTTTACATTCACTCTTTGTCCATTGATTACCATAACCAAGAGGTGCATAAAGCATGAATACGATGATGCTGGCAGCCAAAAAGATGACTGCACCACTTTGACCAATCATGGGTCTTTCTTTCAATCCAAATGATGCGAATCTTGTGGTCACAAAATCGAACAATTGACTAAATACGATGATCCCAAAATACAAAGCTGGGAAATAGTGGTGCAAGAACAATTGTCGTTGCATGAGGAAAAAGGGAAAGTAGTGGAATGCCCAGCCAAGTACACTCATTCCAAGTTCGTAATCGAATCGCTTGAATTGCATGTGGGAATAATCGTTGCAGCTTCGTTGCCATCTGATGATAGCAAGTCCTTTAAAGGCAATGTAAATGGCAATTGCAGCAGTAGTACTCAACCAGATTAGAGGATTTCCAATGAGATATATCTGTCGGCTATCTTTGCCCCAAAAGTTGATTCCACGGTTAAGTATTGGCCAAGAAGGAGGACGAGAATCCCAGGCATGAGATTCAACAAGTCCAGCATTAGTGACCCACATGACTTTTTGTAGTTCCCAAAACTTGCCAATGAAACCAGGATTGCGGTAATTTACCTTTTCTGCATTTAATCCCAATGCTGCATGTTCGTTACTTTCCACGTACCAGATACTATTTGGTAGAGTACCTTGACGAGCACAAGTGACTTCCTGTTGTTCAAATCCCCATTTCGGTAGCTTGACTTTGTGCGAAAATACGGCGCATCCAGTCATGAGGTGAATAAGTCTAAACTTGGTTTCAATTGTACGGACACGTGTCTTTGCCTCTGCTCCATCCGACATACTCTTGACAATCTCGACACGGAAATAGTCGTTTGCATCTCCATCAAAGCCATCGTAACCATAAGCAGATACCTCATTTTGCCATTCAGCTTCACTTACAGGCGGACGAACGTCATGTGAATGAAGTCTGCGGTTGGTAGCAGTATGATAAAGTCTCAACACAGTACCATCCATAACCCAAGAAGGATCCAACTTGTCCCAGGCATCTGTGCCATTAATGACTGTTCCAGATGCGTCCAAAGGCTGTGTTTGATTTTCAAAGATCCAGACATTATTGGTATCTGCATGAGGGTAAAGGGTGATTTGTTGTTGTTTACTTCCAGTAGGATACATGTGGTTGTGTGAATGCAAGTAACCTCCTTGTGTATTGTGATGACGTATCGTTACTTTACTTCCAAGCGCGACATCAGCAGGGACATCAGCCATCCCCTTACCATTGAGCGTGGCTTGAAACTCTGATGACATGAAACCATCGCCGTCACCAGGGTTGACAAGGCATCGGAAATGAATTGCAAACATGGCCATGTAAAATGCAACAGGAATGACGATTAAACAGAACACGCGCGCAAAGAAGTGTTTGAACCATAGCCTTGGTGTCACAGTCTTGCTGTCGCCCAATAGAGTCCATAATTGTAACGCTGTAAGACTTCCGACCCATGCTATGGTAAAAAGCCCTACCCATTTTACACTGACTGTAGCTCCAAGTCCCAGACCCGAGAGTGCTAGCCATGTCCACCACTTTTTGGTAAAAGCCATTCGGGGTCCCTGTTCATGCAAGTTCATAAACGCGTTCCACGCAAGTGCAGTGAAGGCCGTGAAGAAAATTAATGGAGAGTCAAGAAGGATGAGTCGCGATTGAGTAACAAGACCATTCTCTGTGAATGCGTTGATTAATATGACGGTTTTCTTATATGTGACAGAGAGATGATACATACCAAAAAGGACCAATCCAGCACCGAGTGTTGCAGATGTAGTTTTACAGCCGAGTGTCTTGAGGATCAAGAACATTATCGGGATTGTTGCGACTCCGCAAAGTGCTGGCAGTAATCTCATTGCAACATATGGTACACCAGGTTCAAGATAGTCTTTACCAATGTCTTTGAAATCAAAACCACCGTCAAATCCTGCGAGCCAACCCGCGAGAGTTAAAAGCATCTTTGCCAAAGGAGGATGTACATCCATGAAGAACTTGCCCTTGATGTACTTGGAAGCAAATCCACCAAAACTATATACATCATAGGTCAACAAAGCATTCAATGACTCCGATTGACTAGTTATACTGACTGAACTTCATCAAATACGACACTCGAAGGCTGAGATAATCGAAATAGACGGACGAAAAAGCCAATAGCAGTTAGAGCTCCAATTATTTTATACTCATTGATTGGTAAGTTTGTGATATCATTGTTCTTGACGCCCTCGGAGCTAAAATCACGAGGCTTGTTGTTGTGCTTGTGATGCGCATGATGATGCGAGTCGACGTGGACTGTCGAGCGCGATTTCGACGACATTTCCTGATCCGTTAATTGAAGTCGTCCAATCTCAAGATTATGGGTGAGCTCTTGCTCGTCCGCAGATAACGACGATCAGAGACAATGTGGAGGGCGCGAGAATGACAAAAGTTTGAAGCTATATCATCAAAACTATTTTATTATGTTGAAAGCATCTACCAGCAGCATATATTTCCACAAGAGAACACGAAGCACATCTGCTCCCCGCATTCAGAAAAGGTTATCTTTTCTACCTTTGAGCGGGAACGGCGGGCCGGGCCGGATTACTCAAATTAGACAAGATTTCGAGTCATTCGCTGCACTAATGCTTACAAGGTACAAGTATGGAAATACGGTAAAAGAAAGCTCCGTCAATTTTCGATGTCTATAAGTATTGGCAAAACAAAGAGAAGGTCAAGCGTGGTCAGTCCGTCTCGCCAAGCTCGGATCTCTCTTTGATATTATATCTGCACTTTTATCACATCAACATCGACCGTAGAAATCGTTACTCCGTAGAACAGTGACAACAGAAACCGCAATGGGAAACAGCGCTTCTACTACCCAGCCGCGTGCAAGGCGGTCACAATCAGTGGATCCAATACCACAAATGATGCAGTACGAAGATCCACCTCCATCTTATGATGTTGCGGTTCAAGCTGCACCATTAACAATCCCGGAGAAGAGTGCGTTGGGTGATTTGTCTTTACCTAGCACTAAAACAGCCGTGGAAAAGTCTATCGATCTCCCACCGATACTGAGATTACCAGCCAAGATACTCGTCCGAGTGGCCGTCCTATTGCGACAGTTGGATCTTGACGCTATAATGATACATGAGGCAGATTATCAGCGTTGCTTGTATCTGCAGTCATCGCATCTTCGGAATTGGCACGATATCAAAGATGGTCTAATCAGCGATGCTCATGAAAACCTCCGCGATTTTCGTTCCGTAAGCAAAGTGTTTGCACAGATTGGTGCACAGGCTGCCATAGCTGTATCGGAGTCTGTATTACAAATGCCTAAAGTCTGGTCGCATGAGTTACCCTGGGAAGTAGACTTTTGTCCCTGGTCACAACTCATCATTGATGGAAGTAAAGCTCGGGCATCGCATTTAATGGCTGTGGCGCGCAATGATATATTGCGAAAAGCCGTGAAAAATATCAAAGTCTTAGTGGGTGGAGAGAACGATACCAAGGTTGGAGCAGATGTGATGCCAGTTCCTGAAGGAAAGGGTTTCCGACAATTCTCCAACTTATATTCGATCACCGCTCGCAATGCTTTGAACCACTTTGAGTCACCGAGGCCCACAAGTTTGCACGAGGTTAGCATTGATCGCCCGTTTTTCGAACGTTTGTATACTTTGCTTTCTCATGTAAATAATGCTGGTTGCAAGATAACTGCCCTTCGTATCACGGACATTGATGGTAAATCTGTAGTTTTAGATGCCAATGATCAAGTCCCCTCCGCTCTTTTGCAGGTCTTGGGAAATCTCACATCCTTGGAGCTTTGTTTCTGGCAGAGTCATGCACCCCATTACCAGGATGCTTGGCCTAGTGGTGAACGCAAAGTTTGGAAATCAATCATGGGGCTCGCTGTCAATCTCGAAAGACTTGCAATATGGAATGTACCCAACAACAAGCATTTCACTTCAACGGTCTATTCCCACTGGGGAAGATTCGACGACGACATGCAGATACTAAAAGCTCTCAAGACCAGAAAATTGCGATCATTAGAACTTGTAGATGTTGGAGGTTCAGGTGTTCTATTAGCAGATGTCATTTGTCGTCAAAAGAGTACACTTGAGGATCTGAAGTTGTCACTAATACGTTTAGATCCTAAAAAGGAGGCATGGCCACCATTTTTAGAACGTCTCAGTCAGGAGACGAAGTTGAAAGAATGTATTATCGAACAAGGATCTTTTGTTGGACCGCGGACGTGGGAAAAGTATGATGATTGGTATCTTATTCGTGATATTGCAGACGCATATGGTATATTAGATCCAACAGGTCATAGAGTGACTCTCGATATAGGAGCTTATCTTTTGTCGAATATGTTGGAGGCTGAAGCAGATGCGCAGTCTATCGAGAAAGATTTTTGATGTACACGTCACTACGTTTCGTAATGGTAATCATTTTAGCAAAGTAAATTTTGAACTTTATATATTGCAGCTTAATTTTTTGTACGTCCATTTGTATATGAATTACATACATTACCTTTTGCAGTCCGACAACGTAACCTGCTTCAATAAAGGCTCAAGTCGGACAACATGGCCATGGAAGAGATAGATGATCCGTCTGTACTGCCTTTCAAGGCGCCGGCTGATGTCACGATACCTCCAAAAGCAATTCGAAACACGCTCGAAAAATCCGCCGAATTTGTTGTCCGTCGTGGTGTAGAATATGAGCAGCGCATGCTCACACTTGCGAAAGAGAATCCTCAATTGCAATTTATATTATCAGAGAACCCATATCACTCTTATTATCAATGGCGAAAGACAGAAATCGCCGCTGGACGTGGATTATCAGCAGCAGATGGAACAGGTCCGGGAATACAAACGAAGAAGGGGAAGCAAGGTCCTACAGCACCTCCTGAGTTTCATTTTTCCGCCAGAATGCCTACTACAATCAGTGCAGTCGATCTGGATGTTGTTAAATTAACTGCACAATTTGTCGCGATAAAAGGTCCATCTTGGACGACAAAGTTTTCACAAACATATGGCCAAAATGCGCAATTCGCGTTTCTTCGTCCACAGAACAGTTTGAATCAATTCTTCAACAGATTAGTTGATCAGTATCGAGAATTGAATTCCGATAATACTGCCGGACAGAAAGCGCGATTGGAAGAGTTGGACTTGAACGTTAAAGATAAATATCATATTTTAGGAAGAGCAAAACAGAGAGCAGAATGGGTCAAACATCAAGAAGCACAAAAGATTAGGAAAGAAGAAGAGTCTGATGCGGAAAAGATAGCGTATGCGCAGATTGATTGGCATGATTTTGCAGTCGTGGCTACCATTGAATTTACAGATTCAGACGAACAAGCCGATCTCCCCGCTCCACAAACGTTGAACGATCTTCAATCAGCATCGCTTGAACAAAAGGCCGCGTTTGGTGCTGCGCCAGGAATGATGATTGAAGAAGCCATGCCTGAAGATATGGAATTCTGGACCAATCCACACCAACAACCGCAGCAGCAACCACAACATTTGAATCCTATTCATCCAAGTCCACCTGCGACATTCTCACAAGTTCCTCCACCAGCACCTCATCCTCATCATCTACCTACTCCACCTCTACTCCATCACCCTTCCCCCTTTCCTCCTCCATCTTCCATCTCTCCCTTGCCTAATCCCTCTGAACCATCTCGACCGCCGTCAACTCTTGGTCCGACCGGTCCTATCCGGATCAGAGAGAACTACACGCCTCGAGCACTACAAGCACGACAGGCCGCTGCGACTACAGTCCTGTGTCGAATCTGCGGTCAACAAATCGAAGCAGCGGCTTATAACGAACACGTACGGATCGAACAACTCGATCCACGATGGCGAGAACAGACACGTATAGCGCAACAACGCAGCTCTACTACAAACTTGTCTACATTTGACGTGGCGAATAACTTAAAGAGGTTGGCTAGTCAACGTGATAACGCCGCGCTAGATGACGCGGGGAGAGATGCGAAAAGAATCGATCTCAACGGTGCTGCTTCGTCTTCGGCAGGGATGAATATGCCAGTCTCTGGACCAGAAGTCATGGTTGGACAACAGCAAGTACAACAACAACAACCACAACCCAGATCATTAGACGTACAGGAACAATTGAGGTTGTTACAAAGTAAATACGGTCAACAGCCGCCATCACACTAGATGTTAATCATCAATGGCATTATTGTATTATTGGTTATATAATTATATAAAAGTCGCGCGTTACATTACATGCGTATACATAAACTACTTGCTATGTATAGTGATTGATATAATTTATTGTTTCTTCTTCGATCCACTCTCTTCTTTTGTGACAACGGGATGTTTGATGGTCAAACACCAAATATCCAAGTAATCACAAATACTGACAATTACATCTACCACAAAGCTTCCATAGACTCCGACTGCGAGACCAAGACACATGAATACAAAAGCTACTCTGTAAACACTCCCTTCGTCACCCAAACTAGCAGGCCATCCGAGGGGTTTACCAATTCTGTCTTGTAAAATAGGTCCGATACTATCACCTACTCCGAATAAAAGTGGAGCAATAAGAAGATTCATGTATGGGAAGCGGTAACGTGTCAAGTGAGCTGTGATCATTTGCCCGACGGAATAAGCGTTGATCAGACCTACATACAACACGAATGGAATCAGATGTTCACTCAGTATCGTAGGGTTGAGATATAAATAAATTGTAATCAAAGTCCAGGCTGTGAAGAATGGTGCCAAACCTAGCAGAGCTTTGTGTGGATTCTTCCCCTCTGCTCGTCGAGACGCTAATACATGTTGTGCACTGTGATTATCAATAACAAATCTACTTGAAGTATAAAGGGATAAACATACCTTGCAACAGTATTGTAGATCAATACAAGAGCGCCGTAGATCATGTACCATTCGTCCCAAGCTAAATTATATATCCAATCGGGTATCATTGGACTTTTACTGACATGTAATGCAGCAAGCATAGATTGTTGCCAGAAAAGTCCTGTGCCTTTGATTGCAGTAAACATATATACAGCACATAGAGAGAGGATTCCCTCTACGGGACCAGAAACAAATCCGAATGTTAGAGTTTTGGTATGGAATTCATCCCAAGTTTGAACATAAAACGTCAACAAAGCTATAATAAAAGATTTAGTGCCAATATACGGATAATGGAAGTGATGGGGATGTTGTCTAACATGCAAATAAAGTCAACATGAGCTTCCAAGATTGTCCCCAATGCATTGCAGCAGCGAACAATAAGACTTCCAATGTTGTATTCAATGCGTCGACGCCATGGTCGAATAATTCCCCAAGGGGTCCACTTTGTTTAGTTCGTCGTCTATTCACCGTCAACTAAAGTTCTGATTGGGTTCAGAAGTGAATCAGATGACATACGCTTGAGTACCGTCTACAGCGTCAAAAGTCTGGTAAAAGAATAATCCGATCGACCAACTTGCATAAACCCATCTCGGACATTGTTGATCCATCGTAGGCGAATAATACAACATTGTCAAAAAGTTGATAATGATAAAGGAAAACCCCGTCAATGTAATCTATCTCCATGATTAATTAAGTCTGTGCAGATCACTTTACAACGGTAAAGGTGATGAAAATTTACCAGATTAGGTCTGTCAAGTTAGTACTACATAATAACAATAACGAGAGCATGCAGTGACATACGCCATAGATAATGGAAACATGTTTATGACAACATTGTTATAGAATGGCTTGAGAATATATTTTGATATCGGACTTCGGTCTACAGCAGAATATTTGTACTGCTTGAGACCGGGTAGCTGTTCTTGTCGTACGTACACCATTGTGGCGAGACCTCTTGGTCGTCGAAACAGATACCGAGAAGAGGAGGAGTAAATGAGGTCAAATCAAATGCTCATTGACATATCATACAAGTCTAAACGGAAGTGAATGCAAAAGGAGCTTGATATTTTACAAAAGCAAACATGGAAAATTCATGGTAACTATGCGATGACGTCATCAATCATCAATCGTCATGGTTAGCTCAGATATAACAAACGATACTGATGATCAAAAAGAATGGACTGATTGATAATAGGAAAGCAAGCACTATGATATGATATATTGGCTCAGGTAATTAATGATGAACTATGCAACAGGACTCCATGGCATTGGGATCAATATCCGACTTTTCATCGACTGAATCAATGGTACAGTCTTGTGAACTGTTTCACCCCATCCAGATACCTCCCAAGTCTGTTCTCTCCGGGCCCTTCTTTCTTCAAGATCCGCAAACTGCCATAAATGGTGTACAGTGTTAAGATCTCCTATTTGTACAAACCATGCACCTACACCTTCCATGACTTCTCTTCTTGCTGCCAGACCTTTTCTCCAATGTGTTTCCCATTCTAGAAGATTACCAGGATGTAGCGTGTAAGATCGTAACTCGAACAAACCACCAAGTTTACGGGGTGCTACAGTTGGCCAGAATGAAAACTCTTGCATTAATGATGTTTTCTTTGATACAATCATTGAACTCAATCTACGGTCAAAATCTGGAAAGTCTGATCGATTTTGCATCGAATGGAGTGTCTCGTGGAAACCTGAATATCGTTGATATTCCCATATATGAACTAGTCATCCCTGTCAGTAACATGTATATTGATCTAGGAAGTAACGTTTGACTCACCAAACGTATCACAATCCCCCACTTCTGTTCTCCAACTCCCAACTAGATTGACTTTGTTCTCCGATGTACCTGCAATTTTAGGATACCATTCTCCTACTAATTTGACATACTCATCAACCATATCAGGCTTCACTTGATGAAACACAATACTATGCACATATTTTCCTCGAGCAAGAACTTGACTGAAACTACGGTCGAGCTCTTTTTCCAATTGTCTGCCTTCTGGTGTTCCATATATCAAAGTCGAAAGCGGTCCACTCTTTTTACTATCATCCTCTTGGGCTGTTTCCGCAGTCGCAGCTTGTCCTGATCATATATAGTTAGTGAACTGTTTTCATGATCAGAAGATGGGAAATGATAGCCTACTAGCTGCTTTTTCCCTTTCGTGAACTGCATCAACCTGTCGTTGTCGCCATTCTTGTTGTCTTGCGTCAAATTTAGGGCCCTGATGCGGTTTTATGTCTGATATGGACGGCGCTCTAGCTGCTAGTCGGTACGCAGATGTGACGAATGACCTTTGAGGATTGGCTAAATTTGTCATTTGGGATAAACATCTTTTCCCAGCCATTCTGATTTCAGAGTTCATATTCTGATACCAATGGATTCTCTATGATTGTGTTTAGTGTTATATGTTCTCAAAATACGTCAATTGTTATGTTTAGGTTGTCGATATGCAATTGAAGAAACATGGTGATTCTACTCCACCAGTTTCAATGGAATGGTTCATGTCAATGTAAAAATGCGGGGCAGCTGTTCAGCTTTTTGGGCCAAAATTATTGAGACAAATTTTGGTAAGCAGTTTTGACCACAGAAAACCAAAAATGCGACCTGCTTGGCTTGCGACACTTGACTCATAACCCCAGGAGTTTGATTTGATGCTATGCCGCTGTCGACATGCTCGGCGGTTGACCGAGGCATCATACTTGGATGCATTGAGTAATGTTTTCATCCAACAGGGATCACAGAAAACAGTTGGACCGCAGTCACTCAAACAACAACGAAATGGCAGTAATATACCGGGTCCGCTGGAAAGCAGAAGACGTCTAGAAAAGAGAAGGATGGGTGTCATGACACACTATGATTTGGGTCGACCGTCGCAGTATGGCGCTGGCAATTCCGTGTTAACCTGGATCAATCAATTATTCACCCCATATCTGGCCTTGGACGAGTGGTCATGGCAAGCCCCGTCGCATAACGACCATCCAGTACGAGAGGGCGAAGGAACAGATACAATTACAACCACAGATACCCTAGAATCAATCAGGTCCGAGTTCTGGACACCAACGCCTATAGATGAAATGGCAATTGTTGCAAGTCAAGCAGCATTGACTTATCTTTTGGACTCTGCCATCAAAAACGATTTCGATTTATCCTTGACAAAAGAGTTCTTCGACTCGGACATGAACATATCGTTGGGAATGAATATCTCAAGGTTGATGGAATGGTCGTTTGGTATGACTTGTCCAGCAAAAGTTCGCTTCTACTGCTGCAAGCTCGTCTCTTATTATATTGGTCACGGTCGAATCTCTCCAAGTGAGATATCTCAAATAAGTCTACTGATGATGAACAATGGCAAGAGAACGTGTGGTTCTATCGAACAGGATTCAATGATCAAATTAATGGCTGATTCATTCGCCCGATGGCTACGTAGACACCATAACGGCAGTCAAGGTGGTCAAGCGCATATTGTTGCACAGTCACTGGTAGACTTGCTTATGACATTACATATAGATGTTGCGTCGCTGACCAGGATGACTGTCATGATTGGTGATCTCCCTCTTACATTGAGGGAAACTCATCTTGACTCGATTGCACATCGTCTCATCAATCACTTGAGATCGGATGAACAGCTGATTCAGAAATATCTCACGACGATGAAGCGAAGAGTGAAGCTAAAGTCTCCACATTTGCATGAGTGGCTCGACCGGATTATCTTTAAGATCACGACTCTATTGGTCGACACTGTTGAATCAGCCCCGATAAACTCAAGCCATCTAAAGAACTGGCTTATGCATCTACATGATTCTCACAAAGCAGAGCCGTTCAGGAAAGAAACATGGACGCGACTATCTCAAATTGTGACGAGCTCATCATCGTCAAACGTCCAAATCTTGTATTCTTGTATATCCCCACAAGCGAAATTCCCACTTCCTACCTACCACGTATATCATGGCAATGACTTCTTCGAATTAGACGGGCCATCAACAGAATTATTCAGCGCTAACTTGTCGAGTTGCAATGCACATCAACTCGAAAATCATCTCTATCGCCTCATATTGCCGACCTCCAAAAGACAATTGCCGTTTTCGCGGAAGAAGAAAGTGCCAGTTCTGCATCGAGCATATCCTTGCGCTTCACTCATGTCAATTCATGTTCAACAACTAGAATTGCTTGCCCAAACTATATCACAGACATCACAACTTTCTCCCCAAAGAGCGTTCCGTCTTATATGGAAGCTCTATCGCTTCCTGCGCGATCATCAAGTTCCTGTATCGAGAACCATGTCGCGAGCTATCATACACGCGGGACTGACACGGCCATTTCAAGAAAACAAGATTATTGATCAACGCAGATGGTCACGTATTATACGAATAGTCAATCAAGCGGAGGGTTCATTGATTGCTTCTGCTCTAGACAAGGAAATATCAGCCGCTGTTGCTGATACGATGATGAAGATCGGCAAAAGCAAAATGGTAAATAACACCAAAGATTAATAGTTTGCAAATAGATGATTGTGTGTTATATTAGTATATATATTTCGTGCAACCTGTAACTCTCTTTTCCGAGGCTCGATGTGATCTTTGATCAATACCATTCATATAAAGAAACGGCGTAGTGTCTAGAAATTCGATTAGTCCATCAGACATGTCGAAACTTTACCATCACTTTCGGTGTATGTAAACGTCCGTGTCGGATTAGCATGCATTGACGTGAGACGTGAGAACTATTCAGTTCGATTCCGGTGATGAGTGGCTTAATGTGGCTCATGTGCGGTAATGATGAGCTAGTAATCATAGCTTCGTGATACTCCAAGTAAATCGGCCCTAATATCTCTGGCTGGACTAAATTTTGTGTCTTGCGCTACCTTTATTCCGTCCTTCCCTTCAGCGGTCTAGTAAGCCTGGATCTCGAGACACCTGAGAAGACCAGCCCAACATCTTCAAGGGAGAATCTTGTCAAGCTACCGAGCGCCATAGAGAACCTTTGGAAGAGCATAAGAAAGAGAAAATATACTCCATCATCAGGCTGTAAGAAATACTCGAAAATGGTACCGACAGTGCAACTTATCTGCAGGTGGTCGTGTATTGTTTTGTATGACCTACTGTGCTCCCAAGAACGGTACCAATATCTTCCTGCGTCCAGCCCCCGAACGATTTCATAACTAAGCATACCATCAGGTCGCCCTTTCGGTTTGCCCTTTTGTCCGATGCCATGTGTTGATAACTCACTCAAGTAAGCTATATTCTTCGTTCGACATAAATCAAAATACTCCACGACATTGTCCTGTAATGAGACATAATTACGTCCAACCCAAACTAACCCTTTACTTCGATATGATTAATACCATCTACCGTCACAATTAGTCTGTTTGAAAAAAGGGTTCGTCTTAAAACTAGCTCCCAATAAGATTAGTCTTTCAAGGGAAAAAGGAGCTCAAATAAAAGTTGTGTGTGCGTGTAATATTCTTGGCAACGCTGTTGGTGTCCTTGAATGGTGTTATTCTTTTCCTTCTTTCTAGCATCGTCACAGTCGATGGTGATTATATATCTGCTGCTTCAAGTCCGAGCGCTCCATTTCATGATATCTTGACAGAGCACTTTGCTGGATATAACCTGACAGAGCATATTTGGGGTCAAAAGAGAGTGTCATATCTTGATCAGATAGCCTGCGAGATTATTGTATTGCCGTTTCATGGTAGGAGGATGACTGACAGTAACTCGCAACTAGCCGTAGCCTTTTACAAGATCTGCGACTCGATGGGGATAACTTGGCGCATCAGCTTGTGCTATAGATGAAGCACAGTCAGACACATAACATCAACCTTCAAGAAAGAGAGGGCCTGTGCAAGACTAGTAAAAGGATCGAGAGATCAAGGGCGAGCTGTCATGAATCGTCTCTGCATTGATCGTTTGTTTGCTGTTAATGTTCTATATCGTACATTTGCTTGCTGTTATTGATCTGTATCGTTCCGTCGCTCAATGTTATTGTCCGTTCGTTATATCATCGTTCATCTTTACATTGCGTTGGTTTTTTGTCTTCGTGTTGCTTGTTTGTTTTTACAATGCGTTCTTCTGGCTAGGGATGGGTGTTCTATATGACCGTTCCACGTGGCTTACCAGAGCTATGAAACGTATGATTGAAGCTTACGAGAGTACATCTTCGGCTATAGTAGGACTGCCAGAGTACATCTTCGGCTATGATAGAATCGTCGAGTAAATACGGGGCTGCGATGCGAGTACCGTATTGATGCTGATACATCACTCATCGTAGACCGAAAAACATCACCGATCATAGCCTGTCAAAAATAAATCTGCGGCTACGACAGGAGTATTCAGCCTGTCAGCTTGTGATGTAGATGGAGCATAGTCAAACAGATAATGTGCTTTATCACTGTAATTGAACTCGTCTGTGTAATTTAATCGATCACTTTTCATTCTTACGTGAAGAAGCAAGTTAACTCTATTTTTCTACATGCATTATACAATGGCAGGTACAACGCGGTGCTCCCTAGAAAAATATTGGTTCGAAAACTGTAAAATCAAATTCAACATATCTGCCCATTTACGATGTTCTTGACTTTTGTCAGCGTGTCAGGAAAGATGATCTCTTGTAACATGAATGATTAATAATGCGTGACTACATAAAATGCAAAACATGACGCTCGTACACTCTTCATTACAAAATGCCATGACCAATATAGCCCAACGCAAAAACAAACATTAGCCCAAAAATGCAAATTTGCTCAGATTTTGACCAAAGGACGGGATACTATCTAGAAGTTGAAGTTCGTTAACATTATCATTATGAGGAATGAATGGTTCTGTACTGCCAGTATTCTGTAACAAATAAGGCTTGAACTCTTCCGCAAAATCGAGTGGCTCAGGTTTCGCTTCATGTTCATTAGTGACCGCGTCGTCATATGTGAATGACTCCAAGCGAAATGAAGATGATTCGTCGTTATTGGACCAGACAGCGGTCTGTACAGAGGCATGGGATTGTTGTGAATCCGTGGATATAGTCTCCTCTGTCAGTGTTTTACTGATTTCCTGATTAACATCTCTTGGTGGAGGCTGTAAAAGTATTGCATCATCCGTTATTTGGGACATTGCCTCTTCTATGGAATCGTCAGACCAAATGTTGAATTCGCTTTTCCGACGACCACCAGGCCTTGTTGATTTAAAGACAGCGGAATCTCCTATATTGGAAGGTCGCTTGAAGAACTTGCTCTTTTCTTCGAGCGTCGTTGTAAGGTCATTACCTTGGTTTTGAACATCAAAACTTGCATCTGAACAAAGTCGTTGACGCTTGCTTGCTTTTTCTCCTAGTGGAGACCAAGAATCCGAAGTTATACGTCGATTTGATGATGAATTACGAACCTCAGTGACAGATCGACTGAGCAATTGCGGCCTTGGGTTGGCACTAACAGCAAGCCATTCACGTGGTTGCGCATCGATCAATCGTTGTTGGCTTGGAGATGGGGTGAAACTGTTTGGATCCAGTTCAGCCAAAGGAGTGCGTTTGGGCTTGAAAAATGATTCTATCGAATGGCTATGCTTTAATTCTGGCGTAGATGTAATCTTTTTCTTAGACTTGTCATGATTTTTCCATTGACGAATAGGTGGCGAAGCAGCAGCAATGAGCGGTTGCTTTGTATGAGGGTCTAATCTTCCACGTGCGACTAGCTGTGCAATTGATGTCTCCGGACGAGATCCTATAAATGGCATGTTCTCGAGTTGGGTAGAGTTTGGGATTGGATTGATGTTGACGACGTCTTTTTTTATTGGACAGTACACCCATTGATGCAGAAACGTCAACTCGGCATCTCTGAAAGCATCAAGATATCCTGGAGCAATCTTGGCCTTTCCATCAAACTGTAGCGCTTTGACAAGCCTTTCCACAGTCCGATGTTTACGAATAAGCCGATGAGCTGTCTTCAAACCAACATTTCCGATTGGGGCAAGATAATCACATCCGCTCAATATCGACATCCATCTGAATTCTGCATCAGTCCATCCTATGAAGCTGACTTCTCTGCAGGCTGCAAAATCTTTTCTGTGAATCGCAATGCAATCTCCATGGGCTTCTAATTTCGTGAGCAGCACTTTGGAACCAAAGACAAGCATATCTGAGTCTTCGGAGATGATTCCATCTATTATTCCCTGCTTTTCTAAATAGACAAGTTGCGGATCAGCTTCGTATGGTGCAACGATAAAGTCCACGTTTGCTTTGACGAGTTCATCAATCAATTGCTTGGCCATACTCGGTGTTACATCTACTCCTTTTTGTAACTCGATCTGTGCTTGTTCTTTTTTCCCCATTTGTAGCAATTCAAGTCCGGCAGCCTTGGCCTCTTTTCTTCTCGCTGCTCGATCCTGTTCCGTCCCCCGTTTACTGGGTAAATAATCTCCATCGAAGACGAGATACGGTTTGACACCGAAATGAAGCAGCATTCGGACTCGACTCATGGCAAATTCGACAAATCTATGAAGATTGGTTAGCGTCGTGATACCGTGGCCTTTGGCAAGAAAACATACTTTGACGTGGGTTTACCTTGAGCCAGTTCGATGGCACATGCCACCGTTCCCCGATGAAGCCAACCATACGCATCTATTCCAAGCGTTTGCCCAGAAAATTGCTTTAGGTTACACGGCTTGTGGATGGATTTGAGTATGGGTAGCAAGCCTATGAATGGTCAGACCGATGAAGGCCCTCCTTCTAAATTTATACATACCTTTTACGCCCATTTTCACCAGACCGTAAGCAGAAGCATCAAGGCGACGTTGTTGATTAAAATGGTCAGGTTATATGTCAGTATTGAGTTAGTAGACTCGTCCTTATCACACGAACTTCTAATATGTACAACAAGATTATTCTTCTTCTCCAAATTGGGTAATCATCTTGGAATGTTCGATCGGCATAAAGTTTATCAGCATTTTATTATTTACCAAAGCGCGTCCAGTTGCGCGTCGAAACAGAACATGTGCTTCAAAAAAGAATGAAGCATTTAAGGTTTTAGGACTTTGAAGCTGTGACGTCGTTCCTCGATGTCGTGAAACTCTAGATGAATACTTGTAATACTGTAGTGAGGTACTATTATTTACCACTTTTTTCCCAGAAATCTACTACGCAATGATCTGGTTTCTCGGCGCGAGGCTTACAAAGTGCGCATTAGTATAGTAAACCCTTTCTGACCTGATGCATCGAGCATGTCTGGTGAGAGACATGATGGAATTACAACAGAGCAGGGCAGAAATGTGTCAAATCCTGTCATGGAAGATCAAACCATCAATATCGACCTTACATCACAAGAGGAGAACGAAGAAGATGAAGAGCCACGATTGAAGTATACCAAGCTGACAGGCAATATATCATCAATATATCGTAATGGGGATGATACAAGCGTGTCGATTGTGGCAGGAGATAAATTGGTAGAAAACGCCAGTCCGTAAACATATCTCGATGAATTAACGAGTTGAATAGGTGATTGGCACGCATAATGGCAATATTGTAGGTCAAATTTTCATAAATATGAGTCGTTTCTCTAATAAATCTGGCAGCATGTTATCGAGCTACCGAGTTTCACGTCCTTGCGCACATATCATGCCCATTCTGCATCAATTACTTCTCTATCGATCTCACCTACGCCACTGTCATTCTCAGCCGGTCTATCTCAACAAGCTGCTGAATCGAGCACTGTGTACCCGGCGCAAGTCCGGTCTACGCCGCGCAAAAATGGTGCAAGCTTGCCGGGACAAACCACTAAAACACCACCAGTAGCAAGTAACGCTGCAAAACAGGTTCATATTGCTTCGTCCTCTGTCGATGGCCACGTCTGCGTCTCATCACTTGTTGATGCGAGTGATGTAACCCTGCGCAATTTTGCGCGACCTGTCCAAGCCGTCGCTCTTTCTCCAGAATACAAATACGATCGGACATATGTTTCCGGAGGTCTTGCAGGCAGTCTGGTTGTCACAGTAGGTGGTCAGTTAGGAGTATCGGAGACTGCAACAACAAACGGTGCTGCTGCTGCTGCGCAAGGCTGGCTGGGCTCACTTGGCCTTGGCGCCAATACTGGCAAAGATACAGTGCTACATTCCGGTGAAGGGTCGATCATGTCAATAAAGTTCTCACGTACTGGCAGATTTGTGGCATGGATCAATGAACATGGCATAAAAATAATGAGATCACATATGAAGCTGGATAGTGCGGACTTGGGACTTGCCTGGAAGAGAATAGCTCATATCGACAGGCCAACTCGTAAAAATTGGAATGACATGTCTGGAGTATGGCAGGGACGTATAGAATGGATTAATGATCGCCACGTCGAAGTGGACGATGAGAACAATAGTATCGCGACATTGACGCCGGTTAAGGGTCGGCAAATATCCAGAAAACCGGAGAAAATGGTTGTTTGTTGGGGAGACACAGCTTGGATACTTCATGTTAATGTTCCTGTTCAAGTTTCGAGTACAGTTGTCTCGGGAAAGCAAGCTGGGAGTGTGGATGTCGTTCACAAGTGAGTCATTCTTTAGCCAGTACTATTAGACGAGCTACCATACTGACAATGTTTCCTCAGACTCACATTTGATGATTGTATCTTGTCCGGCATAACGCTTTATAGTCCGACTCTTGTAGCTGTGCTTGCATTTAGGACGCATGATGATGACAATCAACCTGTAAACACATCGCTCAGAGGTGCATCACGTAAAGGTCGTCACAATGCATTGTCTCCCGAATTGAGATTAGTGGATGTATCTACAGGTACCGAGGTAGATGTCGATACATTAACAGTAAGCAGATATGAGAGACTGTCTCATTCAGATTATCATCTGTCATCACTATATATACCGCCCAAACACAATCAAAATCTGGCGGCGCAGAAAAGCGCCTTGGAATATCTCGGAGCTGGAATCTGGGATATGGGTTCTAACGCTGGTCGTATATTCAGCTCTGCTGCAAGTATCAATACTAACAGCACAGTTGTGGACGAGGCTGGTAAGGCGTCACTTCGTTCTGCTTCAGTATCAAGTGATGCAACCGTTATGCCGACTATATCAAAGGAAGCAAATCAGTCCGAAATGCCCGTGCTTACTTGTCCGGGCCTGAAAATATTCATACAAACGCCTTATGATTGCGTCTTGGCCGTCAAAAGAGACTTGTCTGACCATTTTTCTTGGCTGTTGGAACGTAAGCGCTATGAAGCGGCGTGGAATCTGCTCTTGGAGAATCCTGACTTGACTTTTGGTGATCTGGAATTACCATCGCTCGAAGATGGAAGTGGAGTATCAAGATTGCGCTCAGGGTCACTAGCTGAATTCTTAACGGATGACAATGCATCAAAGTCTACCCAATCTACAAACAAACCGAACAACAAAAGTGCGGAACACGAAAAGGGAAGAATAGGTGAATTATGGTTAGAACAACTTGTAAATGCTCGAGAATGGACTAAAGCAGGTCAAGTAGCTGGAAAAGTGTTAGGAACTTCTCCACGATGGGAGCATTGGGTCATGATGTTTGCAAATGCCGACCATTACGATGAAATCACACCCTACATACCGAGCACAGATGTCCAAGGCCATCTCCCATCCTCCGTCTACGAAACTGTACTTTGTCATTATGTAGTCCATGATCCTGTCAAGTTTGCACAATTACTCGACAGATGGGATCCGGATGTGTTCAATGTCTCGAGTGTTGTGACAGCCATTGAGATGAAATTGAAATCTGATGATCTTGGTCCTGAGAGTGAAACAGCATCGGAATGGCATTTATTACTGTCCGGTCTTGCGAAGCTCTTGCTTGCTAATGGTCAAGCAAGAGAAGCGCTCAAATGTTATATTCGTTTACAAAACTTTGATGCTGCAATGACGCTGATCAAGGAGGAACACCTGATTGATGCAATAACGGATGATATTCCAGGTTTGATTGTACTTCGTGTATCAAAAGATCAACTTCGGTCTGGTGACTTGAATGCTCTACGAGAGTCGTCCGCGCCTGCAATATCTCTTCTTGTTCAAGAGGCTTATAATGGTATAATTCCTCCAATAAATGTTGTGAAACAGTTAGAGTCAAAGGGAGCCCTTTATATCCCTTTTATTTATTTCTACCTTGCGTGTCTGTGGTTGGGTCCCAAGACCTTCTTGTCATCTGCTACCGATCCGGATAATGAACGAATAATCTCTCAAGCAGAACGTACATTTGAGGAAGGTCTTATTAATGAGGGAAGAAGTTTAATAGAGTCTTCGGGATTAGCAGATTCCGCTCTAACACTCTTTGCTCAATTTGATCAAAAGCTGTTCTTTATTTACCTTTCGACAAGTACAGCTTATTCATTGGATAAAGCTATTTCTACGTGCGAATCTCATACCCCTCCATATATAGCAGAACTTGTCACTTTGTTGGCCAAGACTGGTGAGACGAAACGTGCCTTGTTCCTAATTATTGATCAACTTCATGATGTAGGTCATGCTATAGACTTTGCAAGACAATATGATGGTTTATGGGACGATCTATTGGATTATTCCATGGATAAACCAAAGTTTATACGTGCTTTGTTAGAACAAGTTGGTACGAGTGTCGATTCCGTTGGACTTGTCAGAAAAATTCCTGATGGTCTCGAAATTGAGGGTTTGAAAAGTGGCATACAGACGTTAGTCCGAGATTTTGATGTACAATGGAGTATTAGTGAAGGTGTCGCAAAGGTCTTGAGAGGAGAAGTCGCAACTCGAATGGAGATACTCAGACGTGGTAGAAGAAAGTGTGTCAAATTTGATGTCAAAGGAGATGATCTACCGAATGTCATTAATATGAAAGACAAAGGCAGTTCAGAGAATAATTCGATCATTCAACAGAAGGATATACGTCACGATGATGATGATAATCATACCATCAAGACCTCTGTTAGTGAGGGATTCATGGCAGGTTCTTGTACGATCTGTAAAGATGTTTTTAATGTCAATGGTCAGTCTTTTCTCCAAATTCTTTTGCATGAACTAGCATGACTGACTATCTTTACAGAGACCGATTTTCTCATCGGATTTGCATGTCATCATATCTTTCATCTTGAATGTCTTTTGGACAAGATTCACGCTTCAAAAGAGTCTTTTAATATTGTAGATGCCATGCGAAATGACTTGGCTGTTGATAGTTCGGCTTCTACTACTCGATCTGTTGGTGCAAAGATAGCACATGCTCAAACATTGAAGAATATAATACACGATGGATGTCCTGTATGTAGAGAAATCAACAAAAGCGCTGAAGAATGGTGATTATATTATTTATTATATATCATCATCTTTACTATGTACAATAAAAACAATACTTTTTCTCCTTGTTTGCATTTGTTTTTCCGCCTCTATAGTAAGAGATGATATACTACTCCGAACCAGCAGGAGGAAACTTTCCCACCGTAATGCCCACGTCCCCTTCTTCATCTCCATCCACACCCCCCATTTCAGCATCTTTCCCTTCCGACCGCTCATGCACTCTGATGAACGTAAACGGACCTAGACTCGCCCACCTCCCATCCCAGTCCAAAAACCGCTTCACATTCTCCTCGTCTCTGAGATCTAACGTCCAGAACCCCGTCCTGAATTCTTCTCTCTCCATGGCCGTTTCGTCTTCGAGTTGCGTCTGGCGAGTACTTTTCGCTCTCCCCTCTCGACGCGTCGCTTTTAGAGATTCTAATTCGTTTTCATGGCGGGATATGTACGTCGTTATCAACGATGAGATTTGTGCTGGGACAAGAGATAGAGAAGAAGAGGATGACGAGGTCAAGACAGAGAGGTGGGCGTGGAGAAACGCCATGCGGTTCACTGCCATAACACAGCTGTTAATTCAATATCCATGATTGATGAACATAAGATCCTTGAGAACAACTGACAATGGAGAAACGAAGTGGAAAGAAACAAGTCGGTTATAAGCGTGAGGTGAGGGGTTGAAAAGCACTTTTCACAACAAGAAACAGGATCTATGAAAACGAGAAGAAAACAGTAGACGGGCTGTAGAACGATAGAAACCGTCCTAGCAGACGAAATGTCGTAGAATATACAATCAAAAACTTTCACACGAGCAACATTTCTTATAATAGTAGAAGTAGAAGAACAACCCAAAAATTGAACATATACAACAATTGCAGAAAAGGAAATTTGTAAGACTTACAAAAAGTCGCATTCCTCCGCGCACGACTGACTTCGGATTTACTGACTTTCTCATCTCGCGCCGCTGCTCGTCTTATTCTCTGCGCATCTCTGCTGTTTTCGTGTAACGCAGTCAGAGAATTTGATTTTCCGTGCTTGTGGGTTCGTTTTTTCGTGATTCGTTTCTGGACTTTGTTTAGACCCGATGGCATCTTTTCCTTTGATAGTCCTGTGGGAGAAGTTGAAAGAGATGGTGAATGTTCGGGACGAGTTGATTGATAATAGTGAATGTATTTTTTAATGGTTTAATTTTTTTTTTTCGAAATGTTCACTTTTGAGAGAATTACGAATATTCACATGGTAAAAAACGACAAGTAGTAACAATCAATATAAATTCGTAGATTCATTATATAATTCTATACATTAACATTTTTACAACCATACTCATCCAATTCGAACTATTTACAGAATTAATTCATACAATATAAAAACCCAATGTAATATGAGAACATCATAAGATTATTCTTCTTTCACAAGCATATCTTGACCTGCATCGTAATTCATAAATACAGTCGAGCCAAACTGGTCAGTAGAATCAAGTTGGCCAGTAGCATGAGCAATATTCCTCACTGGAGATGCATCATCATCAACACCCGAAGTTATTTGATCCAAAGAATTAAAACCGTCATCTAATCTCATGATGGAATGTCTTGGAGATGCAGACGCAAGTGATGCGTGTGAAGCATTGTCAGATGCTATATCATTTGATTGTTTTGAATGTATAGAAGTAGCATAGTTTGACATTCTCTCATTTTGTTGCTATAGAAAGTTGATCAGTCAATCGAACCATTATATCAACACTATTGAAAAGAGTAGACTTACCTGTTTTGCCCATCTCAAACCACAACTGTTACACAAATCTCTTTTCCCACTCGGACCGCGTCTCCACTCTGGTGTATCTCTTGTATGACAATTAACGCAATCCTTTTGTAACATTCCAGCCCCCTTTCTCCGCTTTCTCTTCTTCTTTGCATTATTCAAGGTCAGAACTTCTTCTGCTAATATCCGATTCTTTCTCTCTAATTGCCGGATTTCATACTGCCATGAAGATGGTTTGGTAGTTTTTAATTCGTCAAATAAATCGTCATCTAGCCCAAATGCTGCATCTTGTTTGGGTTGCGGGGTTTCATCTCGGTCAGAGAAAATTTGCATCGCAGAATCAGCCAACATGAATCCTCCTGTTGAACTTGATAAATTACTAGGTGCTGTGGACAATGAGTGTGGATGATTCGTTGAAGTGGCCGAATAGTCAGACTCGCTCTTCTCATTCTTAGGCAAAGAAGGTGGTGCCTTTGTTACCATACTTGTTCTAGAGAATCTAACCAATCTCGTTTGGGCAACTAAAAATGTAGGTTTATTGCCCTCTTTGGCGTCGCCTGGAAACAAGGTAGTAAATGCTTGCAACACTTGACCTCTTCTATTCATCACTTCATGTTTCACTGCCGCCTTTTTACCAACTCTAGTCAATTCTAGCACGCGACCAAATTCCTTTCTAGATTCTGATCTCATAAGTGATTGAATACTAGTTCCTACCAATTCTTCCGGCTGCCGATCAAGCAATTGTTTTACATTGGACGATACGAACAAAAACATGCCAGACGTAGACATTTTAGTCCACAATTCATGATCACTAACACCGTATTCCACCACATCGGCCTTACTAAGTGCATAAACCGGTCTTTCTCTTCCTACCAATATTATTGACTTTCTGCCCTTTCCTTGTTCTGTATGTAAAGATCCATGACCTTCAAACCATATATATCCACTTTTCTTCCGCCTTATACGAAATACTACACTAACGGCATGACCACTAGATGTGTCTTTAAGCTCACGAGTCACGGGTACAATATCGCTCGGGTGACACACAGAAGACAGAGCTGTACCAATAAGCTCGTTTTGTTCATACTCCAACACCTTTTCACATGATGGCGATACCCACTGGAATAGACCTTTGAGTGACAAAACGTAAATAACATCGTCAGTATTGTCTAGCATCACTTTATGCCAAATACGTTTCTGAAAATCAGACTCGCTCACGCCGACAGAACCAAGCATCGCCGTCACGTCTTCTTTCGAAATTGCCTGAGAATATGCTGCCTTTACACTAGAATCCGGTGCATTGATCACATAACGTGGCATATTCACTGCTCGCTGATAATTGATCGCAAATGATCCATCTGTTATGTTTTATTAAATACATTACTATTACAAACACATAATAAAGACTCACCTGTATTCCTACTAGTCACGGCATTCGGTTGTTCGACTAGATCTACTTGAAATCCAACATAATATTTAATCCTGTCACTATCCCAAGTTATGGGAATCGTCGTGAGCAGATTCATAAATGGTTGTCCACCTCTTCTATAATTTATCATTGAGATCTGTGCTTCTCGTTCCAAACGAATCATCTCGCGCAAATAAGATACAGAATCATCATCGGTATATTTTCGTGCAATCCCGGATTCGACACTGCCATCAGGAGCTTGTAAAAATCTACAATTACGTCCGAGAATCATGTGCTTAGTATATCCCGTTAAGCGTTCGAAATTTTCTGAACAGTATACGATGGGACAATCATATTGATCTGCATCACAAACTACAAAAGCGCACGACAAATCAACGATTCCAAGGTTGATTTCTGGATTTGGACGAGTTACAATACGCATCAAAACTTGGAGCATATCAAAGCCGGTCGAGGAGTAGGCGTTTTTGTAGCTTGATATTGTGTGTGGTTTTCCAGACATGCTTGATGGCCAACCGCCTTCGGGAGTTTCCCATGGAACAACAGGTCCATTAATATTATGTCTGTCTGGATTGCAGGGATCAGAAGTCTTTACAAAAGTGTTGACATCCTGATGGACATTTCCGCGGACGTTAGGCTTGCTCGTAATTTGGGAGGTTGGTGTCTGTTGCATTACATTTCCATCTCTTATCATCGCATCGGCCTGTTGACGTGGTGAAAGTCCGTTGAGACTCTGATTCCGAGGAGAAACTTGTGATTGTAGAAGGAATTGTGACTCCAGAGGGGATAATTGTGTCATTACCTGAGCAGGTACAACCTGGATTGGATGCGGACTTATACTGCTAAGATTTCGTTGTTTTGGTTTCGATGTCGAGGATACTTCAGAACTACGCCGACGTGTAGAGTCATTGTTGACACGACCTTGACCACCGTTGTCGTTCACGCCAAAGGAGCTGTTGAAGATTTTGCCCATATCTGCCACATTGGTTGAGCCACTTCTTATATCGCCTTCGGAATTTTGTATACTCGATCTATGCATAACATCCGATTGAAGTCCTGTTCTCATCGGCGTAGCCATCACTTCCGTCTGAAAACTGTGTGCTGGATTATACATGTTCATTTGATTGATTGCTATCATATCAGCCTGAATTAGCGGCATAGACATCTTGTTAAAGGCGCCGTCGCCGGGCAGATTCATCCCAAGTAGTCCAGAGTTAGCGGTCTGGAATTGCGTAACCCCTGACATGTCCGAGCCAAACGGGGCATTGTACGAAGTATCGAGTGTGCTCATATTTGCCATCAACGTCGGTTTTCGAGACATTGCCGATTGAGGGGAGATTTGTGGTTGTAATCGAGACGCTGTTTGTGTAGGTCCTCCTTGTTGTATTCTGGGTTGTAAATCAATACCAAAACTGACGTTATCAAAAGAAGCACTGTTGTTGAAATCCATTGATCTACCAAGAGAATTTTGGTCTATACCAGAGTATCGCCTCTGCGACATGTCTTGACCATTCTGTAGAAGTATAGCATTTTGTTTTATCAAATCATCAAGACTCTGTGTCACGTTCATGCTCATTACATCTCCATGCATATTCGCGCCTTGCGAGCTGAATCCCATATGTATACCAATATCTTGAACCAAATCCATATCTAACAGAGCGTTTCCCCCACCCATTACACCATCCATCTGCGTCAAATCTTCAGGGTCCAGTCCCATTGTGTCATAGCCATTGAATCTGCCACTCATGGTGAACAGTGTTCCAGCGTCTTGCAGTGCTATCTATCGACCTTTGCGAGCATTATGTAAAGAATGCTAATATTGATATATCTCATAATGCACAAGAAGAATTGTCAACTAAGAAAAGGAACTCGGCATCGGGAGGGGGAATGAGTCGCTTCGACGATCCCAGTATATTTATACCGCTCAGATGTACTGCAGCACATATGTTCTGCCGCTCATGTGTACTTCCTGCCAACATCTAGTCATGCCATATCATGATTATTTCACGTCGTAAAGAAGATCCTCGTTATTTACATTACACAACACGAAAGGCAAAAATGAAATACAGTTACACGATTGGAAGACTCGCAAAACTCCGAGGTGTAGTCGTTTCAAATCTGCATTGCTGTTTCCTATCGGCAACCGTACATCAATTGGAAACTACCATACACAGTGGAAAGTCTGTCAGTGTTTATAATGGACATTTTATATACATGTCATCTAAGTACAGATCAAGATCGAATATAGCATACAAATGATACCGTATCTGTACATTGCTACGAAATATGTTCAAAACGTGGTTGACTGTTACCATTATAGATGCTTTATTTGAGGGAGCAGATACAGGGTTTTTTGCAGCCAGATTTAGACAAACTTTTAAGGTTTCGCGTGCCTCTCCACCTGTTCATGGTCGTTCACCGCCATACGCATCTGATCAAGGTTGTGTCAGGTGTCAAATCTGGAATATTTGAGCACGAATTATAAACCAAATATTATTTTCCAGCCGATGCCTTCATCCTTAAAGTATCTAATTCTCTTTGAAAAGCATCTAGATCAGCCAACATATCGACCGAAGATTTACGCGTCGATTCTATAGTTGTGACATTCGCCGTGGTTGAGTCAGTTTCAGCTTGTGATGGGTCTTCTGCAGCAAAGTTTACAGTCTCAGACCGAGAATCTATGCTTTGAAAGCTGAAGCGTCGATTATCACTTTTCTCGAGACTGCTGCGATTAGCCTCCCTTCTTTTAGTCCTATTAGGTGGTAAAGGAGGCGCTGTAGTAAATGGATATCGAGTAGTAGCAGCCACTTCAGACGGTTGTTCTGGTATCTCTGATGAAGTCGTTGATTGGATCTGGGTGGACTTCTGAGGTGTGGCAGGTCTGTCCGATCTCGTCGTTGATCTACTCGGTGGTGGCGGCGGTTTTGACTTTTGCGCTGCCAATTGTACCGCAGGCTCAACTGCTCCTTCAGCACTGTCGACAGTAGCATCTTCGTCGACTGTCTTGGCTATAGTTTTGCTAGCCTGACGACGCGATGTTGGTGGCGGAGGTGGGACCAAGGGCTTGGTAATTACGCCATCTACGGATGGAATACCAATCTTTGATGAATGCTGAGATGGTGCTTCTGTGGTTGGATCAATCTTTGAGACTTCTGGTGAAGAAATCTCAGAATCAGAGGTCAGTGAAGAGGTTGGCGAAGCCGTTAATTCAGTGAGAGGCCCAGTCGAGTCTCGAGAAACATCGCGAGGCATGCTTTCCGAACTTTTCTGTCCCGGCCGCGTATTCAAGTTCTTCGGAGCACTAGACCCTCCTGCACTGCCCGTCAGCAGCAGACGTTTGAAGGCATCTACATCCATGAGTGGCTTCTTCCCGGACTCTTGGGCTGCCGGAATCCCAGCTGTTTCGTTGTTTGAAATCACCTCATTTGATATGGCAAAGGGATTTGCAGGCAGCTGTCTATTCGAACCACCTCGACCATTCTCCGAAAATGTGTCATTTGACGCGGAGATATTTTGCTCTTCGTTATTGGAAGCTGGCAGAAACACAGCGGGCTCCCCACGAAGTAAAGCTCTTGTATCGAATTGACCAGGACGTAGACCTGTCGGTGGTGGTGAAGCTCGTGCTCCTTCATGTAGTCTATCTAGAGCTGGAAACCGTAATTGCTCGATTTCTTCTGTCGGTGATGATAGTGGAGAAACAAATGAAACCTTTTTGTTGGATTTCCCTACATGACCACTTTGTCAGGCAAGTATATGCAGAATCATGAATTCGACTTACGTCTAGTCTTTATGAAAGGTGAACCCGAGTCCGAGGAAATATTCTCACCATTATCAGCCGATGCTTGTTTGCGAAAAGGATTCCCCGCCATAGTCTTGAATTGATTTGATCGATCATGACCGCTTCGACATTTCAGGACATGATCAATTCTCGTACTTGTCCAAGACACGAATCCAGTATATCAAGCATGTATCCACTTGTGTAATAGTATATAATGATATGTCGGACTGATACATGACTAAAAAAACTACATGGTAGACGCAACACGTCATAGGCAAACGCCCTATAACAAGTATAGCCGAAGCCCCCACTTTCTGCGTTTATGCAAGTTAGGGCAGCATATTTGTAGGCCATATAAAAAGAACAGTCCCTTCCATTGAAACAAGACACCACGTGCAACAAGTGATATATGAATTCAAGAATGGCATCCTGTATATTCTGCAAGATTATCAAAGGTAAATCCTGCTAAACAGACTCACACCCACACAATTCTGATCAAAAATCCTGTTCTCTACCAGGCGAGATCCCCTCCATGAAGATCTACGATTCCGCCAAAACCTTTGCATTTCTCGACATTGGCCCTCTAAGTACCGGCCATACTGTACGTCTCCTGTCCTGTACACAGGACAATACTATAACGGACTCTTGACTAATCAACCAGTACGTATAGCTAGTAATACCAAAATGCCACGGCGCAAAAATAACCGATATCCCCGATGATTCACTCTCTGAACTCCTAATCGTTTGTAAGAAGGTCGCAAAAGCTACTGGTGCGGCGGACTATAATATCTTGCAGAATAATGGCAAGTTGGCGCATCAAGAGGTAGATCATGTGCATTTTCACGTCATACCGAAACCGAATGAAGAGGAAGGATTGGGGATAAATTGGCCTGGTAAGAAGGGCGATATGGACGAGTTGGAAAAGTTGGCACAGAAAATGAAGGAATCTATGGAGCAGGAATGATGGAAATGATGCTTGAATGAGAGATGAGAGGTATGATCGCAAAGAGATTATTATGACATTTATGCTATGCAAGCAGCGATATAGTACATGGAAATGAATTTATGGTCTTTAAAATGACAACATAATGTTAATTGAATGGTATTAATCCACTAAGAAGCGTGAATAAACCACAACACCAAGCAGGATACCATATCAACCACATGAGAAGTCCTGTCCATACACCTTCAACCTTCCACGCCCAAGCGAGTTTAATTAGTATATCCTTTACCGAGATTTTCGCAATATGAGAAGTTAAGCCAATTGCTCCCATTGGTGTCAAGAACGAAAATAAGACAATAACAGGAATTGTTATCAAAATACGCCACATAGGTCTCAGGTTTCGACCGATAGGACGTACAAATGATAATGGACTCGTGGCCAAACCAATGAACAAAGCTTGAGAAAAGTTGATAGTTGCCAGCGTCGATAATGCACCACCAAGAAAGAGAAGTGAAAATGTCTGGACCAAAATGACATGTTGATGAGTCAGTCTTGAGATGGAAGTAATCACAATCGAGAGGCCAATTGGGCAAATGATTGACAGAACAGTGGCAATGCCTTTCATCTGATAGACTATCTCGACTGATTTACCTGACTGAATGTAGAATATGTAAAGACCGAGTAGATGGAATCCCAAAACAATAAGTAATGGTTTCATCAGATCCCGATCTGCTGTTTCAAGCTCAACTTTAGGTACAGCTACGACACCTTTATCACTTTTCAGGAGTTGAATCTCTGCTTCAGCATTTGCTTTCTTGATTTTTGGAGGTCCATGAGTAATAACGGATTTGAGTGCAGGTCTACCACTCAAGAACCAGAGAAACATTGCGGAGATCGTAAAATTACCAGCGAGCAACATGGCACTTGGTAGGTATGTTCCAATGCTGACGAAGCGAAGCGAATGCATCATAAAATAGAAGAAGAAACTTTGATGGAAATGTTCGAGGAGATTGTTGAGACTTCGCATCGTACCTTCGACCAATCGACCAAGAGACATTTCATCGTGTGGTCCATCTTCTCCCACGGTTTGGATAGTAATTGC
>Ga0160428_1000707_pt1 | contig 32799 bp, 35 predicted proteins | sample SolpanmetagenomM_FD_108198 | JGI IMG/M metagenome (GOLD analysis project Ga0160428, IMG submission 108198) | Solar panel surface microbial communities from Lawrence Berkeley National Laboratory, California, USA - M | ecosystem: Engineered > Built environment > Solar panel > Unclassified ... | reverse complement strand
GTGCCTGTCGCCTGCGTCGACCTCGTGCCTGTCGCCTGCGTCAACATCGTGCCTGGCGCAGTCTGGCTTCGGTGCGCTGCACCGCAGCGCGCAGGGCGGGTGCGCGGTCGCGGTGGCAGCGCGCGTTGGGGCTGTCAGGACCGTGGCGGCGCAGCACGTCCGCCAGCCTCCGTCCCACGTCGGTGCGCTCTCCCGTAGCGGTGGTGGTCTGGTCTGCCCAGGTCAGGGCGTCGGCCAGTGCGCCTTCGCGGGCGCGCACCTCGTCGTAGGCCGCGAGCTCAGCGCTCAGTCCGAGGTCCGCGGCGACGAAGCTCGCTCCGGAGTGCTGGGCGACGAGGGCTGCCACCAGGTGCGGCCAGCCCCGCGTCTGCAAGTACTGGGCACCGTCGAGGGGGTGGAAGCCGCAGTGCCGGACCTCATCCGCGTAGCCGATGTCGTGCAGCCATGCCGCGGCGACAAGCACCGGCCGCTCAGAGACCTCTACTGCGGCCGAGCCCGCCAGGGCCCGTGCCGCCACCGCCTGCGTGTGCGTCCACCGGGGCTGCAGTCCGGCCAGCAGGTTCGCGGCTAGGGCTTGCGCCGCCGCAGGCAGGAACGCCAGGTCGCGAGATGGTCCCACCACGGTCGGCACGCGGTGATCGTAGGGCGCCCTGCTGGGTAGGACCTGAAGCACACCAGTGGGAGTGGCCGACGCGAGAGTGGCTGATGCATCGCTGCAACCGGTCACGCCAGGCGTTCGCGGGCCTCCCCGAGGCGCTGGAGGAGGTTGCCCAGGGAGTGCTCGAACTCCTCGGTGAGGTCCTCGACTGCGAGGCGGTCCGCCAGGCGGGTCAGGGTCGGGAACGCTTCGAGGTCCAGGGGGGCACTCTCCGCAGTCGCACCCTGGGGGTCGACGGCCGCGGTCACCGGGTCGACGCCGTCGGCGGCGACCTCCAGCAGCAGGTGACCGACGAGGAAGCTGCCGAAGGCGCGGTAGGTGTACACCGCGGCGTCGGAGCTGAAGCCGCGAGACAGCAGCGCCGCGAGGAAGCCCTCGATCCACCGCAGGCTGCGCAGCGGTGGACGGATCCAGGGCGCCGCGCGGTGCCGGGTGGCGACGAGGGGGAAGATCTGCGGGTGCTCCAGCGCCAGCCGCCGGATGCCGTCGGCGGTCCGGTGCAGGAAGTCCTGCCAGTCGTCCTCGGGGCGCAGCAGGACGTCGGGGTCGGCGTACAGCTGGTCCAGCAACCGGTCGACCACGGCGTCCAGCAGCTCGTCGCGGCTGTGGACGTAGCGGTACAGCGCCATGGCCTCGACGTTCAGCGAGGCTCCCAGCTTGCGCATGGACAGCTCGGCCAGGCCGAAGCGGTCCACGAAGTCGATGGCCGCCTCGAGCACGACGCTCTTGCTCAGCCCGGGTCGGCGGCGGGTGGAGCCACTGTCCGGGGCCGAGGGTGCTGATGCGTCGTGGCCGAGCGGCCGGGTGGACCGGCCGTCCTGGGCCGGGCGTCGAGGCGATGCCGACACCGCACCACCTCCTGGTTCTGTCCAAGGTCCCCGCACGAGCCCTACCGACGTGCTGCTGCAGCGGGACGGGCTGCACCGCAGCAAGCCGTCCGAAGCGCTGCGAGCACGTCACAGTATGCGACCGCGTCACTCTCTTGCCTCCCGCACTCGGAGAGGGTGCCCGCCACGCACCCTCGAGTGGTGGACGAGGAGCCGATCCGGGTTTACGCTGTAATCGATCGATGAGGACGGGGTTGGTCCCCGGTGGAGTCGAGGCAGGAAGTGCACGTCGCCCAGACCCCGCGACCGTCGAGGAGTGTCATGCCGATCAGTGACGACCAGGCCTTCCTGGTAGCCCGCTCGACCGCCTACGACCGCGACGGCACCCAGGTGGGACCCGTGAGCGGCATCTACTACGACGACCACACCGGCCGACCGGAGTGGGTGACCGTCATGGTCGCCGAGCCGGAGGCGCTGTCGAGGACTGCGCCTTCACAGGTGGCGGGACGAGGGCCGAGCGCACGAGGGTCGGCCACGCAGGAGTCGGCGACGCAGACCACGACTGAGACCCGGACCAGCCCTGCCCGATCCACCTCGGCCCGGTCCACCTCAGTCCGGTTCGTGCCTCTGGCCAGCGCCTCCTACGCCCGCGGGCGCCTGCACGTGAACGTCACCCTCGAGCAGGTGCGCCAGGCTCCGCCGGCCGACGCGGACGACCACCTGAGCAGCGCCGCGGAGAACCGGCTCTACCGCCACTACGGTCTGTCCCCCGCGGGGGACACCGACGTCGACCCTGACACCGGGGGCACACCGCGCACGCAGGACGAACCCGGGCAGCACACCCTGCTACCGCCGGCGGAGCGGTGAGGATGCCGTGGTGAGCGGGGCGTCCACGGGCGTCCCCCCCGGGCTCGACGAGGGCGAGCACCCGGTCGACGCCACATCGGACCTCCTCGTTGACCACGGTTCGAGTTCGGTGGTCGTGGATTCCGACGGAAACTCGACGCAGGTGGTCCTGGGCGGGGAGATCGACGCCGCATACCGCCAGGAGCTCCTCGAAGCCGCGGGGAAAGTCGTCGCTGCCGGTTTACCGGTGCGGGTGCTCGCGGACCGTGTGAGCTTCATGGACTGCGCCGGGGTGGCCTTCCTGGCCAGGATGGCCACCGGTTCCGGCGCTGGGCGGGTCACGGTGGTGAATGCCCCGGTGCAGGTCCGCCGTCTCCTGGAGGTGACCGGTCTGACGACCCTGCTCACTTTGGAAGACTCTGCGTAACAAGGGGTGATCCTTGTCAGAGTCCTTCGATTTCAAGTTGCGAGGTTTGGCGTGTACTGGCTCCATGGTCGCGCTGACACTGTAAACTTGTGAGCGCTCGGCGTGTCTGACTGCGCGTCGTCACGCCGGCACTGCCTGTACCACCGCGCTGAACGCTTCCAGCATCACTACTTACCGTCGGTTCCTCACCCGTCCTGAAGGAGCAAACCGTGCTCGGTGCGATCCTCTCTGCGATCGTCATCGGCGTCGTGATCGGTGCCCTGGCTCGTCTCGTGGTGCCGGGCCGGCAGAGCATCTCCACCCTGTGGACGGTCGCTGTCGGTATCATCGGTGCGTTCATCGGCACGGTCCTCGCAGCGGCTGTCGGCGTGGCCGACACGCCTGGCGTCGACTGGATCGAGCTGATCCTCCAGGTCGTCATCGCGGCCGTCGGCGTCAGCGTCGTGAGCGGCCGTACCAGCCGCCGGCGCTGACCCGGCCCCAAGAACAACCCGATCCCGATCAGGGACCGGGTGAACGGTGCACGACCCCGCCGGCGACTGCCGCTCGGGAGACCAGGAACGGAAAGGGACCACCCCGTGGCTCAGAGCTTCTCCGCCGACAACCTCTTCGGCGCCACCGTCACCGGCCGTGACGGCGGCAAGATCGGCAAGGTCGACGAGGTCTACCTCGACAACGCCTCCGGTGAGCCGGAATGGGTCTCGGTCAAGACCGGCCTGTTCGGCTCCAACGTCGCCCTGGTCCCCCTGGCCCAGGCCTCGCACTCCGGTGACACCATCACCGTGCCCTTCGACAAGGACCTGGTGAAGGACGCCCCCCACCACGACCCGGGCGCGCAGCTGAGTGAATCCGACGAGGCGGACCTGTACCGCTACTACGGCCTCACCGACACCAGCGGCTCCGCCCAGCACGCCACCACCACGACGGGCACCACCGCCGGCTACGACACCGACCGCACCCGCGGTGCGGGCTACGACACCTCCGGCGCGAACACCGACAACGCCATGACCCGCTCCAAGGAGGAGCTGCGCGTCGGCACCGAGACCCGCGAGGCGGGCCGGGCGCGGCTGCGCAAGTACATCACCACCGAGACCGTGCAGCGCTCGGTCGCGGTGTCGCACGAGGAGGTCGTCGTCACGCGCGAGCCGATCACCGACGCCAACCGCGGTGCCGCGCTCAGCGGTGCGAACCTGACCGAGGAAGAGCACGAGGTGATCCTGCACGAGGAGCGCGCCGTGGCCGTCAAGGAGGTCGTTCCGGTCGAGCGCGTCCAGCTCGGCACCGAGGTCGTCACCGGCACCGAGACCGTCCAGGCGGAGCTGCGCGAGGAGCAGATCGAGCTGGAGACCGACGCCGGCATCAAGGCCACCCAGGACAACAAGCGCAACCGCGCCTGAGCTCTCGACATCGCACTGGACCATTGCTGAGAACGAGGCCGGGAGCCCACCGATGACCACACCCACCGAACCCGACGACCGATCCGTCCTTACGGGTGACCCGGTGCACGGGGAAAACTTGGTCACCGCTGGCCCCGGCCTCGCCGGCCACGCCCCCCGCTCCCCGGGGGCCGAGGTCGTGCTGCACCAGGAGCAGCTGCTCATCTCGACCCAGCGCGTCGCGGTCGAACGGGTGCAGGTCAGCAAGCACATCGTCACCGAGACCCGCACCATCGAGGTGCCGGTGCGCGTCGAACAGCTCATCGTCACCCGCGAACCGCTCGACTCGCAGGAGTCGACCGCCCTTGGAGCGGGGGAGCGAGCCGATGACCTGGTCATCGTCCTGCACGAGGAAGTCCCCGAGGTCACGGTGCGCGTGGTTCCCACCGAACGGGTCGTGGTGAGCGTGCAGAACGTGACGAAGGAGCAAACCATCTCCGCCGAACTCGCGGCCGAAGTCGCCGAGGTCACCACCTCCGACGTCGCCTGACGTCGAAAGCAACCACGCCTCACGCCTCTCACCTGGCGTTGCGGCCGGCCCGCTTGCACCAACTACCGAACTCATCGGCTCGTGGCACTTCCCCACGGGACCTGGACGAGACCGACACGACAAGCATCAAGGAGAACTCCATGAGCAGGAGCAACAACGACTCCGGCGCGAGCCGGGTCACCCCGCCCGCAGGCGCAGGTGCAACCGCAGGCGCAACCGCAGGCGCAGGCGCAACCGCGTCGCACACCGACCACGTCAGCACTGTGGGGGAGGGACGCTCCACCCTCCAGCAGAGCCGCGTGGGCTCCGGCGGCGAGCACGACGTGAACGTCAACATCCCGGCTCAGCGCGACGACCAGGTCCGCTGGGGTGCGGTGTGGGCCGGAGTCGTCGTGGCCCTGCCCACCTTCCTGCTCGGCACCCTGCTCTTCCTGGCCCTCGGCGTCCTGAACTCCGACGGGGTCTCCGGGACCACCGGCGGCGTCATCACCGGGCTCATCGCCCTGGCGTCGCTGTTCCTCGGCGGTCTGACCGCCGCCGCGACCGCTATGTGGCGAGGGCTGAACACGGGCCTGCTGCACGGGATCCTCGTGTGGGCCCTGAGCATCGTGGCCATCCTGGCGCTGACCCTGCTCGGCGGCGGCGCGGTCCTCGGTTCCGCGGGCAACATCGCCTCCCAGCTCATCGACCCCGCAGCGGTCTCCACCGCAGTCGCCGGCGCTAACGCCTCCGACGTGCCCGACGTCTCCGCGGCGGACCAGGACAAGGCTCGCGACGCGGGGCAGTCCGCCGCCTCCTACGGCGTGCTGGGCCTGGGCCTGACCTTCATCGCCTCCGCCGCCGGCGGCCTGGTGGGAGCGAAGTTCTGGCCCCGCAAGAAGGACCTCCGGACCACCACCACCACCACCCACTGACCTGCACCCCTGAAGTCGCCACGGAGGCGACCGACCAGGTCTGAGAACCACCGCTCGTGAGGGCCGGCAGGTAGGACGCCGGTCCTCACGTGTCATTTCCGGTAACTCGGCAACAGGTGCCAATGGCCGGCAGTAGCTTCCCCCGCATTCCCGTCAGCACCGGATCGCTGACCGCCGGCTCCATCTTCACCGTCATCGCCGCCGCCGTCATCGCCGCCGCCGTCATCGCCGCCGCCGTCATCGCGCTGATCGGCGCCATCGTCGGTGGCCTGGCCGACATGCGCTTCCACCGCGACGCCGACCACGCCGACCACGCCGGCCTCGATCGCTGATCTTCGCGCCGGGAGCGCTCTCCCAACGCACGCAACGCCCGAGCGGCACACCTCTCACCGGTTGCTGCGCCTCTCCTCCCAAGGCTCGTGCGCAGCAGTCGGTGACCGTCACCAACCATCGAGGACGCAACCATGAGCACGCCTGAAAACCCGCAGTACAGCCCTCGCGAAGGCTCCGTCGCCGCGAGTTCCCCCGACGACCGGCGCCGACGCCGACGCCCCGCCTGGTTGATCTGGCTACTGCTCGGCATCATCGCCCTCGTCGTCCTGCTCCTGCTGCTCTCCCGGTGCGGCGACAACAGCAGCACCAGCACGAACACCACGATGGCCAGCCCCTCCTCACCTGCCACGTCCGCGTCGGCGTCCGCAACCAGCTCGACCACGACACCGACTGCATCGCCGACGGCCCCCGCCGGTGCAGGTGCAGGCGCAGGTGCGGTGGCGGGCACGGGTCTCGGTGCGCTCACCGCGACCGGCAACGGCGCAGCCGTTCTCCCCTTGGCGGCTTCCGTCCCTGATGGTGGGCTTGCGGCCCTCGCCGGTCAGGCAGTCACGGGTGAGCGCGTGCTGGTCCAGTCCGTTCCCGCCGACGAGGGCTTCTGGGTCGGTGACAGCGCGACCGACCGGGTCTGGGTCCAGTTGAAGGGCAGCGGTGAATCGTCCTTCACCGTCAAGGCCGGAGACCACGTCTCGTTCACCGGAGCGGTCGAGAAGAACGCTGACGGCTTCGCGGACGCGGCCGGGGTGACCACCGACGAGGGCGGGCAGCAGCTGACCGCTCAGGGCAACCACGTAGTCGCCGACCGCGCCTCCCTGATGCTCGCCAACTGAGCTGCACCGAATCTTGCGGGCTGAGCATGGGTACAGTCACCTGACCTGCGGTAGCCGAAGTACCCATGCTCAGCACAGGAAACCTTCCCGAGCATCGCGGTGGCGGCTGCGCACGAAGTCACCTGACTCAAGTCGTCGGGGCCAAGGGCGGGCAGCCGAACTGGCGGCATCGGTGGTGAAAAGACTGGTTTCGGCTCGCTCACGGTTCCTGACCACCGATTCGCTCATCGCCTTGGTCACAACCGTCGTCGCCGTCGCCTCGTTCGGCGCTGTCCTCGGCGGGCTCGCCGGTGCGCGCTTCCACCGCCGCGCGGACCTCGCGACGGGTCGCTGAGCCGGGGTGATCCCTCACCCAATACCCCGCACGAACTCGACGGGAAGGTGTCGTCTTCTCTTGCGACCGCCTTCCAGGCCCGCGCTACCAGCTGAACCCCGGCCCGGCCTGGATTAAGGGACCACAGGGCACCGACTGATCCGGCCACGGGCGGTCGGTGGGCCTCACCGACAGGAGCCGCACGTGACCGAGAACGATCGCCCCACGACCCTGGACGACACCACGACGACCGCAGACCTCAACGACGGGTATGGTCCCGATGAGTCGCTGCCCGGCCTCGTCGACGCACTGCAGGACAAGGTCCTGCATGAGGAGGACAACCTCCTGCTGGAGGTCGAGAAGGACGCCGACGCAGTCGCCGTGGACCGCGACCCGAAGCACGACGGTGACGAGGCCCAGCCGCCGGTCTGAGGTGGCAGCCTTCAGCCGCGCCCGTTCACCGGCCGCGAACCACCATCCGCACCGACCTGAGACCCGTTCCCATGAGCCCTGACTCCCACACGGGCCTGTCCCCGGTTCGGTGGTAACGCCACCCGGCTACTGTTCAGCACCAGCCAGGTGTTGGTCATCACCGGCTCGACGACACGGCGGCGCAGCTGAGCTAGCCGTTCGTCGTCGACGTCGGTGAGCGGCCCGGGGGTGTCTGCTCGCTGGCCAGGGCCGTGGCGTTGTCCTGAGCGCGCGACCACGGTCTCGTGGTCCCGTCGCCGCATGGGCGATAGCGACGGTGTCCACCGGGCCAGGACGCCCGAGCCTGGGAAGGCGAGGCCATCCTCGGCTGCTGAGCCCCCGTCACGTGCTCACCCGGGGTGGTCGCAGCACCTTGAGCAGCCGATCACCCACACATCAAGCGACCGCGAAGCCGAGCGCGTCCCACCCAAGGACTGGCATCTCCATGCAGTGGTTCTGCGAGTGCCGGCGTTGTTGCCGACGCGATCTTGCAAGCAGTGGCTCAGCACGTGGGTGAGGGCCCCACCGACGACTTGACCCTGATGGTGCTGCAACGTCGTTGACCAGGGGCGCGGTCGGTGGAGGAACTTCTCCTACCCAGAGGTGTGCTCCTGCCCGAGACCGCCAGCTGCACCTACGTGCTGCGCCGTGCCACCAGGGCGCACGCGCCGGAGCATCCTCAAACCCCTGGTCAGGGGGGTCAGTGGTCGTCGAAGGTGATGAACCGGTCAAGGCCGGTGAGCTGCAGCAGCTTCACCAGGTGTGGTCGCATCCCCGTCACCGTCATGGGCAGCCGGGCGCCGGCGAACTTCGCGAACAGGACCAGCACCGAGGAGTCCATGAAGGTCAGGTCCTGGCAGTTGATCGTCACTGGTCGTCTCGCGGCGACGGCGGTGGCCGCAGCAGCACGGATGGTGAGACCGTCGTAGATGTCGACCTCACCTACGAGCTGGATGACGACGGCACCGGTGGGGTCCTCGGGTACCTCGATGCTCACCGCGGGCACCAGCCCATCCTCCCGGGGGCAGCGAGACCGGCAACGGGACGGGAACCAGCCCGTTGACCGGGTCCTGAAGTCGCAGGTGGGTTGAGTGCCGGGTCGTGGGCGGCGTTCATCGACATAGCGGAGTCAGGCCTCGAGGAAGGGGGCGTGGACGGGGTCGGAGATGGAGGCGGGAAGCGTGAGGGCGAGCAGGGCGATGTCGTCGTCCTCGGACCCCAGCTCCTCCAGCAGTGCCGAGCACAGCGCGTCGGGGTCGACCGGTCCGGCCGCGAACGCGGCGTTCAAGCGCTCGAGCCCTCGACTGAGGTCCTCGCCGCGGCGTTCGATGAGCCCGTCGGTGTAGGCCAGCACCGTCGAACCCGGCTGCAGGTGGTGGGTGGTGGTGTGGCGCTGCTGGGCGGTGACCCCCAGGAGCATGTCCTGCTCACCGGTCAACGCGCTCACGCTCCCGTCGGGGGCACGCAGCAGCAGGGGTGGGTGACCGGCGCTGGAGTGCGTCATCGTCCACCCCCCGCCAGGTTCCGGCACCAGGCGGGCGTAGGCGAGGGTGGCCAGGGTGGCGATCTCCAGCCCGGCCAACAGCTCATCGACGCGTTCCAGGACGTGTCCGGTGTCGGGGTTGGCCGCGGCGTCCCACGCGCACGCGCGCAGCAGACCGCGCAGGTGGCCCATCGCGGCCGCGGCCAGCACGTCGTGACCGACGACGTCGCCGATGGCCAACCCGATCGCGGATCCGGGCAGGGCGATGAGCTCGTAGAAGTCCCCGCCGACTTGCGCGCCGGAGGCCGCCGCGCGGTAGCGGGCCGCGACGCACACGCCCGGGATGTCGGGCAGAGCCGGCAGCAGGCTGTCCTGCAAGGTGGCGGCGATGGTGTGCTGCTGCTCGTACAGACGGGCGTTGTCCAGGATCAGCCCAGCACGCCGGGCCAGGTCGACAGCGATGGTCAAGTCGTCCTCGTCGTGGCGGGGCCGCCCGGGTCCACGGATGAGGATCATCACGTCGTCACTGCCCCGGCGACCGGGCAGGGCCACGAACAACACCGACGCCGCACCCAGGGTGTCACTGAGCTCCAGGACGGCAGCGTCGTTGACCCACTCCTCTCGCTCCTGTCGTCGTGCGGGGCTGTCGTAGTCGCTGATCCGGCGCGCGGGGGCCCCATCCAGCAAGGTCTGGCGTACCGACCCAGGCGCCAGCGCTAACCGCAGCGCAGCGGTGTAGGCCTGCAGGTCGCCGCTTCGGGCCGGGTCGGCGTGCTGGGCGGTGACCGACTCGATCACCCCCCGTTCGGTGGTGGTGATCAGTAACGCCCAGTCGCCCAGCTCGGGGACGAGGAGGTCCAGCAGCCGCTGGCGGCAGGCGGCGACGTCGAGGGTGACGGCGAGTTGGCTGGTGGCCTCGGCCAGCAGCGCCAACCGGGCCTGCGCGGCTTCCGCGACCTCCCGAGCCGCCTCAGCATCAGCGCGGGCCGCCTCGGCCTCAGCGCGGGCCTGCTCGGCATCGAGGCGGGCCTCCTCAGCCTCGGCGCGGGCCTCTTCCGCTTCCTCACGAGCCCGGGTCTCCGCCTGCAGCGCCCGGTCGCGTTCTTCATCGGCCTGGACGCGGCCGGTGACGTCGGTCTGGATGCCGACGTAGTGGGTCAGGTCACCGTCGGGACCATGGATCGGGCTCATCGACAGCTGGTTCCAGAAGGCGGAGCCGTCCTTGCGGTAGTTCAGCACCGTCACGTTGACGTCATGCCCGGCGGCGATGGCCTCGCGCATCAGTGCGGTCGCGGCGGGGTCGGTGCCCGGGCCCTGCAGGAAGCGGCAGTTGCTCCCAACGGACTCAGCGAAGGTGTAGCCGGTGGTCGCGGTGAAGGCCGGGTTCACCCACACCAGCGGCAGGTCCTGCGCGCGGGCGTCGACGACGGTGAAGGACAGGCCCGTGGCCAAGACGGCGCGCTCACGCAGGTCCGCCTGCTGCTGGGCGGCGTTCACCACGGCCTGCGCTGCGGCCCGCGCCCGCAAGGGCAGCAGCACCACCAGGGCGTGCTCGGTGAGCATCGGGGCACCGGCCATGGGCAGGGCCACCACCCACAGCGGTTCGCGCCGGCGGCCCAGTTCACTGACCCGGGCCGCGGACACCGCCTCGCCTGTGACCGGCTCCGAGCGGGCCACCCGGGACAGGGGGTGGTCGGTGTCGGACAGGGCCTGCCCGTCCACGTCGCGCAGGACCGCAGCATCGGACCAGGCGTCCACCCCAATGGGCAATGTCACGTCGGGGGCGAGGTGGTCGGCGACGGGGTTGGTGTGCACGACCTGGCGGGTGGTGAGGTCCACGAGCAAAACGGCCGCGGGGGCGTCCCCAACGACTTCCGCTATCCCGGTGCTCATGCTCAGATCCACCCCGGCCCCCACGCTCACTCCTTCCGCTACCGCCGACAACGCCCTCGACGCGGTCAGCACGCCACCGGCACCACGTCGCTCGCCCGCCGTCGGCACCCGTCCTCCTGGCCCGGCCGCACCGGGGAGTCGCACCACGATCATCACGCTACGGGCTCTAGAAGGCGCAGGCAGGACCCGCGCGGCGTTCACACCCCGGAGGAAGCGGCCACCGCGCCGACGGTCGAGAGCATGGCTCCACCCGAGGAGTACACGGCCATCACGCGTTCGTCAGGGATCGCAATCGATCGCTGCGGCTGCGACGACTGTTGCGGCGGCGGCGGCCGCGCTCTGTCCTAGCGGCGCGCTCTCGCCGCGTCAGGCGGCAGTGCAGGGGAGCCGGTGGCGGTGCTGGGCCTACCCGGTGAGCTACTGCTGCGGGCGCTACCCACGACGGCCGAGGTGACGTCCGCCTCGTGGACGCAGGCGGTCACCATCAGACTCATCAGGGCGCGGCTACTTCGCCCACCCATCAGACCTCATGCGTGCTCATCGCCTAGCTGGGGTCACACCCCTCGACACGGTGCGGGGCCGTTCGTCCTCATGCCGCTAGGCGGCACCACACCGTTTTGCCCTTTACCGAACCCCACGACGTTGATGTCCTGCTGTTCGAGGAAGCGCTGCCCACGCTCGATGCCCCACTCCACGCTGAGGACGTCCACCAGGTGCATGCCCCGGCCTCCGACAGCGTCGAGCTCGACCTGGTGGTGGACCGGGAGCTGGGGACTGCCGTCGCTGACGGACACCAGGACACCGGCTGGGCCGATGCAGTCGATACCGAACGTGATGGGCCACCCGCCGTGGCGCACGGCGTTGGTGACGAGCTCGGAGACGAGCAGGTGGGCTTGGTCCAGGTCGGCGCTGGAGTGGGGGAGGCACCAGTGCTCATCTAGGAAGCGGCGGGCCAGACGAGCCGCCGTCAGCTGCGCAGGTAGGGACACGATCAGGGAAGGCGTGAGCGAGCACACCGACTTCGCGTGCAGCTGCCGACGGCGTCCACCGCTGCGGGGAGTGTGAGTCAGGTGCTGATCGGTCATTCGTCGCAGCCTTCGAGTCGATCCGCTCGCCCGGGCAGGACGAAGTTGCTGCGGTACGCAGCGACGCATCGACGGGGTCCGGGCCGATCGTTCTAAGACACAGCATCCATCACCATCGACGCCATCGCCCGCCGGCTGGCTGGCTGGCTGGTTCCACGCGACGGTGAGTTGATCAGTGGCGCAAGGCGCTACCGCAGTGGACTCCACCCGCCCGAGACGGTCCAGGTGGATCGTTTTGGGTGGTTGGCGGGTCAGGAGGGGTCGAGGTCGTTCACCCGCACCTCGCCCGCCACGCCCGCCACGCCCGAAGGGGGCGGTCCGGTGCGCTCAGGTTGGGCGCTGAGCAGGGCGGTGACGTCGCCGGCGGGTAGCGGTGGCGCGAGGTGGTAGCCCTGCAGCAGACGTACACCCGCGTCTGCGAGGTGGGTGCGCTGGGCCTCGGTCTCCACGCCCTCGGCGATGACGCGCACGTCCAGGTTGGTGGCCACGACCAAAACGGCGTCGACCAGGGCGCGGGCGCGGGCGTCCTCGGGCAAGCCGGCGACGAAAGACCTGTCGATCTTGGCGTAGGCCACCGGTAACCCGACCAGGCGCGACAGCGAGGAGTAGCCGGTGCCGAAGTCGTCGACGGCGACCGGGTGCCCACGCTCGGCGTAGGCCCCCAGCGCCGGCAGCAGCAACGGGTCGCTGAAAGCGTCCTCGAGGATCTCCAGCCCCAGATCGGCCGGGATGAGGTGGTGGGTGCGCAGGCTGGCCGCGATCACGGCCACGGTGGTGGGGTCGGACAGCTCGCGGGGCCGCAGGTTGCAGAACACCCCGCTGCGGGGACCGTGCGCCCAGGTCACGGCGCCAGGCGGCGAGCTGGGCGCAGGCGGTCTGCAGGACCCAGTGCCCGATGGTGGGCAGGGTGCCGGTGGACTCCGCCAGGCCGATGAAGTCCTGGGCGGGCAGCAGCCCGTGCTGGGGGTGTTGCCAGCGCAGCAGGGCCTCCACCGCCTCGATGCGCCCGCCGGCGGCGGTGAGGATGGGCTGGTAGTGCAGGCGCATCTGGTCGAGGTCCAGGGCGTGGGCGAGGTCGCGCTCCAGCTGACGGCCGTAGCCGAGCGCGGAACCGTAGGCGTGATCGCGCACCACGACCCGTCCGCGCCCGGTCTCCTTGGCCGCGTACATGGCGGTGTCGGCGTCGTGCAGCAACGCTTCGGCGCTGGGGGCGTCCACGGCCAAGGCGACCCCGATGCTGGCGGACACGACGAGGTCGATGCCCGCCACGCGCAGCGCCTGGGCCAGCACCGCCCGCACCCGGGAGGTGATGGTGGTGATCGTGCGGTGCATCGCCTCGGCCTCGCGTGGCAGGTCCTCGCACAACAGGACGAACTCGTCCCCGGCCAGGCGGGCCAGGGTGTCCCCGCACCGCTTCACCGAGCTCATCCGGCGGGCGACTTCGGTGAGGACCTGATCGCCTGCGGCGTGCCCGAAGGTGTCGTTGATCTCCTTGAACCGGTCCAGGTCGATGAACACCACCCCAATCGCGGCCTGGTGGCGGGTCGCGGTGGCCAGGGCGTGCTCGATGCGGTCGAAGAGCAACCCGCGGTTGGGTAGACCGGTGAGCTGGTCGTGGGTGGAGCGGTGCTCCAGCTCCCGCTGCGAAGCACGAGCCTGGTCACGGTCGTGGACCATCACCAGGTAGGAGACCGCCACGTCCGCCAGCAGCGCCGCCGCGTCCAGCACGTCCTGCTCCCACGGGCGAGCGGTGCGGCGGTACAGGTCCAGAGCACCCCAGACCTGCCCGCGGCTGCGCAGCGGCACCGCCACCACCGCCTGCAACTGCGACTGCAGCGCGGTGCTCACGAAACGCGGCCACCGCCCGTGCTGGGTGGACAGGTCGGAGATGACGACGGTGTCACCGGAGTCCATCGCGTCGCGGCACGGACCCAGCTGCAGGACGTCCTGCAGCTGCTCCACCTCCAGGGTCAGCTCATCGGAGTGCACGAAGCGTCCCCGCCGGCGCTGACCCTGCTCGTCGGTGACACCCATCACCCCGATGCCATCCAGGTCCAGCACCGCACCGGCAGCCTCACACAGCTCACGCAGCATGTCATCGACGCTGAAGTCACCCGTCGCCCTGCGCGACAGCCGCGCCAACGCCTGCACCAGTGCACCGTCACTGCACATCCAAGATCCCGTCCGCAGCGCTCGAGCAGACCGCGCACCACCCGGGACACCACACCACCGACCGCGAGAGGTCAGCACCAGTGGAGGAAGTCGATGCCAGGCAGAAGACGTGCACCGAGGGCACCGGGAAAGGAATCCCGGAACGGGCACTGAGCGCGGTCGCACGGGAGTCGCTGCCTATCAGCGCGTCCACGACACGACCACCGCGAACGGCGCCTCACGAAAGTGACGGCACACGACAAGCCCTCGGTGCGCGCACCCTACGTCACCCAGAGTTCGGATGACCACCGTGCCGCGCCGCACCACCACATCCGTGTTACGTCAGCCGGGATCCGCAGGCGTAAGACGGCTTGAACAGCGACGGTCGAGTCTCCCTAGACGTGCTGATACGAATTCCTACGACAATTAGTCGACGGGCAGAGTCTTTAATAGGCCAATCTTGTGTCCTCTCCTGCTAAACCCGTAATTTCCTCAATTATTTGTCCCCGACCTCATTCGTCGTGTCCGTATTCTCGGATACTGTTTATCCGCCCGCGGATGGGGATGACCGGTTCGGCTGTGGGCGTGGTGGGTGTCATCGCGAGCCGCCGGCTCCGTCTCTCGGTCTTTAGCTGCTCCTGCCGCAGCTCCTCTTGCAAGACGTTGATGGCGCGCTGCAGGACTTCGCACAGGCCCTTCCAGTTGAGGGCCTCCGTGCGGGTGCGGGTCTGAAGCTGTTCTAGGCGCGTGATCTCCTGCTTGGCTTTCTCCAGTGCCTCGGTCAGGCTTGCCTCGGCCTGTGTGGGCGTTTGCGCTCGATCCCGGAGGTATTCGAAGCGAGCTTTGAGGTCGGGGTGGGTTTGATAGAGGTGGTGCCTGGCGACCTCCGCTTCCCGCGCCAGGTCGCTGATACTGCTGGCGCCTGGCCTTACGTGCCTGGGCTGGCTGAGCAGCAGACGCTGAATTGCCCCGAGGATCGCACGGCGCACCGGATCGGTCTCCGCCGCCACCTTTCGGTTCGTCGGCATGGTCGCCGTCGACTTCGGCGGCGTCATGAGCTACTTTCCCCCTTCCGTCTCGCTGGCCGCACTGGCGATGATCTGTTCGTTGCGTTGCGCTCGGGCGATGAGCGATTGCGCTAACGGCAGGGGAGCCAGGTCGGCTCTCCTACGCAGAGCCAGCGCCTGCGCGTCTAGCTCGGCTAGGTGTGTGTCGGTGCGGGCTACGTTGCGGCAGCCGTCGATGCACTCGAGCAGGTTCGGTTCCTGACGCCCGGCTGTCTCCAGCTTGCGGCAGAGGGCACGGCCCTCGTCGTAGACGCACAGGGCGATCGCGGCCGGGTTGTCGTAGACGCGCAGCGAGGAGTCCTTGCGTAGCCGGCGCTCATCACCGGAGGTTAGATGTCGCGGTAGTCGCTGCGCCGCCTGCACCGCGCGTCTTGCTGCTGGGCCGTGCACGCTTTGGCCGGTGTCGAGCAGGTCCCGGACGTGCTGCAGCGTGCGCCGCCGGTGCGCCCAGTCCTCCTCCAGGAGCAGATCGGCGAGTCCGCCGTTTTTGGTCCCGGCGTAGCCGGCACCGATTGTGGTGCTCACGTGCTGGTACTGGATCGCGGTCGTCACCTCACCGTCGGGACGGTTGCGGATAAACCAGGCCAATGTCCGGCGCAGGCGGCTCAGCGAGATCGGCCCGTCCTCATCTGGGGGGATCAGCAGCGCTACAGGGTCGGCGCAGTGCGGTGCCAGGCGGGTGTTGACGAAGGCGATGAAGTCTTTGATCCAAAGCTGGACGGTTCCGTTGCTGACGCGTCTGCCGTCGAAGGAGAAGAGTGGACCGGTGTCGTGGCCCAGGGTGCGTAGGACGGTCTCCGCGACCCGGAGCGCTTCGGCGCCGACCGGAATGCTGGCCCAGTGCGCCTCGCGGGGTGTCGCCGCGTTGCCGTCAGCGTCGGCGTAGCTGCCCTTCCACACCCGTCCCTGGATCAGGTGCAGCTGAGCGCCGGCGGGGGTGAGGATGGGGTCGATCGCCGCTCCGACCTCCCAGTTGAGCACTTCCTCGGCCCGGGCTCCGGTGAGGTAGGACGCCACGATCAGGCAGGCGGTACGCAGGTGAGCCAAGATCCGGCTGCCGACGTCGACGCCGTAGTGGTTGCGCCGTCGCAGGTCCTGCACGGTGAAAGCGGGGATCCACGGACGGCCGTGGAACGCTGCGCGGGGGACGAGGTCGATACCGGTGGCCTCGGCGTGGCTGGTGACCGTGAGGGGTACGCCGGTGCGGGTGAAGGTATCCTTCAGCATGAGCGCGGGCAGCTCGTGCCGGTAGGCCAGCGTGTACCAGCTCGGGGTCGAGAGTGTTCGCCCGTCGGCGCTGAATCCTGCCGGTAGTGCGTGGGACTGGGTGAGGTAGGTCTGGGCGATGGCTTTTGCGGCCGCTTGGTCGCGGCGGGCCTCGGCTGATCTGGCGCGCTGCTCGTAGTGCGCTGTCGCGGCGAAGGCGTCGTCGGCGAACTGGGTCACGAAAGCTACCGACCATTCCAGTAGCGGCCCGAGTGTCGCCTGCCGGATGCGCTTGGTGGTGTTCTCTCTGCGCGCTCGTGGCCTCCGCCACCGTTCATCCATCCATCGTGGTTGTGGCCATTGCGCGTCCTCGGGCAGCCAGGGGTTGAGGTGCCAGACACGGACGAGCGCCTCGAGGTGGTTGGTTCGCATGCCGGGGTTCAGGTCGCGTTCGATCCAGCGACGCGCGTCGTCGAGGTGGTGGCTGTCGAGGTCGACGGGTACGCGCACCGGGGTGGCGGGGTGCTGTTGCGACCACTCACCCGTCAGCCATGCGATGACCTTGCGCAGTCGCTGCAGGAGCGAGGCGATGCTCGAGGGGGAGGGCCAGGGGACGTAGCTGCCGTTGGTCTTCTCCACCAGGGAGTCGGGGGCACCGTCGTTGAGGAGTACGTAGGCGACGTGCTTGCCGAAGTCCTTGAAGCCTTCCGGCCAGGTCGTGAAGCACAGCGCGGGGTAGCGGCGAGAGGGGTCGCTGCTGAGGGCGCGCATCGGCCATATGTCGGTGCCGAAGGGGGCGACCGGGGCGGAGGGGGCGTGGATCCGCGCGGGGGAGAGGGAAGGGCTGTCGGGCCGGGGGTGGGCCAGCTCCTCGCGCCGGGTGGCTGCGCTGCCTGCATCGGAGGTCATCGTGGGACCTCGACGCGAAGCGCGGAGAGGATCAGGGGAATGTGCTCGTCTACGTGGGCGGCCGCGTGCTCGTGCTCGCTGGGGCTGTAGCGCTCACACACGGCGCGCAGGAGGTAGTAGTGGCGGGCGAATCGTGGCTCCCACGCGGAGCCCATGGCGTCCCTGAGGGTCTCCAGCACCCGCAGTGCGGCGAGTTGCCGGGGCAGGAGACGAGAAACGCTGGCGGCGTTGCCGCAGTCCAGGCAGTCGAGGAAGGAGTAGAACCCCAGGGTGCACGGTGCCGCTGTCTGGGGGTGGCGTTGAGGGTCGGCGCAGTTGACCACCACGGCGTCGTGGGACGGCAGGACCTCGCGGTTGGCCCGCATGCGCACGTGGACCTCTTGACGAGCGCGGTCCAGAGCAGCGCGTACCCCCTCGGCTGCTGCGGCTTGCTGCTGGCGCAGCGCGTCAGGATCGGTGCGGACGTAGTGCAGGTGAGTGTCTGGGTCGTGGTGGGTCAGCTCCTTCGTCGCCCCACGCCCAGGCACGCTGCGTCGTAACCGGGGGAAGCTGACCGAGAGCCCGTCAGGGATCCAGGCCACGTTTTTCCTGCGCCCGGTCGACACGCCGAAGCGGGGGGAGGGCTGCTGTGCTGACCAATGGATGAGCAGCCGCGGCGATGGCGTGCCTGTGCGGCGCAGGTGCTCGCGGGCTGGCTCGGTCGCCTCCACGATGAGCTGCAGGACGTCCTCGCTCCGTTCGTCGCCCGCACCTGCGGACACGTCCACGAGCTCGGGCCAGAAACGCCGCTGTGGACCACGTCGGGGCTTGTCCAGGTCCAGCTGCAGCACCCGCCCCCCGTCGTAGGCGACTGGTACGGACGTCGTGACGATCGGCGAGAGGTTCACCCCTCGCTGACAGGCCAGCAGCACCGCTGCGGCGAGGCCTTCGCTGCGATCGAGGAAGAGTTCGTGTCGTGCGGTCGGCCGGCTCCCCACCCAGTGCGGTGTCCAGGCGCCCAGGGCGCGGTAGCCCGCCGGTGTCGTTGGTTGCCCCTCGCAGAGGACCTCGTGCAGTGCCCGTGACCGATCGTCTTCACGCTCTGCCCGCTCGAAGGCCAAGGCCGCCGCGTAAGAGGTAGCGATACGGGCGTGCGCCGACACGACGCAACGGCGGGCGGCGTTGCGGATCGCTACGAACTCCGCCTCGGAGTAGGGCTGCTGCGGGTGCGAGGTCGGGCGTCGCTTGCGCTTGACCGCTTCACGGTGCGTTGCGGCGGGGACCGTCGGGTAGTGCCGCAGCAACAGGCATGCTACGTCGTAGTGCGTCATCGCGGTGCGCTCGGTGCACGTCCCTTGGAGGTGGTCGCGATACTGGCGCAGGTGAAACGGGGTGACCTCAGCGAGGGACTCGACCCTGTTGTGCGTCAGCCACACCGCGAACGGTCGCAGGTCGCACATGCGCGCGATCAAGGTCGCGAGGCGGCGGAGACCGCGATTGCGTGTGCTCCACGCCAGGAACGCCACGCCGATGTCGGTGCGCAGCTGAGCGCCTCCCGCGAACGTCGTCAGGTCCAGAGCGTAAGTCGGTGCGTCCTCGAGGGTCAGCCGCACCGACTCACTGCTGACGGTGCTGTCGGCTGCCCACGTCGGCGACGGCAGGGCCGCGCGGCGACCGCTCACCGCGCGAACCCCACGCGAGGCAAGCCAGCGGCGAGGTCGTCCCACAACCGCGACAGCGGTGCGCTGCTCAACAGGGCGCTCCTGCGAAGCCCCTTTACCGGCTCGAGGTAGATCTGCTGGGTGGTGACGATCGAGGCGTGCCCGAGCAGGTCGCGCACCTCCTCGAACGCCTGGCTGTAGTTGTGCATCATCCAGGGGGTGCTGGCATCAAGGCCGCGGTGCTCATCGATGGCCCGCACCGCGGAGAGCAAGACGAACAGGGCGAACGTGAAGCGCAACGAGTGCGCGGTCACCTTCACCCACGGGCTCACGACGCCCGCAGCTGCGCGGGCCAGCGTCACCCGGACGTTGGCGGCATCGAACACCTTGGACCACGTCCCCGCCGGCATGGGTAGCCCTGACTCCGTCAGCCACAGCGCGGCAGGCTCTGGCTCTGAGTCGCCCGCGACGAACAGCCGGGACCTCTCCTGAGTGGGAAGACCCGGCACCGTGAGCACCCGTCCACCCGCGAGGCGGACGGCCTGACCTGCTCGTCCGTGCAGGACCTCCACCACGTCCAGGCGCGCGATGTCGTCGTAACGCTTTGCGTGCTGTGCCCTGCGGATCGCATCGCGTCGCTCGCCCACGACGTACTGGTGCACGCTCTCCAGCCCGAGGTGGTGCACAGCTCGGTAGTGCCGCCTGATGCCACCTTTGCCGATAATCGGTACCTCGCCATCGACGTGCGCAGGGAGCTCAATACTCAAGAGGGTGCCGCCCTCGTTGAGGCGCAGCCCGGTGGTCAGCAGGTAGTCGGTGAAGGCAGTGTTGCGCGCTGAGTTGCGCGACCGGGAGGCTGCGCCGGGAAGATCGGCCACGACGCGTCCCTCGCTGGTGCGGCGCGCTGTGTACCCGCGGAAGCCCACGTCGCGCCACATGCCGTAGTCCAGTGGTGAGATCCACCGGTCACGCGACTGGCGGGCGTTCTTCTCGCGGTAGCCGCCGACGGAACGGGGATCACGCAGGCGGTGACGCTCCTCCACAGGCGAAGTCTCGATCCAGTGCCGCCGCGCTGCCCAGCCGTAGAAGTGGCGCATCGCTGCCCACCCCTTGTTCCAGGTGGCAGCAGAGACCCGGCGTGGATTTTCGAGGTCGTAGACGCGCCACTGCTGGTAGGCGCGGATGTCTGCCCGCTCCGCTTCATCCCAGGCCACTGAACGCGCGTCGAGGAAGCTGAACCACGTCCGCATCTCCGTGGCGTAGGTCATGGCGGTCGTGCGCTGGTCACCGCTGAACGCGTCACGGAAGTAGTCGCCGATGCGGTAGTCGATGAGGTGCGGCGACAGAAGGATGGGCTGACCCGCAGGTACCCCAGCACGACGTTCCCGAGCCGCGATGTTGTCCCACTCAGCGGCGAGCGGGTGGAAGTCGGAGGCGACTCTTGGAGTGCCACCGGTGGATGTCAGGAGCCAGCGGGGTTGGTCTTCATCGACCATCATGCGCGCGAACCTAGCACCGGCAGCCTGCGACAACAGCTACCTCAACAGGCAACCTTGCAGAGAACCGTCGATGGGGAAGCCAAGGGTGGGGCGCAGCTGCTCGATCGCCTCGACGGCGGCCACCACCTCCTCCACGCCCCCGTGCGGGGCGCGCAGGGCGTTGGGAAGCAGCTGGCGGCCGGTCGCGAAGCCGAGCGCTTCGGCCTGCGCCAGGCGCTCGCTGTAGGTGGCCAGCTCGGTGCCCTCTGCGCGCCCGATGTTGTCGCCGGTGATGTCGTAGGCGGCGAAGGACAGCGGCACGTCGTAGGTGCGGTTGAGGTTGCGCAGGGTGCCGCTGGTGGCGTTGCGGGGGTTGGCGAAGGCAGGGCGTCCAGCACCCACCCGCATCTGGTTGGCGACCTCGAAGTCGGCGTCGCTCATGAACAGCTCCCCACGGACCTCCCCGGACCAGCCGCCGTCCGAGGCGGTGAGAAGGCGGGCGGGCAGTCCGGCCACGCCGTCGCCACGCAGCAGCTGGTCGGTGACCGGGTCGCCGCTGGTGCCGTCGCCGCGCTGAGCGGCCTGTACGAGGACACCGCCCTCGTAGCGGGCGCTGATGGCGCAACCGTCCAGCTTCGCCTCGACCACGAACGGGCCAGGGTGCTGCCCGTCCACGGTGAGACCGGCGATGAAGGTGCGGACTTCCTCGACGGTGGTGGCCTTGGCCAGGCTGAGCATCGGGCTGCTGTGGCGGACCTCCCCGCCGACCGGGGCACCGGAGGCCACCTGCGTCGTGACGCCTTCGTCGTCCCAGTCCGAGTGCGCGGCCTTTGTGGCGGTGACGCGGTCCTTCAGGGCGTCGAAGGCGGTGTCGGAGATCGTGGGCTGCTGGGAGCGGTAGGCGATCTCCGCCTCCTGGACCTGCGCGACGGCGGCGGTGAAGGACGCCTGGTCGGCGAAGACCTCACCGGATACTGCGCTGGCTTCGATCATGGGGAGCTCCTGTCGTCGCGGGGCGGTCGCTGTCCGTCTCCTGCTGATTGAATACTAACACCCACACTCGACCCTGGCAAGAGGGTGTGCTCGCTCGCCTTGTCTACTCCTCGCCTCTGACACCAAGGCCCCAGGTGGCTGGTCCTTCGGCTGAACCGCCACCGCGTATGGAGTGGTCATCTCGACGACACCCTCGAGCGCGTCGACGAGCGTGCGGTCGTGATGGCTGCGCTCACCGGCGCTCGCGAGCAGGGGAAGGATCGCGACGTCCGCAGCCTCCTCGCAGCTGCATTCCCGCACGTGCGACCCGAGTCGTCGCTAGGAGGTGGCAATGCCTCTCGGGGTGCTGCTCAGGCCGGGAGGCGGTGACGGGTGAGGTACTCCTCCAGTGCCGCGCGCATGAGGGTGGCGTAGTCGCGTGCGCCGCCGGCTTCGATGTAGGCCGCGGCGCGGGCGTCGAGGTCGACGGGGACGCTGACCTGGCGCTTGGGGGAGCGCCCGGCGGGCCGATCGGTGCCGAGGGTCTTGCGTCCGCGCACGGAGCGCTCGACCTCCTCGGGGCCGCCTAGGGCGGCCTCCAGTGCGGCGCGCCCGTGATCTGCCGCAGCATCCGCGCGAAGAGCGGTGGAGGAGTTCGCAGGCAGGGTCATCTCGTGCTCGGCCCAGGCCGCTGCGGCGGCATCGCGTTCCGCGTCGCCGCTGGTGAGGTGGGAGGTGCTGGGCTTGGGGGTGTCGGTGCTCATCGGGTCTCCTCCATCCGGGACAGGTGCTTGCGTCGGGCGGGCATGACGTGGAAGACGTGCAGTCCGCGCGGGGGGCGGGGTTCCACCATGACCTCCAGCAGCGGCGCCTGTGGATCGCGCTGGGGGCCGATGTAGAGGGTGGGGCGGATGTCAGCCGGCGGGCGGGGTTCGTCGAAGTCGGTTTCGACGTAGACCGCGTGCAGCATCGCGTGCAGTGCATCGGCGCGTTCTACGCCGTGTTTCGCGGTGGCCGCGGCCCACGTCATCCCCACAACCATTAATGTACGCCCCAAATGTGTGGTTGTCTACGGTGGGCGCAGGTGGGTCGAGCCACCGGGCTCACGTCGGTGTCGGTGTCGGTGTCGGTGTCGACGTTGACTCAAGCTCCGGCGTGCGCCACCGCCACCAGCTCGGCGGCATCCTCCGCGCCGGTGATGCAGACCGCGCCCTGCTCCCGCAGCAACCGGTGACAGCCAGCCGAGGCCGCCGAGGTCACCGGACCGGGCACCGCTCCGACGGCGCGCTGCAAGCGCTGTGCACGTTCAGCCGTCGCCAGTGCTCCCGAACGTCAGGCCGCCTCGACGACCACCGTCGCACCGCTGAGGGCGGCGGTAAGGCGCTGACGCCCGAGCGCACGCCACCGAGTGGGCACGCTGCCGGGCGGGAGCTCGCTGACCAGCGCGCCAGTCTGGGCGATCTGCCGCAGAAGCGAGGCGTTCCCCAGCGGGTAGGGGCGATCGACGCCACCGGGCAGCACGGCGACAGTCAGCCCGTCACCGACCAGGGCGCCCTGGTGCGCCGCCGCGTCGATGCCGAACGCGCCACCGCTGACGACGGCGATGTCGCGCTCGGCCAGGCCGCAAGCGATCTCGGTGCCGAGGTGCTGACCGTAAGCGGTGGCAGCGCGAGAACCGACGAGGGCCACGCTGTGCGTGCTCACCGTGGCCAGGGAGGCAGGCCCCCGCACCCACAGGCACAACGGTGCGCCCATCGGCCGGTCGCCGCCGTCACCTTCGCTGTCATCGCCGCGAGCGGTCGAACGCGCGAGGTCGTCCACGGACGTCGGCCACTCCTCGTCACCGGGCACCACGAGCCGGCCGCCGCAGACCGCCACGGCGGCAAGGTCGGCGGTGGGGTCAACCTCCTGCAGGCGGGAGACCCACCGTTCGCGGCCACCTCTGGTCAGGACGACCTCGAGGGCGGCCACCGCGCCCACTTCGGCGACAAGCGATGCCGCCGCGACGTCACCGGGTTCAGCCAGCCGACTCCACGCAGCCCGAGCCAGCCGGTCGTCAGCCAGCGCCGGCCGCAAGGCGGCCGGTACGCGAACGGAGGTGTGGATCATGGGGGTGTCATCTCCTTCAAGAGTTGGCGGGGCGGTCGCTGTCCGTCCCCTTCTGAAATAAATACTAACACCCGCATACGAAATAGGCAAGCGGTCGCAGTCGCATGGGTCGACGGGCACACCGCTGCGATGGGGTGCCGTCTGGATAATCACTACCCTGTGTCGGTGGCCTACATCTGGTACACCGAAGAGCACCGAGCGGAGCAGCTGCGTGCGTTGGTCGACCTCTGCGCGCAGCTTGCGGACGTGCTGGACGCAGGCAAGCGCGGCAACAGCGGCAGGCTTCGTCTCTACGGGCAGTGGGTGGAGGAGACGCTTGCCCAGGGGTGGGACACCGAAGAGTTGGTGCAGCTGAGTCGCAGCGTCCCTCACCCGGGCGTCGAGCTGAACGGCAAGGCGCTGGACATGGGGGCCGGTCCGTGGACTCCCTGGCACGGGGAGGTCGGCTCTCTCCATAGTCGTGCCGTGGATGTCGCCACCAACCTGCGCGCTGTCGCCGGCGTCTGGCCTCCCGGCTCTGACGGTGACGTCCGTGACCTGCAGCCTCCGCCGGCCCGGGGACTGGTTGGCCGGCTGAAGGCTGTCGCGTCGAGGCGGTTCCGGAGAGCCTGAGCTTCATCCAGGTGCGGTGGGCGACGAGCTGCCGCGACACCTCGAGGAGACCGTCCCCGTGAGGTGGCCGAGAACAGGCCGCCCGCGGACGGCGAGGACGTCGGCCCGTCCGCTTCGCGGTGCAGGCGAGGTGCGTTGAGCGCAGGTGACGCACGACCGACCGCGCCCCGTGCGGCGGCGGCTGTCCTCCCCGAGGACCTCTGACACCTCAACGCGACCGGCCGCGCTCGGGGTGGCCCTGTCGGCGCTCGCGGGCGGGAGGGCCAGTAGGCCTCGACCTTCTACGGTGCCCGTCCACGGGCGCCGGCCTCGGGGAGCGTCGATCCGGTGGTAGCGCGGGTCCGCGCTTCACCGCCCGTCACGGGGACGCCCAGCCAGCTCGCGAGCCCCAGCTCGACGGCGCGCCCGGCGCGTGGCTCAGTCGTTGGCTGCGAGCGTGGCCTGAGCGCTGGTGAGCATCTGGTGGACGAAGTCGGCGCGGTCGTTGGCGTGGCCGCCGTCGCTGTAGCGCACACCGTTGTGCATGGAGGTGAACGCCTCGCCGAGGGTGGCGATGGCGTTCTCGGCGGCTCGCCGGGTGGGGCTGTTGCCTTGCTCGAGGGCCTGGGCGCGAAGAACCTGGGCGTCGCTCATCGCTGCGGTCACCAGTGCCCACAGCTGGGGGTACTGGCGCCCCGCGGCGGCGTCGAGGTCGCGGGCGCGCTGCACGCGCTCGGCCAGCGCCACCTGCCACGACCACCCCGTGATCTCGCGGGCACACACGCGCCCAAGCCGGTACTCGGCGCCGGAGCTGTGAGCGACGGTGAAGACTCGCGACAGCAGGCGGCGGCAGTGGTCGCAGGTGTCGTCGCGCAGGCTGATGCCGGTGAGGGTCCACGCTGTGCGGTTGCCGGTACTGGTGGTGAGCGGGTCGGATCCGGCGAGGTTTGCTGCGGTCTCGCCCGGCTGCATCGTCACTTGCGCTGACCCTTCACGCGGCGGCAGTAGTCGTTGCCGTCGCGACCGGTGCGGGCGTCCACGACGAAGGTCACCAGCGTGCCGTTCTTGCGCTCGGGGTCGAAGGTGAGGCGGTAGCGGTCCCCGTCGACGTGCTCGGTCCTGACCACGGGAAGGTCACCCACGGTGGTACCCAGGTCGCCCATGTAGAGGCAGTTGAACAGGTCACCGATCTGCGGGGCGGTGGTGGTCATGGAAGTCTCCCCGGCGGTTGCGGGGCGGTCGCTGTCCGTCCCCTGCTGAGTCGAATACTAACGCCCGCACACCATACGCGCAAGAGGTGAGATGGGTGCTCAGCGCCACTGACAAAGCCTCATAGACCGGGGTCAGGCATGACCGTCGCGCCGGTACTTGTGCCGACGCGTGCGCCGTCGACGAGTAGCCGGTCTATCACTCTTAGTTGCACACCCTGCCCTCTATGCACCGGTGTTGCTCGTTGCTTACCGTGAGCCACGAGCAGCTGCTCGGCTTGGAACGCAGGTGGGGGGCAGTGCGATGGGGTGGGGGAGCAGCGACGACGACCGCTGGCGCCGTGAAGAGGACGATCGGCAGCGTCGATTCTGTGCAGAGCAAGACGAACGCCAGCGGCGCCACAAGCAGGAGCAGGAAGATCGCTGGCGTGCGGAGCAACGGCGCAAGGACGACGAACAGCGAGCGGCGCAGCAGCGAGCTGACGATGAGCGACGCCGGCAGCAGCAACAGCGCGACGAAGAAGATCGCCGTCGTCGACAGCAGCGGGACGATGACGACCGCAAGCGGCGACAGCGTCAAGAGGATGACCGTCGGCGGCGCAGCGAGTGGCGCTGAGCAGTCTCACTGGCCGAAGGGGGCTGACCCGAAAGGCGTGACGCGGAAGCCGCCGGTGCGCACAGCTGGGGTATCCGTCAGCCACCGGAGGACTGCCGGTGTTGGTCGTGATGACGCTGTGCGCGTCCTGCGGGCTGTCAGCGCGGTTGTGCGGTTCCGCCGGTAGCGCGGCCGTCGAGGGCGCCGCGGTCGCGGATCGCGGAGAAGGTCGCGCGCAGCGCTTCGTCGGTGAGGTGCTGGTCGTCGTCGCTTACGGGAAGCATGGTCGCAGCTGGGCGGACACCGTCTCCAGCGCCTCGACTGTCACGTTATGAAGTCAAACAGTAACGAAAACGTTCGGTGTGCTGCACTGAATAATCAGGTGCACAACCCGCGTCAGCTGGTACATCATGCTTAGGCCAGATGGGTGATGAAGGGGGGACAGCTCGACCTCCAGCAGGTCAGTCACGCAGTTCGGTTCACCACCGATGTGATCGGAGTCCTGAGATGGCCCGTGAGACCTTCCCGACTCAGAAGAAGCGACCGCGCCCACAGCGCATCGGCATCGCCTGCGTCGCCGCCTTCGCGGCCACCGCACTCACCCTTGGTAACGCGCCCGCCGCCAACGCCTTCGACCGCGGCGTCATCGTTGACACCAGGAACGGGGGTAACGCAACGGTGCGCAGCGCACCCTCGACCAGTGCCGACAAGGTGGCCACCCTGCCCAACGGCACGCGACTGCCGGACGCCGATTGCCTCGTGCGGACGTCCGACAGCACCGTGTGGACCAAGCTGACCGGTGAGCGGTACATCCGCGCCGACCTCACCGGCTTCGACACCCGACTGCACGCCTGCCAGCAGCCGGGGATGCCGCGTAGCGCGGACTCGGTGGACCGCCCCCTCCCGGCGGACCGTGGCGCCGAGGAGTACGAGTACCACTACCGCTTCCTGATCGGGGCGTACACGGACCCTCGGACCGTCGGCGTCACCCCGGAGTCCGTCACCGCCAAGATGCTCAACAACTTCGACGAGGAGTTCCTGTACAGCGGCTGCGGGCCGCAGCCCTGGGGCGGGAAGCAGTGCGAGCTGGACTTGCCCGGCCCGTTCAACTTCCCCATCAAGTTCGACCGGACGTGGCCGACGGGGTGGGAGTTCACCTCGCTTGAGGGCACTGAGGAGGGGGCGCGGCGTTGGATCCGGTTCGAGTTCCAGTGGAACGAGGCCGGTGATCGCCTGGTCTTGGACGTCCACGCCAAGGGCCCGCGGTCCGCTCTCCTCACCTCGCACGGCGCGCAGTACGCGAACGCCTTCCTCACGAGCTATGAGTGGGACCGTCTCGCCAACAAGGTGGCCGCGCGGAACGACCTGGACGGGCGGCCGTGGTATGCGCCGACCGCGCCGCACGTGTTGCCGCTGCCGTCTTAGCGAAGGTGAGCGAGCCCCGCACCCGGTGGTCTGGGTGCGGGGCTCGTTCGCGTCTGGTCAGCGGCCGGCCCCGTCGTCCTCGCCCCGGTAGGCGGTGTCCCACGTGCGCACGGCGACGCGCCTAGCCTTCGCTACCGCCGCCGCGGGCTGACGGTGCTGTCGTTGTCGACGGGTACGGGGTGCCATGGAGGCGGAGGCGGAGGCGGAGGCGGAGGCGGAGGACGACGCGCCGCGACCCTGCGGGCGGTGACTCGACCGCGACGCCGGTCCGCTTGACCCACGTGGCAGTGCAGCACGGCACGGAGGTCACGTACCTGGTCTTGGCTCACCGGTCCCATGACGCCGACTAAACCGCGACCGTGATGAGCGGTCGTGCGCCGCGGGCTGGGAGGAAGACGATGGTGCGGGGCCGTGTGTCGGCTGGCTCGGTTGAGACGTATGGACATCGCGTAACTGCGAAGTCGCTACTCCATGATCCGCAGGACAAGCCCTAGCCGGCCACGCAGTGTGCGGGAGGTGACAATGGCGGGGTGAGCGTGCAGCTGCAGCCCGGGGTGAACACGGCCCTGCCGACGTCATCCCTGCGCATCGAGCTGTCCTGGGCGTACACAGCCATGGCCGACGCGGACGTGTCCGGGCTGCTGTGTACCGGTCGCTGGGTGCGCAGCGACGCGGACTTCGTCTTCTACAACCAGCCCAGCGACTTCACCGGGGTGCTGCGCCACGTCGGCAAGCTCGGTGACCCGACACCGGGCAGCGCCGTCACCGACGTCCTCGAGGTCGACCTCGCGGGCCTGGACGCCGACGTGGACCTACTGGTCATCGCCGCCGGCCTCGACGCCGCCCCCGACGTCGGCTTCGGCGCTCTCTCGACGGCCGGGTTGACGCTGACGTTGCGCGCCGCCGGCGACGGCAGCGTGCTGGTCGTGGTGCCGCTGACGGGTCTGAGCACGCAGCGCGCGCTCGTCGTCGCCGAGGTCTACCGCCGCGACGGTGGGTGGAAAGTGCGCGCCGTCGCGCAGGGCTACGACGACGGCCTCGCCGGCCTCGCCCGCGACTTCGGCGTCAGCGTCGACGAGGAGGGGAAGGGGCCCGGCACCTCCGGCCTCCTCAACCCGCCCAATCCCGCCGGCACCGAGGAGCCCGTACCGGCGCTCGCGGAGGTGAGCTCGGGACCGTCGTGGGATTGGCGGGATCCACCGGTGCCTGCCGGCTACGGCAGCTGAGTCCGCCGCCGCAGCCACCCAGCACCCGTCCACCACCCGCCCCGATCCCCTGGAAGGCAGCGCATGGGCTTCCGCTTCGGCCGCTCCATCAAGATCATGCCCGGCGTCCGGTTGAACGTCTCCTCCCGCGGCCTGGGCGTCAGCGCCGGCGTGCCCGGAGCCCGGATCGGCATCGGCCCAGGCGGGCGGGTCACCCGCACCCTGTCGATCCCCGGGACTGGGCTCTCCCACGTCAGCACCCTCTCCGGCGGCGGCGGCGGCCGCCGCGGCACCGGCACGCGCTCGAGCGCGTCCACGCGCAGCTCGGCAGGTAGCTCGAGCAAGAGCGCCACGCGCCGGCCCACCCCGCCGCCGGCGCCGCGCCCGCCCGCACCGCCCAAGCCGGGCCTGCTGGCCCCGGCTGCGGAGAAGGACTTCTTCAAGGCCATCACCGCACCCGCGGCTGCCGGGCTGGTTGACGTCACCTCCCGGGAGCACCCACCGCACGCGCTGGTCGAGGTCGCCGCCCGCCACGGTGATGATGATCCGCAGCTGCGCCTGCTGTGTGCGGCGCTGGAGGGGCTGTGGCACTTCATCCACACCGACCTCGACGACCCCACGGCCGTGCAGCGCCTGCTCGTCGACACAACGCCGGAGACGACGGGTTCCGGTAGCGCGCCCGACGCGGCCCGTGCCCGGCACCTGCTCGCCTGGGTCGTCGCCCAGCGGGCTCAGCAGGCGCTCGCTGCCAGCGCCGCCGGCCGCAGCGGTGGACCGGAGCTGCACGAGCACCCCTACGCGGTGAAGTACCTGCAGGGTCAAGCCTGGGGGGTGGAGATCACCCATGGCATCACCGCCACCCTCGGCCTGGCCGATGACGTCGGGCACCTGGCGGCCGCGGAGCTGCACCAGGCCGCGGGCGACCTGGACACTGCCGTGTGGAGCGTGGAGAACGCCCCGCACCCTGCGACGCCGACGGCGCTGTCGCTGGCGGAGCTCTACAGCGACGCCGGGCGCCACGAGGAGGTGCGCAACCTGACCAACGCCATCACCAACGTCGACGACGCGACTGCCCTGCTCTTGATCTTCCGCGCCCGGGCCTTCGCGCGCACCGGCCACGTCGACGCCGCCCGGGAGTGCTTGAAGGAGGCGATGAAGAGTCGCAGTCGCACTCCCGCGGTGCGCCACCGTGCCCTGCTGGAACGCGCCGAGATCAACCTCGCCGCCGGTCGCAAGGCCGCCGCCCGCAAGGACCTCGAAGCGGTCCTCGCCGATGACGCCACCTACCCCGGCCTCAGTGAAGCGCTCGACGCGCTTCCCGTCACGGGTTCGGCGCCGTAGCCACCGCCGACACCACCCAATTGCGGCGACGCGGGTCGGGACGAGCTACCACCGGCAGACTCTGATGAGCCGGGTTACTCCAGAGATCGGCAGTCCTCGAGGTGGGCTAGGCCGACGAGTTCGCCGAGATCAAGCAGGTTTTGAGGAACGCCATCAAGTTGCGGTCCCGCCTCTCGGAGATTCAGGGCAAGGACTGCGTAGGGTCGTTCGCTCAGGGGCGCGGACGCGGCTTCAAACCACCAGGGCGGGAAGAAGTTTTCGTCCATGTAGACGACGAACCGCCACCGGCCGACCTCCTCGACGCTCAGTAGCGTTTCGTCCCACAAGCGGATTCGGCGGCCTTGGGGTGGTGTCTCCTCGGTTCCCTTGAAGTCGGCTGGGTCAAGGGGCATCTCAGCCAGGGCATCTGGCGTGAGGAACAGAGTCACCACGGGCGCCGAGTGGTGCGGATTCCCGTTGTTGGCGCCACCGAGGCCGTAGTTGCCCACTAGGACGGTGACGGCATCTGGTTCTTTGGCCCAGCAGCGCTCAAGCCGGGCCCGTTGCGCCGGGGACGGCTCCGCTGGTTCCGCGGCGACGTCGTCGAGCGGGTCCTCACCGCCCTGCTCGTCACCGTAGACGCCCATCTCCTTCATCCAGGCGATCTGCCCTTTGAGCGCATCTTCGGTGGCCACCTCCACGGCTCTACGCTGCACACCACCCGGGTCCACCTCATCGGCGGCCGCAACCCAGGCCTCTCCGGTGAACGTGGGGATAGGGCAACCGAGGATGTTCGCCCAGTAGTCGGGGCTGTGCCGGGGATGACCGTAGGTCATGTCCTTGTAGAGGCATTCACCCGACTTGGTGAAGACGTTGTCCAGCTCCGTCGCACCGTCGGCTGCTTCGCTCATGAGAACGGTCTTGCTCCGGGCGGCAATGCCACTCGGGTTCAGAGCAAACCAGACGCGCATCAGCTCAGGCTTTTGCATCTGGCCGGCCGAGCGGTCCGGGGGCCAGGACAAGAACAGAGCTGCCGCGTTGGGGTCGCGCAGTCGCACGGCGGTAGCGATCCATTCACCGAAGTTCTCCATCGATCCACTATGCTTGTAGCCGGGAGAATGCACCACATGCACCCGATTGCGCTTACGACCCTGGTAGACGATCGCAAGGCCGTAGGACTGAGCTAGCGCGTCGGGCCAGACAATCAGGTACCGCTCTACTTCGTGAAAGGGACCTCGCCCCGCGAGCTCGACCTCGTGGGTCAAGTGGTCGAAAGGTGTCTTACTGCGCTGGCTGAAAGGCCACATGAGTGCAGTCTCCATTTCTTAGGTTATGCAGAAGGTACCTCAAGATACCGAGATGTACAGCTACTGCATCATTCAGTTTTGGGGGGTCTTTGGCTCTGTGGGTGGGTCGGGGACAGTAGGGGATGACCGACCTTTCCTGCGGCCAAAGCTTTTCTGGAACGCCTCTTCCTCCGCCTTCGCACGCTCCTCAGGACTCATGAGCGCCAGTTGACACTCCCGTTCCTTGATCCGGATACGCCAGATTGGATCGGGTTCGGGCCCAGGGTCGTCGATCTGCTGCACTTCGGAGCTGGCCAGGATGTTCTCCGGCATCACGTGCCACTTCGATTCAGCTGCCACCCCACGGCGTGCTGTGGGATCGTCTGGGCCGTAGACGATTGCGCTGTCGAAGAGGTGCACTGGGTCGTCGACCGTAGCCATCGTCGGTCGCGCTCTGTCGCAGAGCATCATGACGAGTCGGTAGTAGGGCCCTAAGTGCCGCGCCGTGCGCACTTGCCGCTCGCTGAATGCGACAGAGCTGTTACCGGTCGCCTTGGTCTTCAGCTCGACGACCTTGACCAACCGGTCGTCGGCGTCGAGCAGCAGGTAGTCAGCGCTGAACGGTCCCGTCACCGAACCGTTGACCTCGTCTCGGCCCGTGATCAAGGCGTCGAGCGCCTCGAGGCTGACCCAGCCTGATTCGATGCTGATGAGCCGGAAGCCTTGGCCTACCACGAAGGCCCGGTAGGCACGCCCGCCAACGATCTCCTGCTGCGTACGCATGAAGCTCAAGGGTCTCGCACCTCCGTGCCATGTCGCCAAGTAGTGGCCGGAGCGTGCCAGCCTGGTAAGACATAGGCCCCGCAGGCACCGCCGGCAGCCAACGGCCGTGCGGCACTACGCGCCGGTGGGCATGCAGGCGGGCGCTGAGGTTGCTTCAGGTGCGTAGCCGGTGACGGGCGAACATCACCGGGACATGCCGACGCCGGTGGTGCTGACGGTCCTTCTGCCACTTCGCGGTGAGGTCAGCTCTGCAGCGAGATCATCCGTTCGTACAACGCCGCGGTGACGGTGCGGTCGCCTCGTAGCAGGCGGCTGAAGAGTCCCGCCGCGACTTGGTCGCCCAGGGCGAGCTCGAGCAGGTCCCGTACCTGGGGGCCGATGTGGTCGTGGCCGCCGATCTCCAGGCTGGTCATCATCCAGCGCATCGCGGTCGCATCGTCGACGCGTCCGCCTTCGGGGAGGCAGCCGTGCGGGCAGGGCATCGTCTCCGTGGCACCCCAGAGCCGGCAGATGGTGGGGCGGATGCTGTGCACGCTGCACCGCCCGGCCCCGAACGTCCGCGACAGCGCCGGGCAGGACCCGTCAGCGGTGGGGGTGTCGAGGTCCACGCCAGCGGCCAGCAGGCGGGCGCGCTCGGCGGCGGAGGCGTCGATGTGCTCCCCGCACGACGCCTCGCACAGACCCAGGCACGACAGAGCCGGCAGCTGGTCGTACAGCTGCTGCAGCTGCTCGATGGCTTCACCCGCCTCGGTCCGGGGGCGCGGTCCTGGTCGACGCTTCACCCGTTGTCCTCCCGTGGGACGGTGTTTCCTCGGCCGATGATCCACGCGGTGTGCACGTCACCGGGT
>Ga0160428_1000706_pt1 | contig 32802 bp, 38 predicted proteins | sample SolpanmetagenomM_FD_108198 | JGI IMG/M metagenome (GOLD analysis project Ga0160428, IMG submission 108198) | Solar panel surface microbial communities from Lawrence Berkeley National Laboratory, California, USA - M | ecosystem: Engineered > Built environment > Solar panel > Unclassified ... | reverse complement strand
GGCGCTCGAGATCGGCAATCTGCTGGCCGGGGCGGTGATCGTGGAGACGGTGTTCGCCTGGCCCGGCATCGGCCAGCTCGCGATGCAGTCGATTCAAGCGCGCGACTTCCTGGTCGTGCAGGCAATCGTGCTGTTCGTGTCGCTGACCTACATCGCGCTAAACTTGCTGGCCGACCTGGCCTACACGATGATCGATCCGCGCATCCGCGGCGCTGCATGAGGCGGCTGCCCGTCTCGATTGTGGTGTTGCTTGGCGTGCTGCTGGCCTTTGGCATTGCGGCGCTGCTGGCGCCCTGGATCGTGCCGCATGATCCGCTGCGGCAATCCTTGCTGCTGCGGCTCAAGCCGCCGGGCACGGTCGATCCGCGTCAGGGCCTGTTCGCGCTCGGCACCGACGATCTCGGCCGCGACCTGCTGTCCCGCATCCTCTACGGCGCTCGCGCCTCGTTCGCGGTCGCCATCCTGTCGGTCGCGGTGTCGCTGGCGGTCGGCGTCAGCCTGGGCCTTGCGGCGGGTTGGTTTCGCAGCTGGACCGCGACGATCGCCATGCGGCTGGTCGATACGATGTTGTCGATCCCGGCGATCTTGCTGGCGGTGCTCACCGTCGCGGTCATCGGACCAGGCTTCCTGGACCTAGTGCTGGTACTCGGGCTCACGCGCTGGCCGCGCTACACGCGCGTCGCCTACGCCTCGACCCTGCAGGTCGCGTCCATGCCGTTCATCCAGGCCAGCGAGATGGCCGGCGCCGGCGCCGTGCGGCTGTTGAGCCGGCACGTGCTGCCGAACATCGCCGGGCCGCTTTTGGTGGTGGCGACCAGCGAGTTCGGGCTGATGATCCTGTTCGAGGCCGGGTTGTCGTTCCTGGGGCTTGGCATTCAGCCGCCGGCGCCGTCCTGGGGGTCGATCCTGAGTGCGGGCCGGCAATATGTCGAGCGCGCCTGGTGGCTGACCGTGTTCCCCGGCATCGGGCTGTTCGCACTGGTCGTGTGCGTCAACTTGCTCGGCGATCTGCTGCGCGACCAGCTCGATCCGCGGTCGGCGCGCCGATGACCCGTTCCTTCACAGGACCCGCCTTGGAGGTCGAGGACCTCGTGCTCAGCATCGGTGGCGCGCCGGTGGTAGACGGCATCGGCTTCGCCGTGCAGCCCGGCGAGGTGCTGGCGCTGGTGGGCGAGTCCGGCTGCGGCAAGTCGCTGACCGCGCAGGCGGCGATCCGGTTGCTGCCCGGCGCAGTGGAGCGGCAGCGCGGGCGCATCCTGCTCGACGGCGACGACCTCTACGCGATGCGCGAGCGCGACGTCCGCCGCCTGCGCGGGCGACGCATCTCCATGATCTTTCAGGAGCCGCAAGCCGCGCTCGACCCGCTCTCGACCGTCGGTGCCCAAGTCGCCGAGGCGACCGGCCTACGCGGACGCGCTGCCCGCGACGCGGTGCTGGCCATGCTGACCGAAGTCGGCATCAGCGACCCGGCACGCCGCATCGCGCAATACCCGTTCGAGCTCTCCGGCGGCATGGCCCAGCGTGTGATGATCGCCACTGCGCTGATCGCCCGCCCCGCGATCCTGATCGCCGACGAGCCGACCACCGCGCTGGACGTCACCATCCAGGCGCAGATCCTGCAGCTGCTCCGCCGCCTGGCCGCCGAGCGCGGCACCGCGATCCTCCTGATCACGCACGACATGGGTGTGGTAGCCGACATCGCCGACCGGGTCGCGGTAATGTATGCCGGGCGGATTGCCGAGACTGGCCGAGTCGACAGGGTGTTCGCGGCGCCCGCCCATCCCTATACCGCGCTGCTGCTCGCCGCCCTGCCGCGGCTAACCGACGTGCCGAAATCCGAACTGGCGGTCATCGCCGGCCAGGTGCCGTTGCCGCAGCATTTTAGTCCGGCCTGCCGCTTTGCCGATCGCTGCCCACTCGTCGGCGAGCGCTGCCGGGCCGAGCGACCACCGCTGGCCGACCGTGGCGACGGCCAGCTTTCGGCCTGTTGGCACGCCGATCATGTTGGATCGATCGCAGCATGACCGCGGCGCTCACGCTGACCGACCTCGCGGTGCACTACCCGGCCCGCAATGGGCTGCCGGTGCGGGCCGTCGATGGCGTTTCCCTGCATGTCGCGCCCGGCGAGACGCTGGGGCTGGTCGGCGAGTCCGGCTGCGGCAAGTCGACCATCGCCAGGGCGGTGGTCGGGCTGCAGGCCGCAACGCGTGGCTCGGTCGTCGTGGACGGGACCGAGATCGTCGGCGCCGATCGGCAGACCTTGCATCGCGCCCGCGCACGCATGCAGATGGTGTTTCAGGACCCGGCGACGTCGCTCAATCCGCGCATGACGGTCGGCGAGGCTGTTGGTGAGCCGCTGCTGGTGCGCAGCTTGGTCCGCGGAGGGGCGCTGCGTGAGCAGGTCGGCATGCTGCTGGCTGAGGTCGGCCTGCCGCCGGAACACGCGGCGCGCTACCCTCACCAGTTCAGCGGCGGCCAGCGCCAGCGCATCGTCATCGCCCGCGCCCTCGCCTTGCGCCCGGCGCTGCTGGTTTGTGACGAACCGGTCAGCGCGCTCGACGTCAGCGTGCGGGCGCAGATCCTCAACCTGCTGGTGACGTTGCAGCGCAGCCACGCCATGGCCACCCTGTTCGTCTCACACGACTTGGCCGTGGTGCGGCATGTGTGTGACCGGATCGCGGTGATGTATCTGGGCCGCTTAGTCGAACTGGCGCCGCGCGACGCGCTGTTCGCCGCGCCACGGCATCCCTACACCCGCGCCCTCCTGCTCGCCGTGCCGGAGCCTGACCCGGTTCGCCAGCGCGCCAAGCCGCGTGTGCTGCTGGTGGGCGAGATCCCGAGCCCGGCCTATCCGCCACCAGGCTGCCGTTTCCACACGCGTTGCCCGATGGCGCGCCCGGTTTGCGCCATCGAGGAACCGGCTTGGCGCCAGGCCGGCGAGTCTGGCGTCGCGTGCCATTTCGCCGATGAGGTCTCACCGTCTTCGCACTACCAATCGGAGGCGTCAGCGCCATAAGCAAGTTCGCCGGACGTCGCATCACCCTCATCGGCCATTGAGATTTACGGCACCTGAATCGCCGACGCGTTTGCGCACGCGGGCGCCGAGCTGTGCGTGGCCGAAAGCGGCTGCGCTCAAGCCGGCCGTGTCTCCGAGCCCACTTTGCACTCCAAAGCGAACACCCTTGGATAGGAGCAGCTCCTTGGAAACGCATAGTCGGCTGTAGGGTGGCTGCTCCACCATACCCAAAACCTTTGCAGGCTCAGACCCCACTTGCCATCGGAAATGGCTCGGAAGGCTGCGCTCGTGAGCGGCAGCAGCCAGAGTGAATTCCACCAGCCTGCGAGCTGTCCGAGCCCGACTGGGCAGCCTGATCGTCCATCTCGCACGCCAACATCCTGGTAACCAGCCCAAATGGGTGTTCGTGGGCGCTGCGGGTTCATGGTTGAGACAGCGCCAAGAGCTTGCGGCTGATTAGGTCTTATGCGGTGGACACGGCGCGGGCAAGCTACGTTCGCAATCGACCATATAGTCGCGAGTGGTGGGTGTCGCTATCATGCGCCGGGTTATCTGCAACTGATAAACGACGCTGGTGCGGTAGCGAAATCCGACCTCGCACAGCGCGAGGTAGTACTCCCACATCCGGCAAAAGCGCTCATCGTAGAGCCGTGCTGCTTCGTTCCAATGAGAGCAGAAACGCGTTCGCCAGCAGCGTAGCGTTTCAGCATAGTGAAAACGTAACACTTCCACGTCGGTGATCATGAGCCCGCTCTGCTCCACTTCCTTGCTCACCTCGGACAAGGACGGCTGATCGGCACCAGGGAAGATGTATTTGCGGATGAAAGGATCGATCGGGGCGGGCCGGTCAGTGAAACCACACGTATGCAGCAAGGCTACGCCATCCTCGGTCAGGAGGTTACGCATCTTGGCAAAGAACTCTCCGTAGTTGCGTTTGCCGACATGCTCGAACATGCCGACGGACACGACGCGATCGAATTGCCCTTGTTGTTCCCGATAATCCCGGAGATCGAACCGGACCTGCTTCTCCATGCCCGCCGCCGCCGCACGTTCCACGCTGGCATTCAGCTGTTCTTTGCTAAGGGTGACTCCCGTGACATGAGCGTCGAACTGATTGGCCAGATATAATGCCAAGCCGCCCCAGCCGGAACCGATGTCCAGCACCCGCAAGCCTGGCTGGCCCAATCGCAGCTTGGCAGCCACGTGCCGCTGCTTGGCTGCTTGCGCTTCCTCCAACGTGCAATCGGGACTGGTGAAATACGCGCAGGAGTAATTCTTGTCGCCGTCCAGGAACAACTCATACAGCGATGGGGAAAGGTCATAGTGATGGGCGACGTTCTGCCGTGCCCGGGGTAGCGGGTTCCGCTGCTTGAGCCATGAACCGAGCCGGGCGGCAACCGCGATGGCCGAGCCGCGTGGAATATTGTCGGCGTTGCACGCCAGCACCGTCAGGACATCGTAGATCGAGCCATCCTCGATGCGAACTGAACCATTCATGTAGCCTTCCCCGAGTGCAAGGGTGGGCCGCACGAGCAGTGCCAGCTCCATTTTGCTGGAAAGCAGCCGTATCGTGCCCGAGGAGACTGAACCGTCTCCAATCACGTGCTGCTTGCCGGAAGCATCGATCAGGCGAAGGCTTCCGGTCTTTACCGTGCGAGCAAGGACGTTTGCGAACATGGACCATCCATCGAACCCAGCAAGGATCTCAGGAAACCGGGAGATCATCGAATGAGCAAGTCCGGACAGGTGCTCGACGTCAGCGAACTTTCGGAGTTGGACGATGACTGCTTTGGGTTCTGTTGCAAACTTTGGATGGATTTGCTTGGGTTATGGTAGCGGCTCGGTCAGGCAGCTACCCGGAACAGGTTGGCAACGAAGATGGCCTGCGCCTTAAATCCCACCCACCCACGTTGTGCACCTGCCCCTTCGGCGACTCTATGTCCCAGTTGAGGTCGAGAGCAGCCGGTTTGAAGTTCCTAGGAACGAAGGGCGTTGAAAGATCCAGATCATCTCACAGAAATCGAGAATGAGCCCCGCACGGCTACCACATCGCCACACGAACCAGAGGGCGCAAGACATTCGCGGGAATAGTTCACTGACCCGAAGTCGTTCGCCTTTTCCGTTATTGCAGCACCGTTTTTCCCCGCATGTTCGGAACATTGCGCAGCTCGGCTTCGCGCACTGCCTGTTGCCACGTATCGCCCGACATCTCGGCCAGCTGGATCGCGAGTAGCTCCATCCATGCTTCGGTCCACTCGTTGCGCATTTCCTGCATGTCCTCCAGGCCCATCATGTCGAGGGCCTGAAACATGCCGCCGACCATTGGCTCGGCCACGATCACCGTCTCGTCTGGCAGGTCGTGCACCATATCGGGTAGTTCTTGCCGTAGCTTGTCTAGCCATCGGGGCTGATCAGCCTCGTCCATCTCGACCAGCGTCATCAGATCGTGGAACGATGCCCATGAGCGGTCGGATACGGTCAGTGGTGAGGCATGGATGCGCAACGGGTGGCCGGCGAGCTGAATCGTGCGTAGTGGCATCATACCGCCGGTTCACCAATTAGCGCCGCTGCCGGCTTCTCCATAATAGGCAGCAAGTGCAGCGCCAGAATTAGCCTTTGGACCCACGAGCACGGCGCGCTTTTACAACCGTGATTTTGGCCGCATCTGGCTCCACAATCTCCGGCTCAACTGTTTCGGCTGACGTCTTCCTGCCGAGGCCGATCTGCTTTGCCAGCGCGGCGCGTGTAAACGCATAGTTCGGCGCTACCATCGGATAGTCTCGCGGCAAGCTCCATTTCGTGCGGTAGGCATCCGGGGTAAGGCCATAGCTGGTCTGGAGATGACGCTTGAGCATCTTCAACTTCTTGCCGTCCTCGAGGCAGACGATGAAATCAGGGAAGACGGACTTCTTCGCTGGCACAGCCGGCTGGAGCGCGATGACTGCCTTTGGCTCTGGAGCATCGACACTGGACACTGACCGATAGACTGACTGGATCAGTGATGGAATTTCCGATGCATCCACCTGATTGTTTTCAAGATGAGCGGTGGCAATTTGTGCCGTGATATTCAGGATCTGCTGGCTTGCTTGGTCGGACATCAATCAGAACTTGTAATAGATTTGTATTCTTACATCTTAGACAGCATACAGTTATCTAAAGCAAATATTCGACTATCATTGATGCGATTTTGTTCTCAGGACCTCACTGGAATACTTCTCCAGCCTCCATATCGAGACGTCAGGCGGATTGAATTTTTGACTTCAAACCCAAGCTTATCACGTCGTCCGGTGTGGTTGCTAGGAGCCGTTACATTACCAAAAACGAAGACGGCCCGGAATGACTAACCGTTCCCACAAGGTCTGAAAAGTGGGAAATGGCTCGCACTGGTCCGTGATGGCGACTGGCAAAGTTTGGTGGTTTTCTGCAGATCTGCTTCGGTCGAGGAAGGAGGGGCCGCGACGATGATGACCTCGGTCGTCGACCGGATACACACGGGCGCGCGACAGATCGGGCACGCAGCTTTCCCCAGGGCTGGGCTTCCACGCCGTCAACGACTGTAGCGCGTCGATGTCCTGGTCGCCCAGGCGAAAGTGCACGCGCATCATCGGGCCGGTCGAATGAACACTGACAATCTGAGCCGGCCCGGGACCGGGCAACAATCCGATCTCGTGCGGCCGGATGAGGGCAAAAGCCGGGCCGGACGGGCAGTCGGTTGGGATCGGCGTTCCCGGCAGCGACGCGATCAAGGCACGGCCGGACTGAACCGTGCAGGCCAACCGCACCGATTCACCCAAGAACTGATGCACGAACGGCGTTGCCGGCTGGGTATAGAGCCGCTCCGGCGTGTCCACCTGCTCGATGCGTCCCGCGCTCAACACCGCGACGCGGTCGGCCATCTCCAGCGCCTCGGATTGATCGTGCGTCACGAACACGCTGGTCAGGCCGAGCCGCACGTGCAGCTCGCGGAGCCAGACCCGGAGATTCTTGCGCACCTGCGCGTCCAGCGCGCCGAACGGCTCGTCCAGCAGCAGCAATCCAGGCTCGATCGCCAGCGCTCGCGCCAGCGCCACGCGCTGCCGTTGCCCACCGGAGAGCTGCGCCGGGTAACGATCGGCCAGCTCGCCGATGCCGAGCAGCGACAACAGCTCGCCGACCCGGGCGCGGATGTCGCTCGCCTTGGGTCGGCGATGGCGCGAGCGGATCTCGAGTCCGAACGCGACGTTGCGCCCGACCGTCATGTGCCCGAACAGCGCGTAATGCTGGAACACGAAGCCGACGCCGCGCTCGCGGGCGGGAACGGCATCCATCGGCCGCCCATCGAACCGGACGTCACCGCTGTCGGCGAACTCCAACCCGGCCAGCACGCGCAACAGCGTCGTCTTGCCCGAGCCGGACGGCCCCAGCAGCGCCAGGAACTCGCCATCCCCGACCGACAGGCTCACGCCGTCAAGCGCCGCCCGTCCAGCGGCGAAATTCTTGCGCAAATCGTTCACGTCGACTCTCACGCGAGCATTCCGCCGCGCCGGCCGATGCGCCATTCCAGCGCCGCCTTGGCAATCAGCGTCAGCACGGCCAGTAGCGCCAGCACTGCGGCGATCGTGAACGCGCCGACCCAATCGTAATCATTGAACAATCCTTCGATCTGCAGCGGCATCGTCATGGTCTGGCCGCGGATGTGGCCGGACACCACGGCGACAGCGCCAAATTCGCCCATCGCCCGGGCATTGCACAGAAGCACGCCGTAGAGCAGTCCCCACCGTATGTTCGGCAAGGTCACGCGCCAGAACACCTGCCACCCCGAGGCCCCCAACGTCAGCGCGGCCTCCTCCTCGGTGGCACCCTGACTCTGCATCAGCGGCAGCAAGGTGCGGACCACGAAGGGCAGCGTGACGAACAGCGTCGCCAGGATCAGGCCGGGGAGGGCGAAGATGATCCGGATGCCGGCATCGTCCAGCATCGGCCCGAGCCAGCCATTGGCACCGAACAGCAGCACCCAGACCAGGCCGGAGATCACCGGCGAGACCGAGAACGGCAATTCGATCAGCGTGATCAACAGGCTGCGCCCGCGGAAGCGGAACCGCCCGATGCACCATGCCGCCGCCAAGCCGCACACCGTGTTCAACGGCACGCTGATCGCGGCGACCAGCAAGGTGAGCTGGATCGCGGTGATCGCGTCCGGCGATGCCAGGGCGGCGAGTGCCGTGGGCAGACCCCGCCGCAGCGCCTCGCTGAACACCACTGCCAGCGGCAGCAGCAGCAGCACGACCAGAATTGCGACCGTGGCCAGGATCAGCACGAACTGAGTCGCGCGGCTCTCTCGAATGACCGAGTGGCGGCTATTCATGCCGCCGACTGCCGAGCGATGCGCGCCTGCAACCCGTTGAGCACGAACAATAGGAAGAACGAAAACGACAGCATGACCAGCGCCAGTGCCGAGGCGCCGGCGTAGTCCAGCTGTTCCAGCCGGATCACGATCAGCAACGGCGCGATCTCGCTCACCATCGGCATGTTGCCGGCGATGAAGATGACCGAGCCATATTCGCCGACCCCGCGCGCCAGTGCCGCCGCGAAGCTCGCCAGCAGCGCCGGAACCAACGCTGGCAGCACGACCCTCCACACCGTCTGCACTCGCGATGCTCCCAGCGTCGCCGCGGCCTCTTCCGCTTCGCGCGGCAGTGTCATCAACACCGGCTCGAGCGTGCGCACCACGAACGGCAGTCCCACGAACAGCATCGCCAACAGCACGCCGGCCGGCGTGTAAGCGACCTTGATGCCCAGCGGCGTCAGCAATGCCCCGATCCAGCCGTTGCGCGCGAACAATGCGGTCAGCGCAATTCCGGCCACGGCGGTGGGCAAGGCGAGTGGCATGTCGATCAGCGCGTCGGCCAGGTTGCGCCCCGGGAACCGGTATCGCACCATCACCCAGGCGATCAGCAGCCCCAGCGGCACGTTCAGCAGCGCCGCCAGCCCGGCTGCCCCGAAGCTCAGCCGCAGGGCGGCCAACACCCGCGGCTCGCTGATGGCATGCCACAGCCCGGTAAGCCCCAGGCTCCACGGTCGCAGCGCCAGGGCGATGAGCGGGATCAGCACGATCAGCGACAACCACAACAACGTCACGCCCAGGCTCAACCGGAAGCCCGGCAGCGCCGACCGTCTCGCCGCACGGCTCATCGGCCGCCGCGATATCGTGGCATTCATCGACCTGGCGTGAAGATACGATCGAACATGCCGCCATCGGCGAAATACTTGGCCTGTGCTGCCGGCCAGCCGCCAAAATCCTTGATCGTGACCAACTCCAACTTTGGAAACCGTTCGCTGAACGTGGCAGCGACCACCTCGTCGCGCGGCCGGTAGAAATTGTCGCCAATGATGCGCTGCGCTGCCGGGGTGTAGAGGAAGTCCAGGTAAGCCTGCGCTATCGGGCGGGTGCCTTTCTTGTCGACGACCTTGTCCACGACGGCCACCGGCGGCTCGGCCAGGATGCTTATCGACGGATAGACAATCTCGAAGTCGTCGCTGGCGAACTCCCGCCGCGCCAGCCACGCCTCGTTCTCCCAGGCCAGCAACACGTCGCCGAGCTCGCGTTGCGCGAAGCTGTTGGTGGCGCCGCGCGCGCCGGTATCCAGCACCGGGACATGCTGCATCAGGTCACGCATGTAAGCTTCGGCGGAAGCCGGCGTGGCGCCGGGTTGCCGTTCGGCCCAGGCGAGGGCGGCCAGGAAGTTCCAGCGCGCGCCGCCGGAGGTCTTGGGGTTCGGCGTGATGACGGCGACGCCGGGCTTGATGAGATCGGGCCAGTTGGCGACGCGCTTCGGGTTGCCCTTGCGCACAAGGAACACGATTGTGCTGGTGTACGGCGCCGCGTTGTCGGGCAAGTGCGTCTGCCAGTCCGTGGCCAGCAGGCCGCGGCTCGCCAGCGCATCGACGTCGGCTGCCAGCGCGAGCGTGACAACGTCAGCCTGCAACCCCTCCAGCACCGCTCTTGCCTGCGCGCCGGAGCCGCCATGCGACTGATTGATGGTCAGCCGGTCACCGGACTGCGCCTGCCAGGCGGCGATAAACGCGGCGTTGATGTTGCGATACAGCTCGCGGGTGGGATCGTAGGAAACGTTCAGGAGCGTCACGTTCTTGGCAGCGGCCGGGCCGGCGGAGCCGAGCAGACCAAGCAGCGCACCAAGGCTCGACCGACGTGTCATCGCAAGCATGTCAACCTCCATTGTCATCAGGCACTCAGACAACATTCAGTCTTTGTGATAAGAAACTTGTGTTGAATCAAATATACAGCTCAGAATTAAACATTCTGACTACAAACTAACATATTGAGTATCCTGATTGGGGTATGATGTCCATATTGTTGTATGAACAACATCGGATTGCTGATCTCAGGATCTGCTTTATCTGCAGGCTCAGTCGCGAATATCTGCCTCGCCGCCACGTCGGTCGTGAAAAGCACGAACGGGTAACGGGTATGCCGTAGTGTGTTTGAGCCGTTCCATGGCGAACCGCGATGTCACGTTCTTCAGCGGAATATTGCCGATCAGTCGTTTGTAAAAGCTATCGAACTCCGTCATATCCGCCACCGCCACGCGCAGCATGTAGTCGACCTCCCCGGCCATACGATAGGCATCCATCACCTCGGGCATGCCCTCTACTGCGGCGGCAAACGTGGCCAGCCACTCCGCCGTATGCTCATGCGCCTCGATGGCGACGAACACCACAAGACCGATGCCGACCAGTTCCGGTTGCACTAGCGCCACCCGTGCGCGAATAACGCCGGACTGCTCGAGCTTCTGGATGCGCTTCCACACCGGGGTTGCCGACAGCCCCACTCGATCAGCCAACTCAGCCATCGCTGTCGTGGCATCCGCCTGAAGCAGAGCAAGCAATTTGCGGTCGACCTCGTCCATGGTGCGGCGCTTTCTTTGTATGGCGTATGGCGCTGCAAAACACCGCTCCGTGTTGGTTGCGCAAGCAGTCAGCGGCAAATGAGAAGCTTGTTCTTCGTTTCTGCTGTGTCGCAGCAAACGACGCCATTTAGAAGCGCTCCCGAAGCATGAAACTGGAAGGCTTCACCTGCTTGAAGGACTCAGTCTCGCAATGCCAAAAACCTGAAACTGTATTTCTGCTTCGTTTCAGAAACTCATTCTCTCGATCTACCTGAGATTGCGCCGGGATACTCTTGCCGGCCCAGTCGCAAGGCGTAACATCGGCCCATCGATTGACGCATCGTGCTTCAGGGCCGTTTTTGGTCCGATTCATTCGACGAGGAACAAACTCATGGACGGCATGTCGGCGCTTACACTGCGGGCGCTGGATAACGAGTTCGTTGCCGACTTGGAAAAACATGCGGCAGTGGTCGACCGTGACGGAATCTTTCCGGCCAGAAGTATCCGAGCGTTGCAGGCGCGTGGGCTGCTCTCAGCTACGGCGCGGATCGAGGATGGCGGGCAGGAGATCGGACTGACCCGAGCGAGTGAGCTGGTGCGGCTGGCCGGGCGAGGCTGTGCATCGACGGCGCTGATCTTCACCATGCAACTCATCCATCTGCGCGTCGCCGCCCGATCCGGCTGGCCGGAGCACCTACGCGCAACCGTGGGGCGAAGTGCCGTCCAGTCCGGCGCACTGATCAACGCCTTGCGGGTCGAACCCGAGCTGGGCACGCCGTCTCGCGGCGGCATGCCGGCGACGTTGGCCCGGCGCACCGAGCACGGCTGGTCCATCACCGGGCGCAAGATATACAGCACCGGTGCCCCCGGACTGGCCTGGATGCTCGTGTTCGCCACCACCGATGAGGCGATCCCGCGAATGGGACAATTCCTCGTTCCGGCCGGCACCCCTGGCATTCGGATCGAAGACACCTGGGATCAGCTCGGCCTGCGCGGTTCGAGCAGTCATGACGTGGTGTTCGCGGATGTCGTGGTTCCGGCGGACCACGCGGTGGACCTCCGCGCCCCAGCCAGATGGGCGCAGCGCGACGACGAGTTCGCGGCCTGGAACACGCTGCTCATCGGCAGCCTCTACACCGGTGTGGCGGAGGCTGCGCGCGACTGGACGGTCCAGTTCCTGCGCGAGCGCAGCCCGGCCAATCTCGGCGCAACGCTCGCCACCCTGCCGCGGATGCAGGAGGCAATCGGGCACATCGAGGCCCGCATCGTCACCAATCGCAGGCTAATCGCCTGTGCTGCGGCGGACGCCGACGCCGGGCGACCTCTCGCCGCGTCAGAAAGCGCGCTGATCAAGACCGTCGCTGCCGACAATGCGACCGAGGCGGTGCAGGCCGCTGTTCAACTCGCCGGCAACCACGCCCTCGCCCGCGCCAATCCGCTCGAACGTCACCTGCGCGACGTACTCTGCGCGCGTATCCACGCCCCCCAGCCGGACACCGCCTACACGGCCGCCGGCCGCATCGCCCTCGGACAATAGGAGCCCCCATGGCACTCAACTTCATAGGCATGATCCAGCCGCGCGAACAATCCGAGATCCATCCCGCTAAAGGCCCCGGCATCGACCCCGGCTACCTCGTCGACTCCGCTCGGGCGCACGAGACCTACGCGGCCGACGGCGGCGGCTTCGACCGCGTGTTGATCGGCTGGCACAGCAACGGGCCCGATGGGCTTCAACTCGCGGCATACGCCGCGGCGCACACCAGGAGCATCGGCTTCCTGGTCGCGCACCGGCCGGGTTTCCAGGCGCCGACCACAGCGGCGCGCGCTTTTGCGACGCTCGACCAGTTGAGCGGCGGCCGGGCTGCGATCCACGTCATCTCCGGCGGCGACGACCAGGACCAGGCGCGCGACGGCGATTGGCTCGGCAAGGACGACCGCTACGCCCGCACCGACGAGTACGTCGACATCCTCAAGCGCATCTGGGCGGCGGACGCACCAATTGACCACACCGGCGACTACTACCGCATCGAGGGCGCCTCGCCGGCGATCCGGACGGTGCGACGCCCGGGTCTGCCGATCTACTTCGGGGGCGCGTCGGACGCGGCGATCCGCGTCGCCGGTCGTCATGCCGACGTCTACGCGCTATGGGGCGAGACCCACGCGCAGGTCGCCGAGATCACCGGCCGGGTCCGTGCCGAAGCGGCGCGGCACGGACGCCAGCTCGGGTTCAGCCTGTCGTTCCGCCCGATCCTGGGGGCCACCGAAGACGAGGCCTGGACCAAAGCGGAGCGCATCCTGGCCCGTGTTCAGCAAGTTCGTGGCGAGGCGGCGCTGGGCCCGGCTAGTGGGGCGCCGGCGAACGCCGGGTCACAGCGCCTGCTGGCGGCGGCTTCCCTCGGCGATCGCCCGGAAGGACGGCTCTACACCGCTATCGCCCGCGTCACCGGCGCACGCGGCAACACCACCGCGCTGGTAGGCACGCCGCAGCAGGTGGCCGAAGCCTTCCTCGAGTATCATGATCTCGGCGTCGACACCTTCCTGATCCGCGGCTTCGACCCGCTGGAGGATGCCCTCGAATACGGCCGCACCCTCCTCCCTTTGACCCGGCAGCTAGCCGCCGAGCGCAGCGTGCGTCAGGCCGCGGAGTGACCTCGATGCCTACCAACACCCGCCGCGGACTGCTTCGCCTCGTCGGTAGCGCCGCCCTGCTGCCCCTAGGCGCCATGGCGCCGTTGTACCCGGTCCGGGACTTGCCTGGCGACCTCCCGATCTGCCGAGTGGCCGACACGGCGCCGGTGACCGGACAGTTGAAGAAGCTGAAGCTGACCTGGAACGCCGATGCGATCTGCACCGTCGGCGTGCCGGTCGCGGACAAGTTCGGCATCTTCGCCAAGCACGGGCTCGACGTCGAGGCCATCAATTTCGGCGGCAGCACCGACCAGCTGCTCGAAGCGATCAGCACCGGCAAGGCCGATGCAGGCGTCGGCATGGCCCTACGCTGGCTCAAGCCGCTCGAGCAGGGCTTCGACGTCAAGATTACCACCGCGATCCACGGTGGCTGCATGCGGCTGTTTGCCAAGAAAGGAGGCCCGGTCAAAAGCATCGCCGACCTCAAAGGCCGCCAAGTCGGCTGCAGCGACATGGGCGCGCCGGACAAGAACTTCTTCTCTATCGTCGCAGCACGGCAGGGTATCGACCCGAACAGCGACATCCAATGGCGGCAATTCCCGGCCGATCTGCTCAGCGTCGCGCTGCAGAAAGGCGAGATCGAGGCGTTCGCACTGGGAGACCCGCTAGCTTGGATAGTCCGGGACCGTGACAACCTGTTCGAGGTGGACAACAACCTGACTGGCGACTACGCGGGCCGCTCCTGCTGCGTGCTAGGCATCCGTGGTAGCCTGGTGAAGACGGATCGGGCCACTGCCGGCGCTCTGACGCGGGCGTTGCTGGAGGCCCAGGACTACGTCGCGCATGATCCGGATGGTGCGGCCGCCGTGTTCGCCCAATACTCGCCCGCGCCGCAGGCTCAACTGGCGGCGATGCTGCGCAGCCACACGCACGCCCATCACCCAGCCGGCTCGGCACTGAAAAGCGAGAGCGCCGCCTACACCGATGAGCTGAAGCTGGTGAAGGTGATCCGCCCGGCAACCGACACTCAGCGCTTCGCTGACAAGATATTCGCCGACGTGTTGTCGGTATGAGCGGCTTTGTCCAATCGACCGACGCGTTTACGGCCCGGTCGGCGCGCAATCTGTCGCCCTGGTGGGGCGGTGCCGGGGCGGCATGCCTGTGGGCTGCGGTGGCGGCCTTAATCTTGAGCTGGCCCGATGCCGACGATCTGGGCCGCACGGATCTGCTCGGCTGGGGTACGGCAGCAATCGCTAGCGTACTCCTGCTGGCCGCGTTGTCGGCCTCGGTGCGCCCGGTGTCGGCGCGGTTGCGCCATGCCGGGCCGTGGTTGATCGCGCTCGCGCTCGGCTTGGGCGGCTGGGAATTGGCGACGGCGAAGCTAGACCTGCTGCCCCGCCCGTTCTTCGCTGCACCGCAGTCGATGCTCGAAGTGCTCACCGATGACTGGCCGCGGCTGGGGGAGAGCCTGTTACGCTCCCTGTGGCTGCTGTTGCCGGCGTACTTGCTCGGCGCAGCGGCGGGCTTCCTCACCGGCGTGGCCATCGGCTGGTCGCGGATCGTCGGCTACTGGGTGCATCCGGTGCTGCGGCTCATCGGTCCAGTGCCGGCAGTTGCCTGGATCCCGATTGCCTTCTTCGTGTTTCCCGGTAGCCGCAGCGCCAGCACCTTCCTAATAGCGCTGGCGACGTTCTTCCCGGTCGCCGTGCTGACCTGGTCAGGCGTGGTAGCGGTCAGTGCGGCTTACTACGACGTGGCGCGCACGATGGGCGCGAAACCTTGGTTCCTGGTGCGCAAGGTTGCAGTGCCGGCCGCCCTTCCCTCGGTGTTCGTCGGCCTGTTCATGGGCCTCGGCGCCTCCTTTTCCGTGCTGGTGGTGGCGGAGATGCTGGGCGTGAAGGCCGGGTTGGGCTGGTACATGCAATGGGCTCAGGGTTGGGCGGCCTACGCCAACATGTACGTGGCGCTGACCGTCATGGCCTTCATGTGCACCGCGCTGATTACTCTGCTGTTCAAGGTTCGCGACCGAACGCTATCCTGGCAGAAGGGGCTGGTGCGGTGGTGAGCGCGGCGGTGCAGGAGGCGACCCTGGCGCTGGGCGTCGAGTTGTCGGAGGTGAGCCACACCTTCGCCATCGACGGCAAGGCGCTGCCGGTGCTGGACCGGGTCAGCTTGTCGTTGGCGCCCGGCGAGTTCGTCGCCATCCTCGGCCCGTCCGGCTGCGGCAAGTCCACGCTGCTGCGGCTCATCGCTGGGCTGGAGCAGCCGACGAGTGGGCATATCACGGCGGCTGGAGCGACGATCACCGGCCCCGACCCATCGCGCGTGCTGATGTTCCAGGACCCGACCCTGTATCCATGGCGCACGGTGCGGGCCAATGTCGGCCTCGGGTTGGAAGCGCGCGGCGAGTTGCGGCGGCTCCGGCACCGGGTCGAAGAGGCGTTGCACCTGGTCGGGTTGGACGGGTTCGACACCGCCTACCCGCACCAGATTTCCGGCGGCATGGCGCAGCGTGCGGCGCTCGCCCGCGCGCTGGTCAACGATCCCGGCCTGCTCATCCTGGACGAATCCCTCGGCAAGCTCGACAGCCTTACCCGGCTGCAGATGCAAGTCGAGCTGGTCCGCATCTGGCGCAACCGCGGCTTCACCGCGTTGCTGGTGACGCACGACGTGGAAGAGGCGCTGCTGCTGGCTAACCGGGTCATCGTGGTCAGCGACCGCCCGGCCCGTATCCGCGCAGACCTACCGGTGCCGCTCGCCTACCCACGCCATCGGGACGACCCCGAGCTGGTGCGGCTGCGGCGTGAAGTATTGGAACAACTGGGGCTGGACTCATGAACACGAGACGATCGCTATTGGCAGGGCTATCGGCATCCTTTCTGATCGGCTCGGCTCGGGCGCAGTCGATGGTGCTCCGGGTCGGGGATCAGAAAGGCGGTGCGCAATCGCTGATGAAGGCGGCCGGGGCGCTGGCTGGCATGAAGTCTCGGGTAGAGTGGAGCCAGTTCTCCGCTGCTGCGCCATTGCTGGAGGCCCTGAACGCCGACGCGATCGATTGCGGTTTCGCCGGGGATGCTCCGACCACCTTCGCATTGGCGGCCGGGGTGCCGGCTCGGATCGTCTCGTCAACGCGGGCGAGCGGGGCGAGCACGGCGATCACGGTGCCGGATGGATCGCCAATCCGCTCAATGGCGGATTTGAAAGGGCGGACGGTCGGCACTAATCGTGGTTCAGTCGGCCACTCCCTCGTGCTGGCGATCATCGAGGCGCAAGGTTGGACTGCCTCGGACATTAAGATTGCCAATTTGTTGCCCAGTGAGGCCAGGGCAGCGCTGGCGATAGGGGCAGTCGATGCCTGGAGTTCCTGGGGCGTATATGTTGCGCAGGCACGGTTAGTCGATCGGGCGCGCATAGTGGTCGATGGCAGGAACAATTTGATGACCGGGCTTTCCTACTTGGTCGCCAGCGACACTGTCATCGCGCAGAAGCGGGATGCCTTGCTGGAGTTCACCGGTCGTCTGGCGACCGCGCGGCGGTGGGCGGCCACGCATCAGGACGAGTATGCGGCCGTGCTGGCGACCGAAGTCGGCGTGTCGTCAGCGGTTGCTAGGCTGATTTTCGAGCGGGATACGCCGATGCCGGTTCCAATCGACGAGCAGGTCATCCAAGATCAGCAGAAAACCATTGATCGCTACGTCGCGGCCAGGGTGGTGAGGTCTCGCCTGGATGCCCGGCGCATGTTCGATGCATCATTCAACGGAGCAATAGACTTGTAATCTTGATGATGCAGGAATTCGGCCGAAAGTTGGCCAAGCGACTTGGGCGGAACCACAGTGCTTTTCAGCTTTCAGCTTGATGATCATTTATCTGATAAGCGTCGCCGACATGGACCAACTCAGATTCGCAAATGTGGTGAGATTTGATACATCGCAAGTCCCTGTTTGCACCGACGTGCCTCGCGCTTTTTGCTGAAAGCAATTCTGCCCTAGTGCGGAAGACGAAGCCGATCACGCTTGAACTATCCCGTTTTTTCTCTCCTCTGAGAAAATCCAAACGTCTCAATCGGCAATTAAGTATGAGCGGCGGTGACGGACTGAAGCGCTTGAGCGGCCAGCAATTTGCCCATCATCAAACGCCGACCCTGTCATCTACGTTTTGCCGAAACGCCGCAACGAAAGCCTTCATGACCGCGTCGAGCGTGGGTCCCGCCGGCCCCGGCGCGCGCAGCATCCAGACGGCCCAGGGCGGTGGCGCGTGGGCGTCGAGGACGGTCGCCAGCGTGCCGGAGGCCAGGAGCGCTGCCGTACCTTCGCTGCCCACCTGCCCGATTCCGGCCCCGAGCGCGATTGCCGTGCGCAGGGCGTCCGAGCCATCCACCACCAGTGCACATTCGGGCTGAAGACGGCGCGTGCCGTTGGGCGCGCGGAACAGCCACGGCATCATTCGCCCCGACGCGGGAAGGCGCAGCCCGATCAAACGGTGCTGCGTGAGATCGTCTGGCGTCTGCGGCACGCCATGCCGGGCGAGATAGGCGGGAGACGCGAGCGTAACGAGAGGCAACGGCGCAAGACGCCGGGCCAGAAGGCTCGCATCGGCGATCCGGGGCGCGATCCGCACGGCAAGCTCCCACCGACCGCCGCCGAGGTCGGCAAAGTGGTCGTCGAGAGAGAGTTCCACCCGCAGGGCCGGGTGACGATCCCCAAGTGACGCCAGGGCGGCAAGCAGGGTCGGGGCGAGCGACAGGGCGGCGGTCACGCGTATCGTACCAGCGATCCCGATCGGTGCCCCGAGACGGCTTGCGGCCGCTGCGAGCGCGAGGGCCGGACCGCGAACCTCGGCCAGGAAGCGCTCGCCATCGGGCGTGAGGGACAGCGTCCGGGTCGTGCGGCGGAACAGCCGCGCGCCGTGCACGGCCTCGAAGCGGCCGACCAGGCGGGCGACGGCGGCCGGGGTCACGCCCAGCAGTCGCGCGGCAGCGGCGAAGGAGCCGGCCTCGGCGACGCGGAGAACGACGACGGCAGCGCGCAACGTGTCCATGGGCCATTCGATACATCGAGTTGCTTCACACGCAACATCGCCTGTCCTGCCCTTCACCCTGAGCTGCTCCTACGTCCTGCAGATCAACGGAACAGGAGAGCGGAGATGCGGATCGGGATCGTGGGAGTCGGACCAGTAGGGCGCACCCTGGGCACCATTTGGGCGCGTGCGGGGCACGCGGTCGCCTTCGGTTCGCGCGACCCGGCCCGGGCAGCCGAGGCAGTGGCCGGGCTCGCCGGCGCGAGTGCCATGACGCAGGACGATGCCGCTTCGTTCGGAGAGGTCGTTCTGTGGACGCCGCGCGGCGTGCCGCCTGCCGACCCGGATGCGCTCGCCGGCAAGATCGTGATCGATCCGAATAATCGCGGGCCCGGGCCGGACGGCCACTACGCCATGCCGCGACCCGACGGACCCAGTCTTGCCCAGCAGCTCCAGGTAGCCGCACCGCGGGCGCGCGTGGTCAAGGCGTTCAATACGGTGGTGATGCAGGTGCTGAGGGAGGATCCCGAGCGACTGCGGGCATCGGGCGCGCAGGTGTTCCTCGCCGGTGACGACCCGGCGGCGAAGGCGGTGGCCGCCGGGCTGGCAGCGGAGATTGGGTTGGGGGCGGTGGATCTGGGTGGCCTCGAGGCGGCGTGGATGGCCGAGGCGCTGGCCGACACGTTTCGCCAGGCGATGGCGACGAGCCCTGCGGGCTGGCGCCAGGCGCTGGTGTTCTCCGACCTCGCGGGAGAGCGACGTTGAGGCGCACCCCGACCGCCCTCCCCGACCTCTCCAAGACGGTGCGCTGACCCATGTACGATCACGTCATCTGGCCCGAGCCGTTTCATCCCAGCCTCTCGGCAATCTATGGGCTGAACGATATCGAGATCCGTGCACCCGCGGCCACAGTTTGGCAGCTGCTGATCGATGCCGAGAAATGGCATCGATACTTCACGCCTGAGAACCAGGTCAGGATCCTGGGCGGTGAGCGGGAACTTGCCCTCGGAACCAGGCTCACCCGTGTGACGGGAGGTGTCCCGATGAGCCTCGTGATCACCGAATGCGTTCCTGCCCAGCGGCTGGCATGGGCCACCACGGTCGACGGCGACGACACAGGCTCCACCGCATATCACGGCTGGGTCATCACGCCGACGCAGGGTGGTTGTCACGTCCTGACCGAGGAGACCCAGCAGGGTCCCTTCTTCCTGGAGATGATCGGGCGGCAAAATCCCGGCCTCCTGTATCGCTACCACCAGGAGTGGGTGGAGACCCTGGCCCGCGCCGCGGAGCAACACCACCGCACGATCGTGCGCCGAACAACCCAATCCGATGAAGGACTAGACTCATGAGCAATCCTGTATCCGAGCATGCGCGTCCGGTAACCCCGTCGTTCGACCTTTCCGGCAAGCGCGTGGTCGTTGTCGGCGGCAAGCGGGCCATCGGCCTCGGTGTGGCGCAGGCCGCCCATGCCATGGGCGCTGCCGTCACAGTCGCCAGCCGCCGCGATGTCTCGGCCGAGCAACGGCCCGATCTGGCCCCGTTCGCCCAAGTCGTCCTGGACATCCGCGACGAGGCGGCCGTGCAGGCCGCATTCGAGACGATTGGGCCGTTCGACCATCTCGTCGTGACCGCCGGGCCGGAGCTGGGCGCCTGGGGAACGTTCATGGATCCCGACATGGGCGGCGTCCGTAGCTACCTGGAAGGCAAGTTCCTGGGCACCTGGGCCTGCGCCCGCCACGCCGCTCCGCATTTGCAGGTCGGCGGCTCGATGACCTTTCTCACCGGGGGCACCGGCGCGCGGTCAAAGGTAGGCTTGGCGGCGGTCACGCCGACCTTCGCGGCCGTGGAGGCCCTATCGCGGTCCCTGGCCTTGGAGCTGGCGCCGATCCGCGTCAACACGATCCGCCCGGGGTTCATCGACACCGATTTCTGGGAGGCCCTGCCCGCGGAAGCCGTGGAGGAGATCCGCGCCAAGGTCCGCGCCAACTTCCCGGCCAGGCGGCTCGGAACGGCGGCAGACGTCGGGCATGCGGCTGTGTTCCTGATGACCAATCCTTACGTCACCGGAACCGTGCTCGAGGTTTCGGGAGGCGAGCTGTTGGTCGACTGGATCTTTTAACCTCGCGCGTGAACCTTGCGCAGCGGACGCGATACTGTCGTCCTTAGTCCTGGAGCCTCCATGCCGAACCTGATCTCGCACCTCTTCAGGACACCGCGTCACACCACGCACTACCTCGAATGCGGTCCCGCAGACGGATCGTTGATGATCTTCCTGCATGGCTGGCCGGAGCTGAGCCTGATCTGGCGCGCCCAGATGGAGGTGTTCGCTGCCGATGGGTGGCGTTGCATCGCGCCCGACATGCGTGGATACGGTGATTCCTTCAAACCTGCCGAGACCACGGCCTACACCAACGAGCAGGTCGTGGCCGACATGGTCGAGCTCCATGACCATCTCGGCGGCAGCCCGGCGATCTGGATCGGCCATGACTGGGGCAGCGTCATCGTCGGCGCGTTGGTCGCGCATCATCCGGCGCGCAGCCGCGGCGCCATACTGGTGTCGGTGCCGTATTTCCCGACCGCAAACGCGCTGCCAACACTGGTGCCGCTCGTCGATCGGGCGATCTATTCGGCTGACGAGTACCCGGACGGCCAGTGGGACTACTACCGCTTCTACACCACGCATTTCGCGTCCGCGGTCGCCGATCTCGACGCGGACAAGGCGGCATCGCTGGCGTCGATCTATCAGCGCGGCAACCCGGCCAGCATGGGCAAGGTCGCGGCGAATGCGCTGGTGAGCCGCAAGGGCGGCCGCTTCGGGGCCAATCATCGTGCCCCGCCGACCCAACCGGACCCGGCGCTCTGGCCCGAAGCCGACTTCCACGCCCTGGTGCAGGCCTTCGAGGCGCACGGCTTCCGAGCGCCCTGCTCCTGGTACCTGAACGACGACGCCAACGTCGCCTACATGCAACGGGCCCCGAACGGCGGACGCATTAAGCAGCCGGTATTGTTCGTCAACGGCGACTACGACCAGATGAACAGCATCAAGGGCAATCGTCTCGGTGATCCCATGCGCGCCGCCTGCGCCGATCTCACTGTGACCAACCTGGCCGGTGCCCACTGGCTGCCGGTGGAGCGAAAGGCGGAGCTGGTCCAAGCGATCCGCGACTGGCTTCAGAGCAAGAGCCTCGGGTGAAGGGCGTCGCCGATAGGCAGGAACAAGCGGTGGCGCACGAACGGATCAGCATCCGCACCGCCGAGGGCAGCTGCCCTGCCCACGTCCTGACGGCCGATGATGGTGCGGGCGGTCCGGCAATCATCTTCTACATGGACGCAGGTGGTATCCGTCCGGCCGTCATCGGCATGGCAGAGCGACTCGCCAGCGCAGGTTACGTTGTCTTGCTGCCGGACCTGTTCTACCGCCACGGTCTCTACGGCCCGTTCGATCCCAGGGAGCTGTTCAAGGGCGATGTTCGCGCGGTGCTCGGGCCGTTGATGGCGACGACGGGCAACGCTATCGCGGCGAAAGACACTGCCGCCTTCCTCGCCTACCTGGACAGCCGTTCCGACGTGACCGGCACCAAAGTCGGTGCGGTCGGCTTCTGCATGGGCGGTGGCATGGCGATCGCGGCGGCGGGGACTTACCCGGCGCGATTCGCCGCGGTGGCGAGCTTCCATGGTGGCAACCTCGCCACTGATGCGTCCGACAGCCCGCATACATACGCCCCCAAGTTCGAAGCGGAGTTGTACATCGCGGCCGCTGCGAATGACGCCAGCTATCCGCCTGCGATGGCGCGAGCCTTCGAAGCGAAATTGACGCAAGATGGCGTGCGCTACGCTGCAGACATCTATCCCGCCGCACATGGCTGGATGAAGCCGGACTTTCCCGTCTACGATCACGAACAAGCGGAGCGCGGCTGGCACACGCTGCTGGCCTTCTTCCATCGCATCCTCAAACAGCACGTCAACTAAACAGGATCGAAGTCCGACTCCCGAGGAGAACCGTCCGTGGCGTTCTATCGATTGCACTATTTCCCGGAGTCCGGGAACAGCTACAAGCTCGCCCTCATGCTGACCCTGTGCGGCCAGTCGTTCGAGCCCATCTGGACCGATTTCGGCGGCGGCGTCACCCGCACCGCGGCGTGGCGCGCAGCGGTCAACGCCATGGGCGAGATCCCCGTGCTGGAGGATGACGGGCAGTTCCTGACGCAGACCGCGCCCATCCTGCTCCGCCTGGCCGAGCGCTACGGCCGATTCGCGCCGGAAGACGAGGCGGAGCGCTTCGAGGTGCTTCGCTGGCTTTTCTTCGACAACCAGAAGCTGAGCGGCCCGATGGCGGCCTACCGCTTCCGCCGCGCGTTCACCCCCGATCCCGACCCGGCGGTGATGGACTACCTGCGCCGCAACGTGGACAGCGCACTTGGTATCATTGATGGCGTGCTGTCGCAGCATCCCTTTATCGCGGGGAACCGACCGACAGTGGCCGACATTTCCATGTGCGGCTACCTGATGTTTCCGCCGGACGAGAGCGGCTATGACCTGGTCCAGCAGGTCCCAAGCGTTGCAGCATGGCTCGGGCGCATCGCGGCGCTACCCGGGTGGAAGCCGGCATATGAACTCCTGCCTGGGCAACGACTGCCGCGATTTGATTGATCGGGTCGCATCGGCACTGACTTTCGTGGTCAGCGTGCCGAGAATTCTTTGGGTTGTCTGCAAGGCGCGGCAGGGCACCGTCAACTTGGCTGACGGCCACCTTGCGAGGTGGGGTTGAGCCGGAGTAGGCGGGCCGAAGGTGGCGTCCGCTTTTCCAAATTACGCGGGAATACCGCTTCCCGCCTGAGATCATCAGCCACGCGGTCTGGCTCTACTTCCGCTTCCCGCTCAGCTTGCGGATGGTCGATGAATTGATGGTCGCGCGCGGCATCATCGTCAGCCATGAGACGGTGCGCCAGTGGGCACTGAAGTTCGGGCAGGAATTTGCTAACCAGATCCGCCGCAGGCTGCCCGTTAGCGGCGACAAGTGGCACCTCGACGAGGTGGTGCTGACGATCGCGGGCGTGAAGCGCTGGCTGTGGCGCGCGGTGGACCAGAACGGCATGGTGCTGGACATCTTGGTGCAGAACCGGCGCGACACTTGGGCCGCCAAACGTCTAATGCGCAAGCTGATGAAGCGGCAATGCCGGACGCCTCGGGTCATGATCACGGATAAGCTGGCAAGCTACAGGGCGGCCAAGCGCGAGGTGATGCCCTCGGTAGAGCACCGAAAGCACAAAGGTCTGAATAACAGGGCGGAGAACTCGCACCAACCCACGCGACCACGAGAGCGGCAGATGAAGCGGTTCAAGTCAGCCGGTCAGGCGCAGCGCTTCTTGTCCGCTCACGACGTAATCAGCAACCTCTTCTTACTCCGCCCCTATCGCATTCCCGCCGTCGAGTATCGATCTGCTTGCACCCAAGCCTTCCAGGTTTGGGCCGAGGTCACCAGCGTCGCTGCGGCGACGTGACCGAGAACACGCCGTCCTGATCGCGCCCGGTCACAACGTCCGTCCAACAAGTTGACGGTGCCCCCAAGGTTCGCCAACTACGTCTCCTGGGCAGCCCCGAGAGCCAGAACAACTTTGTGATAGCGCGTTAAACGAGGACGCAGGCGGCTTCTGGATCGTAGATCGGTAACCTCTAGGTCAATGGCCAAAAATAGGGCATTAGCGAGTAATGGCCGCTAGACGTTCATCCGGCACGCTTGAGATGTTGCTCCTTTCGATCTTGGCGAACGGAGAGGCGTTCTCGGGATACGAACTCTCGTCAATCTTAGCGGCGCCCATCCCGCTAATGTGGCCGGTCAAGCATAGCCAAATTTATCCTGCGCTCGCGACGTTGGAAGACGGCGGCGACATCGAAGGCAAATGGGTTGCGCAGAATGGTCGGCCGAACAAGAAAGACTATGTTATTTCAGCTGCCGGCAAGGAGCGCCTGCGTGCTTGGCTTCTCGAGCCAAGAAAGGCGCTTACCCATGATGAAGTTCGGCTGATTGCGTATAATCTGGATTTGGTCGGGAAAGAGCCTGTCGCGAAGGCTCTAGCAGTGTACCGCGAGCAGAGTGTCATAGCGAAGCGTCAGCTGGAGGAGCGTTGGCTAAGAGGCGTCCAATCATCCTGGGCCGAACGGGCGAGTGACAACCGGATGACCGGCCTTCGCTCTGTCTACGAGCACGCACTCGCGATGAACGACGCCCAGATTCTCTGGTGCGACGAGGGGCTGGCCAGAGCTAGGCAAGCAGTCGGACGAACAAGCTAGACGCCGATTGGGCATACGTCACACCGTGTATATGTCCCTATTGACATAGCATCGATTGGTGCGCAGATCAGGCTGGCAATCCGATGTGACGACGCCTGCATGAGGCGACCAGCATCGGCTCGCCGCAGAAGTGCAGAGTAGCTGCGCTGCGAAGGATCGGTAATTGGAGGCATGAATGAAGTTCATGGGAGCCACTTGGCGCCGGAGCGGCATGAGCAAAGCGGCGATGCGTTCATACTATAATGACAAGCATAGTGTGACTGTTGCGGAAGAGCATGGTGAGATCTATCGATATACCCAGAACGTCGTCGAGGACTCTGTTTTCTACTGCAAGGATCCGCATGCACCTCTGAACCAGCCTGACGGACTGACCGAATTTGACACTGTCGACCAGGATGCTTTGGCGCGGAGCTTCGCCACGGAACATATGAAGACCAAGGCTTGGCCCGACACCTTCGTTTATGCCGATCTCTCACAAGTGCTGAGTGTTGCGGGAGAAGAGCGGTCAGTCGTCTCATCGGGCGGCAGCGGGCAGGGTCTGACCAAAACCGTGAGCTTTTTGATCGTGCCTGCGGAGATTGCGCGTTATATGTCGAGCCTTGCCGACGACCTCGTGGCGACGCTGGTGGAACAGGATCTTCCCGGCCTCGGCGTTCGGGTATGCAATCTCGTGACCGCGCTCGAGCATCCCAACGAGTTTCTGAGAAAAACGTTCGATCAACCGGGCCTGCGTGCGGTCGCAGGACTTACAATGTTTGCCGAGACGGGACGGTCCTGGGAGATGCCCGGCGTTGCCGAGGCGCTTGCCAAGAAGGCAGGCAGTGCATTCGGCACCGAGGTCTACGTCTTTTCAACACTGGTGAAGCAGAAGGTGATCTGGGACGAGCCGCCTGCCGCCTAAGCGTAAGAATTCGACGCAAGTGTCGGCTGCGGCACCTCCGCTCCATACGTCGGCATGCATTGAGGAGGCGAGCATGAACCTACGGGATCGACCAGCTTACATCATCAGAATGCGTGCAAAACCGGGCCTCGGCGAGAGGTTGTTCGAGCTTGCCACGATTGGCATGGAGAAGTCGGGCGCCTCCGATCGCTACATCATCGCTCGCGAGGACGACGATCCCGATGTGCTCTGGAACATCGAGGTGTTCAACTCGGACGACGCCAAGTCGGGTTACGAGCAAAGCCCGCTTGCTGACACCTTGCGAGACGAGATTATCGGACTTCTCGCTGAACCACCCATGCGAATAGCGGTCCATCCTTACTCAGCAGCTCCCAGCTGAAAACACGGGTATCGTGTCCAGTTATCCAACTCATCTACAAGTCAGATTGCGGAATTCACCATGAGACTGCCACCCATTACTCCCGCCGATATGATGCCTGATCTCCGATCGTTACATGACGACATGGCCGGTGTGATCGCCAAGCATCTGAAAGGCTTCGTATCAACGCGTAACGATGGCGCGCTCGTTGGCCCCTTCGCGCCGATGCTGCACTTTCCGCAGTTCGGGACGGCTGCCTGGGCTTTCAGCAAGGCGCTGATGGATCACTCCAAACTCCCCAAGGGCGCACACGAGGTCGCTATCCTTGTGACGGGCGCACATTTCAACGCCCGTTACGAGCTATACGCGCACGAGCGGGTTGCCGAGCGGGCCGGCTTGTCTGAAACCAAGATCGCCACGATCGCAGCGGGGCAGCGCCCGGCCGATCTGACGGCGGAGGAAGCCGCTGCCTACGATGTCGCCGCAGCGCTGATGGCCGGCAAGCAGTTGCCCGAGGCGACCTACCAGCAAGCGGTTCGAGTGTTTGGCTCGGAGCAGGTCGCGGAACTCGTCTATCTGATCGGCAGCTACTGCCTCGTTTCCGTGTTGCTCAACGCGTATGACGTCTCCGTGCCGGGGCGTGAGGAGGGACTACCTCAAGGGTAGTCGACTGGCGACGCCGCTCGACACGCAGTCACGGACCGTCCGGCAAGGGAGATCTCCCCTCGGAGCCGGGCGATCGTACGGACCATATGATTGTTACTCAGTCGGAGCGTGTGATGGCGTCGAGCGCCGCTTCGCAAACCGCGATGTCCTGAGCGACGGTCCCGGCGCTGGCGCCAACCGCACCGACGATCGCGCCGTTGTGAGAGACGGGCATCCCGCCCCCGATCAGGACGATGCCGCCACTGTTGCTGTTCTGGATCCCGAACAGCTCGGCGCCGGGCTGCGCCAGGCGGCTCAGCGCCTCGGTCGGTTTCTCGAACAGGCAGGCGGTACGCGCCTTGCCGATCGCGAGATCGATGCAGCCAGCAAAAGCGCCGTCCTGCCGTGCGAACGACAGCAGCTGCCCTCCGGCATCGACCACCGCCACGCAGGAAGGCAGCCCTGCCGTGTCCGCCGCGCCCAGGGCGGCCTCGGTCATCCGCTGCGTGTCCGAAAGGCTCAGGGTGGAGACTGTGCGGGGCATGGCCGGCTCAAGCCACGATGACAGGATCGAGCGTCAGGGCGGTACGCTCGGCCAGTTCGGCGACTACTGACGCATAATGCCGGAAGTGCGGGCTGGCGCGGTGCGCCGCGACTGCATCCGCGCCGGTGTAAAGCTCGTCGAGGACAAACCGGGCGGGGTCGGCCGGATCCTGCCACAGATCTTAGCGCAGGTTGGCGGGCTCGGTGCGGCTGGAAGTCACCAGCGTATCTAGCAGCGCGCGCAATCAATCCGCTTTGCCGGGCTGCGCGACCAGGATCGCAATGGTCTTCACTGGATTGGACATGCGTCTACTCCTTGCTTGCCACATGCTTCCGGCGGGGTACGAGCGAAACGCCCCGCCGGTCATGCGCGTGTTCATGCGTCTACGGTAGCGCGATCCAGCGTCTCGATCAGCGCGGCCGCGAGGGGGTGATCGGACGCCATGTTCTGACCGGTGATGAGTTCGCGGTCGACGACGACGTTCGGCGCCCAATCAGTCGAACCTGTCGTGACGTCGGCGCCCGCCAGCCGTAGCGCATCTGGCATGTAGAAGGGCAGCCTGGCGTGGAAGAGGTTGTCCTCGGCCCACTGCTCCTCGTTCGTCGAGAAGACGGTCGCGCTATAGCCGGCATAGGGCCAGCCCTCGGCGATACCAGCCGCCGCGTCCGTATCTCCCGCAACGAGCGCCGCGCGAAACTCGGCTGCACGGGGCATGGCGGCGGCGAGCGCGACCGGGCCATGGCACAACAGGGCGGTCGGCTTGGCGGCCTCGTGGAAGTGGCGCAGGATATTACCCACATCCGCGTCCTGCATCAGGTCGACGACCGGCGCATGACCGCCGGGCAGGAAGACGCCGGCATAGGCGTTGAGGCCATCGTCGATCACGGAGCGCAGCGTGCGCACTTCGTTCATCGATCGATCGTTGGCGTAGAAATCCTGAGCGCGGACGTGGGCCGCCTCGTCACCGCCGAAATGCTGGGCCGAGTCTGATGCTTCGTCGATGTGCATCTTGGTGCCCGCGGGCGTCGCCAGCACGACCTCGTAGCCGGCATCGAGCAGTGCCATCGTTGGCACCGCCGTTTCGTTAAGATACTGGCCGATCGCGGCCGTGCCGCCGCCCTGAAGCTCAATCCGCGTGGCGTTCGAGCCAATGATGAGAACTATACCCTTGGTCATTGAAGCCTCCGATGCGTGTTTCGTCGTTCGCAGGAGCAACTTGGCCCTGCCTAACATATTTCAGAAGTTGATTATTATGATCCTAGATATATTGCACAGGATATAAATGATGCGCTATGACCTGAACCTGCTGCCAATCTTCGTTGCATTAATGGAGGAGCGCAGCGTCACCCGCGCCGCGGAGCGCATCGGCATGACCCAGCCCGCGCTGTCCAACGCGCTCGCGCGTCTTCGCGTCATGCTGCAGGACCAGCTCTTCGTCCGCGAGCGCTATGGCCTGCAACCCACGCCCGTGGCGCTGGAGCTGGCACCCGTCATCGCCGAGGCCCTGGCGAAGCTCGACGATGCGGTACTCGGCCAGCAGGAGTTCTGCCCGCGCAAGGCCGAGCGGGTGCTGACCATCGCGCCTAACGGCTACGTCGAGTTCGTGCTGGTGCCGCCGCTTGTCGCCAGGCTCCGTGACGACGCACCCGGCATTAGGCTGCGTCTCACCCCCTACGGCAACGACCTCGTTGAGACCGGCGTGATCTCCGGCAGCACGGCGCTGGTGCTGGGCCGCATCGTCGATCCCCCCGACAACCTCGTGGTGCAGCACCTGATGGATGAAGGGCTGGCCTGCGTTGTGCGGGCCGACCACCCTGACGTGGGCGACCACATCACGCGCGAGCAGTTCGAGCGGATGAAGCACGTCAACATCGTGCCGCCGGGACGCATGCGCGCCGGCCTTTTCCAGGTGCTAGCGCAGCAGCAGGTCAAGCGGGACGTCGCGATCTCCGTCACCAACTTCTTCGCCGTGGCGGAGATTGTGGCCGTCACCGACTATTGCGCGACCCTGCCGGCGCTTGTCTGCCGCCAGCTTGCCGGCAACGCCAGATTAAAGGTCCTGCCCGCGCCGGTCGATCTCGGCACCTTCCCGGTCGAGATGGCATGGCATGTACGCTACCGGCACGATCCGGCGCATCGCTGGCTTCGCGCTTTGATCGTCGAAGTGGCGACGCAGCTCAAAGCGGAGCGATGAACACGGTTACACCGAGCACACTCCGTTCCCAATTTCTCCAGGGATGTGAGTTATGGGAAACCGTCACCGTTCCCGTTGAGCCATCCTTGTGGGAACGCTCCAGCCTTCTCGGCCGCCCTTTCTTTGCGGGAACGGCTAGCCGGGAGATGGCGCTAGCTTCGCAGGTGCGCCCCAAACCCGGTCAGGGTCGACACGGCGGCCTCCTCCCGTAGTTCCATGGAGGGGATGGCATAGTCGCCGGCGTTCTGTCGGCGGTATGGAATGGGCGTGTCGGTGAAAAGCGCGCGCATCCGGCCGCGCAACCTGTCGGATGTAGCGCGGAGCCCGTCATCGTCTATTCGATCGGCTTGGTAGACGACGAACGGCGGCAGCACGTCGTAGCCCGGATAGAAAAGCACGCCGTGGTTGATCGGGAACAGCAGATCGTCGATCGGACCGTTGATGCCGCGCGGCCCGTAATGCGGCTCCCAACCACCCGCGGTAACGATCAGCATAGCGCGCTTGCCGGCCAGCCTGCCCTCACCGTAGCGATCGCCCCAGCGCTGGTCGCTATGCTCGCCCACCCCGTAGGCGAAGCCGTAGGAATAAACCCGGTCGATCCAGCCCTTCAGGATCGCCGGCATCGAGAACCACCACAGCGGGAAGGCCAGGATCAGCGCATCGGCCCACAGCAGCTTGTCTTGCTCCGCGACGACATCCTCCGTCAGCGTGCCATGGGCGAACGCCTCACCCGACGCGGCGGGCACGCGCAGTCGCTTGGCCGGGTCGAGGCCGGGGAAATCCTGCCGGTCGATGACGGCTTTCCACCGGAGGGCGTGGAGGTCGCTGACGCGCACGTCCTGCCCCTCGGCACGGAGCTGGTCGGCGGCCACGTCGCGCAGGGTGTTGGTCAACGATGCCGGTTCGGGATGGGCGGAAACGATCAGGATATTCATCGGCCACTCGCAAGGTTCGTTTCCCCCTTAGCTAGTCGCCCTGCCATTGATGCTGTAGCCGGTTAAAATGGATAGGACAATTCCGAATGGCGGATAGATCGGGTGTAACCCTTGAACGGATGCTGACGTTTGTCAGGGTCGCTGATCGCGGCAGCCTGTCGGCGGTCGCGCGCGAGCATGGCGTCGGCCAGTCGACGGTCACCCGGCACCTCGCCGAGTTGGAGCAGGCGCTGGGCGTCTCGCTGCTCAGCCGGACGACACGGCGGATCAGCCTGACCGAGGAAGGCGCGCGCTATCACGCAGAGGCTAGTACAATCCTCCGGCTGGTAGACGAAGCGACCGACGAGGCCCGCAGCGCCGGCGGCGAGCCGGCCGGCAGGGTTCGCCTGTCCTGCACGGCGGCACTAGGTGTGCGCCATATGGTGAAGGGCCTGTCCGCATTCCTGGACCGGCACCCGCGCATCGCGATCGACCTTGGACTGTCGGACGTAAGGATCGACCTGGTGCGGGAGGCCGTGGACGTGGCGGTCAGGCTGGGACCGCTGGGTGACAGCTCTATGCACCTCAAGCGCGTCGGTGTCTCGCGCCGCATCCTCGTCGCATCGCGCGGCTATCTCGCGGATCACGGCTATCCTGAGGATGCCGACGATCTCGACCGCCATCAGGCGATCCGCATGAGCAACATCGCCGGTAGCGACAGGCTCACTCTTCGGAGCGCGGGCGCGGATGTGCGATCCGCCTCCTTCACCGGCCGGCTGACGGTCGATCACGGGTTGGCGGCCCGGGAGGCCCTGATCGCTGGGCAAGGCATCGCAGCCGCCCATCTCTGGCTCGTGGACGACCTGTTAGCCTCGGGCGTGGTGGAACGAGTGCTTCCTGACTTCGAGCTGGAGCCGGTCCCCGTCTCGGTCCTGTTCGTGCCGGCGCGGGCGCGGATCGCGAGGGTGCGGCTGGTGATCGATGCGTTGGCGGCGTTGATTGGCCAGGTTCCCGGCATCGACCATGGTGGCTGAAGGATGGTGACACCCAGAATGGCTCTTTCCCAACTCACCATCCCAATCGAGAAGGGCATGAGCGCCGACGTCGAGCGCCGAAGGTCTGCAGAGTGTCGATTGTGTTGAAAAAGGCTGACGTGACGCTCTGAAGCCGCAACTGATTTGATATCGAAACTTTTAAGCCTTTGTATGGGCTGGAGAATATCGTTGCGTGAGTGACAGTTTGTGAGGGCAAAACCGCCAAACTGGCCTTTTTCAACACAATCTGTCGATAGCGGCCGAAGGCTTGTCGCTAATTTGGTGAGTTTCTGACCGTTGCAGAATTCGACATTCTGCAACACCATTACCGATCCTTTTGCCTCAACTCCGCTCTGTCTGCTCATACTTCCGGGGTCGCAGAATGCTTCGCTGAAGTGGCTTTGCTGGCGCCGCGAGGCGACAAGCATTCACACTTCAGTTGACGTCGATCGCCACAAGGTCGCGAACGCTCCTACCCGCTTTCGCATCCGCAGGAACGACCAGCTTGAGGTTCGTCAGAGCTCGTCCGTCTTGTTCGTACGCGACCAGCACCTGCTTGCCCTCGAAATCCGGCTCGATCTCGCCGATCGCCAGAACGACGCTGTAGCCGTCCTGCCCGGTCGCCCGGATCGTATGTTGCAGATGCGTGCGTGGCCCATTCTCGTCGACGAGCTCCGCAGCGTTCACCAGTGTCCACAGGAGCACGCCGGTATAGTGATTGATCTGACCGCCATTGTGGCCAGCGTGCAAGACCTCGACCGTCACGGCCGGCATGGCCCTGAGGTCGGCCAAGCTGAAGCTGTGAGGATGTGCGAGACGGCCTTGCAGCGTCAGCGTGATCGCGGGTGACGTCGACACGCTTTGGGCTCGGACTGATAGTGCCCCACCAAAGCTGAGGCAGGTCGCGACGACGATCGGCAGCACTCGGTGCCGTATCGAGACCTGCCTCACGGGGGTTACTTGGCCACCATGACGTCGGACGCTTTGATGACGGCCGTCGCTTCGTCACCCACCTTCAGTGCGAGGTCGTCGATGGCCTCGTTGGTTATGGAGGCGTGAACGGTGACGCCGTTGCCGATATCGATGTGAACGTGGCCGGTGGTCTGGCCCTTGATGACCTGCGTCACCTTGCCCTTGATCTGGTTGCGCGCGCTGAGCTTCATCATGGTAAGTCTCCTTTGTGAGACGCGCCTATAAGAGGGTGTGCGAGAAGCCCTACTCTGGCGCGATCCGGTTCAGCATCAAGCGAATGGCAGCAATATCGATCATAGTTTCTGACGTCTGCACCTTGAATTCATAGTCCTTGCTGAAACGGCGGTTGCGTCCGAGCCAGGCAAAGCTGCGCTCCACGATCCAGGTCAGCCCCTTGATC
>Ga0160428_1000704_pt1 | contig 32882 bp, 47 predicted proteins | sample SolpanmetagenomM_FD_108198 | JGI IMG/M metagenome (GOLD analysis project Ga0160428, IMG submission 108198) | Solar panel surface microbial communities from Lawrence Berkeley National Laboratory, California, USA - M | ecosystem: Engineered > Built environment > Solar panel > Unclassified ... | reverse complement strand
GCCCAACCAAACTTACAAGTATCCTGCACCAGCAGCCATGCGGACATCTCTGATGGGCACTGTGAAACCAGTTGGTGCACCCTTGAGTGCCGGGTCGTGACTGAGGGAGTATTGCGTCTTCGCGATACAGATAGGCAGATTACCGAAGCCCTGCTTCTCGTACATATCCACCTTCTTCTGTGCCAATTCACTGAACTCTACCTTATCCGCTCCATACATCTCCTTACAGATCTTCTCCATACGGCTGTGGACATTGCCCTCAAGATTGTACAAGAGCTTGAACTCCTTCTCGCTGATACCCTTGTTGGAGGTCTCGATGACAGCCTTGCCGAGGTCGATAGCACCCTTACCACCATCAGTGAAGAAGGAAGCAGGCACTGCATCTTCTGCGCCTGCGTCTAAAGCCTCTTCACGGATAACTTGTACCTCAGCCTCGGTGTCTGTGTCGAACTTGTTAATACAAACCACGACTGGCACACCATAAGAGCGAGCATTCTGGATCTGCTTGCGGAGGTTGGAGCATCCTTTACGTAGGATCTCAACGTTCTCGGTACGGTAGACTTCAGGTAGCTGAGAACCAGCCGATATTTCGGGACCTCCACCATGTGTCTTCAGTGCACGGACTGTTGCCACAATAACAATGACATCTGGTACAAGGCCAGAAGCTCTGCACTTGATGTTGAAGAAGCGCTCACCGCCCATGGTGAAATCGAAGCCAGCTTCAGTGACCACAAAGCCAGCTTGCGAAGCATGCTCCTCATCCGGCTCAGTGCCAGCAAGCTTGAGAGCAATTCTGTCAGCCAAAATCGAAGAGTTACCAATACTGATATTGGCGAATGGTCCAGCATGTACAAAGACAGGAGTGCCTTCCAGCGTTTGCATCAGATTGGGCTTGATAGCATCTCTCATCAATGCTGTTAAAGCACCTCCAGCACCAATATCATCACAAGTTACAGGATCACCCTGTCGAGAGCTACCAATGACCATACGGCCAAGGCGCTCGCGCATGTCGTGCAGATCTTTGCTCAAAGCGAGAACGGCCATACATTCGCTGGCAACGGATATATCGAACGCTGTTTCTCTGATTTGACCCTTCTCGGTGGGTGCCTGGCCAACAGTAATACCACGCAGATGTCTGTCGTTTACATCCAGTACACGCTTCCAAGTGATGGTTTCCGGGTCAATGTCCAATCTTGCGAACCGACGTATCTCGTCTTCAGTAAGGTCATCAGGATTTGTCTTGTCAATACCGAGCTTCTTGAGTCTCCTGTACATGATAGGAATGAACTCTCGCTTGCCCTTCTTGGCAGGCACGAGACGCTTGTACAAAGCAGCATCCTTCTGTGTGTTCTCGTGAAACATGCGTGTCTCGATTGCTGCAGCAAGCAGGTTGTTCGCTGCAGTAATAGCGTGGATGTCGCCGGTCAAGTGCAAGTTGAACTCGTCCATAGGAATGACTTGACTGTAGCCACCTCCAGCAGCACCACCCTTGATACCAAAAGTGGGTCCTTGACTCGGTTGACGCACGTTCGCGAACGCAACCTTTCCGAGGTGAGCAGCAAGAGCCTGAGCGAGACCAATTGTAGTGGTTGACTTGCCTTCACCAAGTGGTGTTGGTGTGATTCCTGCGACGAGGACGTAACGGCCATTTCGTCTGTGTTCGAGACGCTTGAGAATGCTGAGATCGACCTTGGCCTTGGTGAAACCATACGGCTCCAGCTCGTGAGATGAGATACCAACTTCTTCGGCGACCTTGGTTATCTGCTTTGGATGTTGTGCGCGAGAGATCTCGATATCCGAAGGTGGCGGTGACTTGATCTTAAGTGGCAGCGCGGTTATACGTCTTGCCTTGAGCTGCTCGAAATACTTGTCTGCAGCGTCAACAACATTTTCCAAGAGCATGGCAACAGTCATTGGTCCTACACCACCAGGAACCGGTGTAATGTGTGATGCAACTTCAGCGGCTGGTTCATACTCGACATCACCCACTAGCCTCTGCCCCGACTTCTTTGAATCGTCGGGCACAAAGTTGGTGCCAACGTCAATGACAACAGCGCCAGGCTTGATCCAGTCACCTTTAACGAATTGTGCTTTGCCGATCGCTGCTATTACAACATCTGCAGTCTTGACAATGTCTTTGAGGTTTTGTGTTCGAGAGTGGCAGACCGTAACGGTGGCATTCTGGTGCTTGAGTAGATAGCTGACAGGGCTGCCAACAATGTCACTACGACCTATAACAACAGCATTCTTTCCATTGAGGTCGACTCCAGTCTCTTTCAGCATTACCATGACGCCCTTTGGTGTGCAGGGAATGAAGAAGGGGTTTCCACCACGCTTAGCAAGTTCGCCAATGTTTCTTGTGCCGAAGCCATCGACATCCTTGACGTCCGCAACCGAAGATGTGACGTTGGTTTCGGAAATGTGATCAGGCAGAGGGAGTTGGACTAGGATGCCGTGCACAGAGGTGTCATTGTTGAACTGTTTGATCTTTTCTAGCAGCTCGAACTCGCTGATGTCTTCGGGGTAGCTCTCGAGACTGCATTGAATGTTTGCCTACATTAAAGAAGTCAATGATCGAACGGAGTGTTGTAATCTCACATGCAAAGGTACCTCTTCAGCGGCCTTCAGCTTCATGCGCACATAGGTGCCTGTGAGTGTGAGTCAAAGTGGGATAGGCGTAACGGATGACATAGAGTCTTACTTGAGTCCGAGCGACCGCCAACTACATGGAATAGTTAGTAGATTGGTCATGGGAAACTATGACAAAAAGTACAAGCATACCCTGAATGATAATCAATGAAGGCTTGTACCGAGGATTCTTCTCCTGCTTTTGCTGGATGTTGCTGTTGAGCCTCTCGCGAATGCTCTTAGCAATGGCTGTGCCATCAATCTTTTGTGCGACCATGACTGTGTGTGAGAAAGCACGGAATGAAGAATCAAGACTAGGGAAAAGAAGAGAAGGACGATTTGTTTGAGAAAAGGCTAACGTCACAAGTCGTCCCCGCAGAGCCAGAGATCCGGGTCCTCCAATGACACCTCGACACATTTGCCCTCTGAGCTGCTTTTGCCCAGGGGTTACTTGTCGATAGTGTAGAGTCAACTCTAGGGGCTGGCAGCAGTTGCAGAATCAAAATCCAAGCAAAAGTGACTCACCTTATGAGCATTTCGTCCTCGAATTGTTGAAACGGAAAAATAATTATGAGTCCACGCTCCTTTTTAAGGAATCAACCCCGCGAGCTTGGCCTGGCGCACCCTTCTGTTTAACGAATTTCGACATTACCGCCGACTTCAATTAGATCACTTACACATACAACTAGCAATGAGACCTATTCTCCTCTCCGGTCACGTACGTGCTTCTGAAAACCTACGGTCAAAATGCTATCCTAATATATATGCTAGGAACGTGCCCTCACCCAAATCAAGTACAACGCGGACGGCGATCTCATTTTTTCAGTATCAAAAGACCACGTTATCTGTGCCTGGTTCAGCGCAAATGGAGAACGTCTCGGAACGTACAAAGGTCATCAAGGTGCACTATGGACCATTTCTGTCAACCCCGATTCTACACTGCTGGCTTCTGGCGGCGCCGACAACACAATGAGGCTATGGAATGTGTCGAATGGCAAACTCCTGAAGACCTGGGATTTCCCGACAGCTGTGAAGCGCGTAGAGTTCAGTGAAGACGGAAGACGATTACTAGCAGTAACGGAAAAGCGTATGGGATATTTGGGAACAATCGTCGCATATGAAATCGTGCCTGATGTGGAAGCCGAGCAGACGGATGAGAAGATGTTCACAATTACATTCGAAGATAGCAAAGCCACTGTCGCTGGATGGAGCTTTTTGTCGGAATACATCATTGCAGGACACGAGGATGGCTCAGTTTCACAATGGGATGCACGCACGGGCGAGAAATACTACCAAACGGATGTCCACACAGAACAGATCACCGATTTGCAATGGTCGGCAGACAGGACGTACTTGATCACAGCTTCGAAAGACAAGAGTGCCAAGCTCGTTGATGCAAGATCATTGGAGGTACTCAAGACATATGTTACAGACACACCATTAAACAGTGCTTCAATCACACCGATCAAGCCTTTTGTCATTCTTGGAGGAGGTCAAGCTGCTATGGATGTTACCACAACTTCTGCAAGACAAGGAAAATTCGAGGCGAGAGTGTACCACAAGATCTTTGAGGAGGAGATTGGTCGTGTCAGAGGTCATTTCGGTCCACTGAACACTGTTGCAGTGCACCCGGAGGGCAAGGGATACGCCTCCGGAGGTGAGGATGGATACGTCAGAGTACATCGTAAGTTTGAAGCCTTGTATTTCATGAAATGGAATGGTTACTGATATTCAATGCTAGATTTCGACAAGCAATATTTCGACTTCAAGTACGAAGTAGAGAGGGAGCTCGACACGAGCAACTTGTAGAGGGAGGTCTTGGAACACATTGTCTGCATAGTAAGGCGTTATCGGCGATCATGAATGATGAAGGTAAAAGGCTTGAAAGGACCAGGACGATGTGAGTCCTATCATCACGGGAAGATTGAGAGGCTGGATACCATCACCCGAGCAGAACAAGGCTACATAGGTCTCTCTTCAAATGAGCAATATCTATCACCTTTATTGTTCCTGTTGTCTTGCTAGTCTTGCTTATTATTGCGCTTGAAAATCCAAAAGGGGCAAATTGCTCATAGTCACAGTGGCGCTTGCCGTGAGTCAGGATCACCAATGACATGGTAACTTCGAGAAACACACAACATCGTCACATCTTAAACACTTAAACACTCTTCAATTCCTTTGCCTCACCACCATCAACAAAACACATATTGCCCTTCGACGCTTGTTCTCCTACACACAATCCGACAACCCAATACAGCTATTCGCCCACATCCCCCACTACCAGATCTTAACACCAGACTACTACTTTCACCGCATATATCGCAATCATGTCAGACTGGGACCAAGTTACCAAGATTGGCAGCAAGACCCGCACCGGTGCAAGTGAACGGGAGACTGTCGTACGCGGATCATCAGCACTCAATGCAGCAGCACGAAGCGGTGCCATTCTAGCCACAGAAAAGAAGTACTCATCAGCGAATACCGTAAGTTTTGTCGTCCTGAGTTGCTCGGACATTCCATGCTAACACTACTACTAGGGTTCCAACCCAGAAGGGCAACGTCTTACGAAAGTCGACCGTTCTGATGATATTGTGAAGCCGAAGACTGTTGGCACCAAGGTCGGAGAGGCGATCAAGACTGCTCGTGCAGTAGCGAAGAATGACAAGGGTGGACCGATGACACAGAAGGATCTGGCGACCAAGTGTAACTCCACACCCACGATTGTTGCGGACTTCGAGCGAGGAACGGCGACGCCAGATCAAAAGGTGTTGGGCAATATGGAGAGAGTGCTGAACGTGATATTGAGAGGAGACAAGATTGGACAGCCGAAGTTTCCTGCTAAGAAGTAAAATGGGAATTCAAGCTAAACGGCTAGATTGCTGGCTCCGATTATCTGGCGAAAGAATCTACAGATAAGGGGTGGTCTGCTACGCTGGCGATCTGATGCAGATTGCAGGCACTGTCTGTTCTGGGAAGACGAGTCGGAAGTAATGACAGAATGTCACAATTCCTGAAGAGGGGGTTGTTGACTGCATTATCGAGACCACACTATTAATGGCAGCATTTTTTTAAATAGTGTGATCTGTATGTGACAAAATGCACAACCAAACACTCATTGCTGACTACATTCATACACACAGTGCAATTGCTTTCTATGGACCAAGATATCATCATATCGTACCTGCCTACTACAGAAATCAAAACATCATCAACGCTCCTGCCTACTACAGAAACCAAAACAACGCCCCACATCCATCTTCTCATAACTACCTTAATTTCTACCTCCTCGCCATCCAGCATCAACCACACACACAAAACACACACCTATCCTCACCACAACTCATCCCTCGCTCCAACCAATACATCCCTCTTCCATCATCCCCGCACTCACCTCATCCTCACCTCACTCCCATACCAAACCTCCCAAACACCCTCCCCACCACAACATCCCAGTCAGATACTCGCACATCGCATCCAGAACCTCCAGAACCACCAGAACATACAGAAAGCAAATTTCGAGTTCTCGACTGCTCAGACAGTCGTCCCTTTGCAGGATGATTGCTTAATGTTTTTTTTCTGGTGGCTTGTAAGACCTGGATCATGTGAGCCGAGTAGTGTACTGTGCGGGTGTTGTGTGTGGAAAGGGTGCTTTGAGTTGGTTTAGTTGCAGGGAAGGCTGAGAGTGTGTGTTGCTGAAGGTGAGAGGACCGAGCCGAGACGGTTTGAGTAACTGGTGAGTGATAGGCTGGAGATTGAGGTAAGGTATGGTGATATATCGTGATTGTGCCGTGCTGTGTTGGCAAAGCGGCGTGTTGCCCGATTCCGGCCAACATTGGCTTAAAGGAAGTGTCACAAAGTCTCCCATTCGCTATCACCAGCCTTGCTTCGGACGTGGCTCATGATTACCGACAAGGCGGAGGCCGTGAATTGCTAATTGTCTCACAATTCCCGGAAGGCCTTCAGTACAGGATGATGGTCCTTCTTCCAACAAAAACGAAAAGATCAATTGTCTGCCTGCCACCGCATGCAGGCCGGGTAAATTTGCACAAAAGTCCCATGTATGATGACGACCAGGATGTCGCTCAACAAAGCAAGATATCGTACGAAAATAAAGCGGTCCCCAGCAATACCACGGCCTCACCGTATTGAGAACGTTTCAATCGCTTCCTTGGCTTGTCCTGATGTTCAGAAATAGCAACATATCTCGAATTAGACGGCGACTCTTCCTTCTACACTGTCCTCATGGCATCAAGAGCGCATAGTCTAGCTTACTCCATATCTTTTTGCTTCCGTTCTAAGTTCTCCGAATTGTCAGAAGAGCACAAGGAAAGCAAGGACAATTACTTGTAGGAGCAGGTGTCACAAATGGCCGCGAAGCCTCTTCCCAGTTTATTGGGTGCGTCTACAGTGCAAAGGAAATCATCCGAGAGCGAAGGTGTTATAGCCCCACTAGAGCGTTCTTGTGAAACATTGCCGCGCCACTGCGCTTACTTAAGAACGAGTTCCATCTCTTCCTCTACCTCTTTATCTCCACTTTCGTTCTAGCTCTCACTCTCACCCTCATCAGGAATAATCTGTCACGAACAAGAAGTTTTCTGTGCAAGGAGGATACAGTACGAAGCATACAGTCGCTCACGTAAGCTCTTCTCTCCATAGACAAGCTCTCACAGCAGCAAGCAAGTAAGCTCACACCACGCCGCCTTGACAGGTCCACATCAGCAGCAGGCTTAGCGTCTTCATCTCCCAGCCTCTCACAACACCGTCAAATCCTTTCGACCATTGTCCACACAATCCGTAGTGGGAAGAATGCCACAATCATCATCATCGTCTTCAAAGCAGACGAAACACACATCACACAGCCACAAGCCACGGCCACAGCCCGAGTCCGTGTCGTCGCCACCGCCAGCAACGCCAGCAGCTGCTTCGCATGCAGATTCCTCGATGGGAGCAGACCCTAAGGTGCTTCGAGCATTGTTGCTCAGATTGATGGAGAGCTCCTGAAGTGGAACTAGATGGGACGTTGATGTTGGTGGAAAGTCCTTGGGAGTGTAGTGTTTGTATATATATCGATTAGCTGGAATACTTAGGACGGTAATAGTGTTGTACGAGTAGTTCTATTTGGAAAATCCAGCTGATTTAGCATAATCGCTGGAGCTTTCATGTATCGTCGATTGCTGTGTGCAATTTATTATCGTAATCTCTTTCTGCGTGAAGCAAAGACAACATTGCTCATCGTTCATGCGGTGTGCACTGTGTATCATATCATCGATTGATGCTCAGGCGACACCACTTGCACGTACATATGACCGTACACTCCTCATCCCCTCCTTACCAATCTCCACTTCCACGCCTTCACCTCCATCCACTCCCTCCGCCCACGAAGCAAATACAACCCTGAAATGTCTCTTCCATCTACTCGCGCCACCTCTTGCCTCCAGCAGCGATCCATCGACATCTCTTTCCTCGTCTTCATTGCCATTGCCATTCGCATTCAACAACAAATAGTCATCCCGCCCACCTTCTGCTAATCTCACCAACGACAATGCGGAAGCCGCGGGCCGACATGGTCGCTTAACAAGAGCGATACGACATGCAATCTGGTTACTCCAGACGAGACCAAGAGAGGGTGTTTTGAGATTGAGTGTTGATAGTGTGTCGCCCCAACCTGTGAAGAAACGTTGTTGATGGTCGAGTGAGAGTGGGTTTGTTGGTTGCTGATGTTGGTATGTTTGGTGTTGCGAATGTTGCTGTGATTGTGGTGGTTGTAATAAAGCACGATTTTGATCTGGCGGGTGAGCGATATTTGGAAAAGGATAAGATACTGAGTTCGGATTTGGCGCAGACGAGGAGGGTGGGTTATTTGGTGTTTGTGGACGGGACAGTCGCGCTTGTGCAGTGATTGGATGGCTGCTCGAAGGCTGTCGGTATGACCCTGGTGTGTTTGGGAAGGCAGATGGTGGTTCAGGACGGAATCGGTCGGCGACTTGGTTCGCCACTACGATGGCGAGGTTGTATGTTCGTGCCAAGTCTCGTAGTAGGGTGCCAAGAGCTAAGATATCAATCGTTCTTGCAGCACGACTATTGTTGCTCATTGGCTTTGCTGTAGGGTCAGGTTGTTCAGCGCGGAAATTTGCGGTGACGGAGTCTATCACTATCAAGCCGACGTTGTGACGGCGGACGGCAACAGGGACTTGATAGCGGAGGATGTGATCTTGGGATTCGAGATCTGGCGTCGATATACTGAGTATGCGAGATAATGATGGTTTGTCGGCTGGATCTAAGTCTTTCAACAATGGGTGCGATGAGAGCATCTGCGAGAGACGTTTAGTTGAGAGGGGTGCTTCAGTCGAGATGTAGAGGGCTGAGCGAGAGAGCCCGAGGGGTGGTGCGAGCTGGACTGCGGCTAGAAGGGTGAGGAGGAACTGGGTCTTGCCTGCGCCGCTAGCAGTATGTCAGCATCTAGGTATGATGACGCCCACAGACAGATACCCGTACCTCTCGCCAGTCACTTCAGTCACATAGCCAGTCGGTATTCCGCCAGATAGAGCGGCATCAAGTCCAGCATCTAATATGCTGATGGTGCTCCAATCTCTTTCAAGGTCTGTTCCGGGCCTTTGTAGTGAAGCTTGCTGATCTGTTTTTCGCCTTTTTTGAGAAGGAGGCGAGTCTGAGTCTTCTTGCGCGTCTCCATACGGGGGCAATCCCAGTTGTGCATGCAAAGCAGCAAGGAGCGCATCAGCGAGCCGGCGGACCTCACGCGCCGGTAACTGGGCGCGTTTCGCAAGGTCTACCGCATCGGACGTGAGGATATCTGAGACTGTGATTTGTGATCTTTCGAGAGACGGTAGGAGGTTTGAGAATGTCTTAGTGGAAAAGTCGGGCAGGACGTGAAGCAAGTCTGTCATGGAGAGGAAGATGGGCAAGATCAAAGGGCATAAACATTGGACGGAGTTTGAGCACATGTCAACCGACGTCAATATAATGTGATTAGTAACATCGATCAAGCTCGCGCCAAGACCCTCCGCATGGAAGGCCGCATGAGACTCGGCCTGCTCGGAAAATGGTCTACAGCACAGCATCAAGATGGCGGTCACTAAGTAGATGTGCTGGATAGCTGGAGGAAGCCAGAGAGTATCTCTTTTCGACACTCTGTACAATGGCGGAGGCTAGAACATTTGGTCAAAAGGTCACGTGGATGAAATTCGTGTTAGTTACCAAGGTTTAGCACAAGCTATATCACTTTCCCTTTCACCCGACCTTTCATACCAATGACGGAGCCGCATTGTCACGAGTCCATCTCATATATGTTTGGCGCTTTGACTATAACTCATTGATCCCTGCGTCCGTCTGCCCGCTTTGCTACGTGTTTTTACTGTTTCTCCGCTCATCCTCTAGCTTGGTAAGTTCAAATATCTATATACCTTCCCTCTCCTCCGTGCTACACCTCCATGCTCTGTGATCCGACAAAAACTGGTTCATTCATTTGATCATTACCTCTACCAATGCCATCATATTGTCACCAAGACTGCCACTACTTTTATCGTACAGCACTCAAACAGCTTTCCATTTCTACCTCAATATCTCCACTGTACATTTGAGTCAAAACAGTATTGACAATGCCAAGTAGAAGAATAAGTACTCCAGTGTCTCTGAACGAGAAATTGGCCGACATGCCACAAACTAATGGCAAAGCTGAACATAATATCGAGCGATCAGAAGCAGCTGCTGTAACAGAAACAGCGAACTTTTCAAGATCAGCTCGTGAGCCATTAGCATCGAGCAAGACAACACAAGCAAAGCCCGGTGTCACGTTCGCGGCACAAGATAAGCTACCAAAGCTTCCTATCCCCGAGCTCGAGCAAACACTGAAAAAGTACTTGATTGCACTCGAGCCTTTGCAGAGTGGACGAGAGCATAGAGCTACCGAGAATGCTGTTGATGATTTCTTGCACAATGAGGGACCACAGTTGCAAGAACGACTGAAGCAATATGCTACTGGAAAGTCGAGCTACATTGAGCAGTTTTGTGAGTGTGGCGCTGTATCAGAGGTGATTGGCAAGACTAATTGATACCAGGGTATGATTCCTATTTGAATTATGATCAGTCTGTGGTCTTGAACCTCAATCCGTTCTTCTTACTGGAAGACGACCCAACTCCAGCTCGCAACAACCAAGTCACAAGAGCAGCCTCACTTGTCGTTTCTGCTCTAGCATTCGTGCGAGCAGTGCGAAAAGAGGAGCTTCCACCAGATATGCTCCGCAACCAGCCTTTGGATATGTATCAATACTCCCGTCTTTTTGGCACAGCACGTATCCCCACTGATCACGGCTGTCGAATCAACGAAGACCGAACCTCGAAACACATTGTGGTAATTTGTCGAGGTCAATTTTATTGGTTCGACATCTTGGACCACAACAACGACATCATCATGACCGAGAACGACGTCTCGCAAAATCTGGAAACAATCTTCAATGATGCTACTGAAACATCAATCTTCGACGCTGCCAAAGGTGCTTTGGGCGTGTTGAGTACGGAAAATCGAAAGACTTGGTCTGATCTGCGCAATGTACTGCATCGAGAACAAGGCTCAAACAATTCCGACTGCCTGAACATTGTCGACTCTGCATTATTCATCCTCTGCTTGGACGACACCGAACCACAGAACGCCGCTGATTTATGTATGAACATGCTTTGTGGAACAAGCGAAATCGAGCGAGGTGTACAGATTGGTACTTGTACGAATCGTTGGTATGATAAGCTTCAGATCATTGTCTGCAAGAATGGTAGCGCAGGTATCAACTTTGAACATACTGGCGTGGATGGTCATACTGTGCTGAGATTTGCCAGTGATCTCTACACAGACACTATTCTCCGCTATGCCAAATCGATTAATGGTCAAGCACCTAGTCTATGGGCATCAACCAGTCCTGATCCAACGAAACGCGATCCCAAGAGTTTTGGCGATGTGAGCACTGTACCGCACAAGCTCGAATGGGATATGCTTCCCGAAGTCACCACAGCTATTCGTTTCGCGGAAACGAGACTAGCAGACTTGATACAGCAGAACGAGTTTGCCACGATTGAATTCAAAGGGTATGGCTCAAACTTTATGAAGGCTGCTGGTTTCTCACCAGATGCCTTTGTACAAATGGCCTATCAAGCAGCTTACTACGGTCTCTACGGGCGAATGGAATGTGTATACGAGCCCGCCATGACCAAGATGTACTACCACGGCCGGACAGAAGCAATTAGACCAGTGACCACCGAATCCTCCGAATTTGTCAAAACATTCTGGGGCGAAAACCCACCTGAACAGAAAGTCGAAGCATTGAAGGCTGCTTGCGAGCGGCACTCCGCCATTACGAAAGAAAGTGCCAAAGCGCAAGGACAGGACCGCCATCTTTATGCTCTGTACTGCTTGTGGCAACGAGGTCAAGCGGAGGGAGCAGATACTGCCATTGCTGATGCAGATTCGAATGGCTACTCCAGCGACTCCGAACTTGGCACCTCTCCTCCACAAGACGAACCACGAAGCCGATCGTCCACATTGACCTCTGAAGACGAAACTTCAGTCAGTCTAGGCTCGCACCTGACACGTACCACCACTGTGCCCGAACGTATGCCCCAGATATTTACCGACAGCGGCTGGGAAACACTAAACACAACCATCATCTCGACCTCCAACTGCGGTAACCCCAGTCTACGACAATTTGGCTTCGGGCCCACGAGCGCCGAAGGATTCGGCATTGGCTACATCATCAAAGACGGCTCTGTAAGTATTTGTGCAAGCAGTAAGCATAGACAGACGAAACGGTTCGTGGACGCAATTGAGGGTTATTTCTTGGAGATGCGGAAGTTGCTTCGGCAGACGATGCGGAAGGCGCCGGGCCAGGATAAGACGATTTCGAGGGCGAGGGAGGTGGAGGAAGAAAGACCGAAGGCTGGAGGCAGGATGAAGAGTCGAGGGAGAGTCATTGGGAGCGAGCTTCTGGGCACGAGGACGCCTTTGGAGTTGATGGGTGAGGATAGTGATGATGATGGGTTGGGTGGTTGTAAGTTTTTTTCTGTTTTTCCTATTTTCGTTATTGTTTGCGACTTGAGAGGTTTTGTGCTAATGGTTTGCCAATACAGATGGATTCTTTGACGCGGGCATGCTGTTGCAGAAATTGAAGATTGAGGAGGAAGGGAATAAGAAGGATAAAGAGCATAGACGAGCGAATGTTGGAAAGAAGTTGAAGATTATGGAATACTGATGAAGATGTAGAGAAGATGTAGACATTCTAATTTGGATGAATCGGACATAGGTAGCACCATCCCGCCTTTACGGCTATTACAAATACATGTTCCAGATCATTTTGTGCAAGCATTCCTCACAGTTTCCTTGTAGTCGTTGTCGTTGTCGTCATCGTAATTCTGAAACTCCTGCCGTTCGGTTGCCACGTTTACGAAAGTGAAGGATGCCAAGGTACACCGATATGCCGTGCATGGCCTAAGAGCCGGCCGATAGTGTCAGGCAAATTGGGTGCAGGATGTTGTGTTGTTACTTCGGCTCCAACAGTTTTTATTGGTTTGGCGTCTTCCCCGCACAACGCCGCGTTGTGAAACAATGGAGTGTGTCATGAAAATAACAAGGATTTTTGTCCGACGATATACCTTTTGTCTTGTCTCATTCAAATAGTCCGGGCGTGCAGGGGTAGTGTTTCAGCACACGCACCCCTTGCTCGGGCTCGTATCAGGGGTGAAAGGGTTCGAGCTCGTGCTCAGAGTGGCCAATACCTCGTGCGAAAAATAAAGAAAAGATTGTCATGCCAATTATGCCAATTCAATCTGGAACAAGAACAAGAGCGGGACTAAATATTCACTACGGAAACCAAAGATGCACTACTCTTGCCGCGTGAACCCAGTAGTTTTGGCCAATAGACAAGAAACGCTAAGCGCGGCTTTAATCTCGTTCTGGCGTAGCGTGTCTCGGATCTGAAACGCCCCCCTGTCAACACATCAACATGACATGAATCAATCTGTAACACGTTCCAGCTAAGGCGGAGGGGAAATTGCTTTAGGATGAACGCGCTCGATCCTCTTCTACTCTCCGCCCCTGCCCCTCTTCTTGGTCGTTTGTTGACTTCCTTGTGAGACTTCGCGATATATTACCTTGACCTCGCCCCCGTCTCTCTCTTTTTTACCATCACACCACACTCCAGTCGTTCTCTAACCACTAACCACCACCACTCTCTCTATCTCACTCTCTCTTTTACGCGCGCTAGTCGCTGCCTCTACTGTCTCTCTATCTGTTCAAATCACTTCACGTAAGTATCAGGTCTTGTTTCCTTCTTGTGTCTTGTGTCAAAGAAAAAAGCCTTGTGCTGTTGTTTCTACGCGTTTTGTAACTTTTCTGTAACCTTTTCTTGGTTAATATACTATTACCATTACCATGCTATTGTTGCCTCTATTTTCTAAACTTGAGCTGATCATCCTCTTTACAGTCATTACAATCGTCAACGGAGATCTGTGATCCCGTCTCTCAATCAAGTTTCACCTTTTCCAAGCCAAAAAAGTCTTTCATCCATCAACCCTTTCATCCAGTCAACATGCGTTCCGTCCTTGCTCTCGGCGCCTTGATGGCTACCTCTGCTCTCGCAAAGCCTCTTCAGCACCAGCACCAACACGCTCACGAGAAGCGTGATGTCGTTATTGTCACCGACATTGAATACGCTTACGTGACTCAATACGTCACTGCTGGTGTGGACGCCACTTCTACTGCTGTCGATGCTACAGATGTCGCTGCTACCACTTCTGATGCTGCTACCACATCTGCCCTCGCCTCTCCCGTTCAAGACTGGGGTTTCGGATGGTGGACCAGGAGAAAAACATCCACTACTGCTGAAGCCACCACTAGCACCACCGAGGCTGCTTCGTCGACTCCCATCGTCCTCACAAGCGCCACGTTCATCCCAGCTCCTTCTACCACTTCAACTCCAGCTCCCATCACCACCTCAACTCCAACCAAAGTCAGCACCACCCTCCGCACCATCGTCTCATCCACCCCTATCCCTGTTCCTACCACAACCACAACCCCTCCCGCACCCACCACCTCCACCACTTCAACCACTGCCCCTGCAGCTACCTCCGCCGCCCCTGCAGCAACCGGCTACGCCGCCAGTAAGTTTTTCTCATTATGACTGACCAAATCACTACCCTGGGGTTAGCTTCTGACAGTCTTCCCTAGTGGCCCTAGCCCACCACAACATCCACCGCGCCAACCACTCCGCCCCCGCCGCAACATGGAACACAACCCTCGTCTCCATCGCGCTCGAAATCGCACAATCCTGCCAATACGCCCACAACACGGCTGCTGGCGGCGGCGGCTACGGGCAAAACATTGCCGCCGGCGCGCCCGCCTCCCAAGTCACCAACGTCATTAGTGATCTCTTCTACAACGGCGAGGTCAACTGGTTCAACGGCCTCTATGGCGCTGCTAACCCCGACATGACCAACTTTGAGCACTGGGGCCATTTCAGCCAGATTGTGTGGAAGGAGAGCACGAGTGTGGGGTGTGCGACTGTGGATTGTTCGGCCAGCGGGCTGGGCGGTGTTGGGAGTAATGTGCCGCCGTACTTTACGGTTTGTAACTATTTCCCGGCGGGCAATATGGGTGGGGGGTATGGTGCGAATATTGGGCAGAGCTTGAATAAGCCTACTGTTGTGGGCACTGATTCTGTTTGAAGAACACAGAGCTTGTGATGTGAGAAGGAATTGATGGATGCTGGTTTCGCTGGTTGAAGCTGGCGTGGATGTGAGATGATGGACGCGCATGTATGTATGTATGCATTGCATGGGTGCGATGATGAAAAAGATGGATGCCCATGTTTTCTTTTTGCACCATCTTTTTTTTTTTTTTCCTGCTTTTACTTCTTTCGTTTCTAGGTACAATTATCAGCCTTGAGTGTCGGGAACGTTCTCTTTTACTCTTCTGTCCTCTTCTCTTCTCTTCTCTTCTCTTCTCTTCTCTTCTCTTCTCTTCTCTTCTCTTCTCTTCTCTGTTGCTAGCTTTGTGGAAAACGAGGTGTAGTTAGATGACAAGCATACGCTGAACAAAATAACAATCATAGATTTGTTCATTTGATGGCCATCGCCTTCGTGAGACTGCTCGTGACAACGATCTCTATCGTCATCTCTCATGTGATGTGATTCAATTGTCAGTCCTGCACTGTATATTGCTGATAATACATATAATAAGGAAGAGTAGACACGGAGCTTGTTACTCATGCTTGATGTAAAAGCGTCTACCTACCGTCACCAACCTCAAGCAAGATCCATTTTGATACCCGAATGGTGAGACTGAACACTGTGATAGCACCCCAATAAGTATTGCGATTAATGTTGGGTGTGCCGTCCTCAAAATAAGGAGTACTCAACCATCTTCACTTCGCGCTTGCTGCATTTCTTCTTACAGAATTTAAACTGACCCGGGAGCATCTGCAGCAAGCAAAGGAACAAAGACACACAAAAGAAAAGCATGTAGAGACAGCGTACGTGATAATCTCAACGACCTGAAACGCCACGCAAGGACGTCTGCATCCCATACGAAAACGAAAAAGAAAAAGAATGAAGAGAGGAAGTGAACCACACCCTTTTGTTGATCAGATGCCATGCCTGTATTTCTAGTATGGAGTTCATGATTGTCGAAATAGGTACGTACCTGGATCTGTGCTTCAAGGATAGACAAGAACAGAACAAAAATTGTCACCCGTGCCGTTCAACGACATGGCGGCCGAATTGGCTAGCACATTTAGCTCCCCATCCTCCAAGCCCCAGAGCAAGACCAAGAGCAGGGGAGCGCAACAAGTGTACGTGGTGGAGGAAATTCGCCTCACGTATCTCCCCAACAACGATAATAGCTCAAAGGGCACATCATTCATTCGTGGTCAGTTCAAAGCTAAAGCAAAGCAAAGCAAAGGCAAGCTTTACATCCTGAGAAGATCTCTGCATGCACAGGAAAGAGAAGCTTGCCTTGCAGTGACATAGTTTGATGTCACTCTCCGATTTCGACGAAAACTGGCAGCCCACATCCTCGTTCACCATTCTCAAGCGAGATGTTTCTTTTTTCTTTTTTCTGCACACCCGATGTACAACTTCTTTCATACAGAACGAGGTGCATGGGAGCCGTTGGGCTAGAGTAGTCATACTACTTCTAACATCTGCTTCCTTCCTTGAGTAAAAGAAATCTTAGGTCCTATTTGCGCCTCGTGGTTTGAGCTAGGTCGTGATGTGCCTTTCCTCTCTTTTCGTTCCTTGTTTTGTCTTCATTTGCCATCTGTTTCGTCTCTCATCTTGTCTTATGCTCTCTTTTTAGTCTCTTGTATTGTCCTCTCTTCTCGTCTCGTCTGTGGTCCTCTCTTCTCGTCTAGTCTCGTTTATGGTCCTCTCTTTTCATCTCTTTTCATCTCTTCTCTTAACCTCTCTTCTCGTCTCGTCTATTATCCTCTCTTTGCGTCTCTTCTCCTGTCCTCTCCTTTCGTCTTTTGTTTTCTCTGATCCTTTCTTCAAGTCCCACCTCTTATCCTATCCTCATCCTCACTAACTTCTTCTCATAAAAAGTGATAGCATGACTAATAGGAAAGGAGGATAAAGTAATCGTTAGAGATTGCACAGAGTATGCCGTGAATGAGCCATGAACTTGTATCCTCAGTGTTGGGATTTGGGTGAATATTCCGGGATGCCAGTTTTCAGTCTTTGCTCACGTACAGGGAAGGAAAGAAAGAAAGAGAGGAAAAGAAAGAAAAAAGAATCCGTCACCGAGGGGTCAAAATTGGTTGCAGTAGCCTACCTACTTACCTGCCACCCTACCATAAGAACCTTTTCTCAAAGACTACAACAGCACATGCCAAGCTGGGTCTCTATATTCCAATTTCCAGCCATTCTAGTCCTCCATTTCCTCCTTTTTCCAACCAGCCAAACCCGACTTTGCCATCATTTCAATCATCTTGGGAAATCTCATCACGGCGCTTCAGCACAATGTCCTCACCCCTCCACTCAACTACCCACCCTCATCAACCCCTCACCCTCCTCCCCAACACCGCCCCAACTCAACGCCTTCTCCACCATCTCCCTACTCAACTCCACCACCTCCCCACAAACGCCCTCCTCACAAATCTGCACACAAGCCCTCTCCGGCCTCATCCCTTTCACCAACTCATTCCTCTCCCTCAACCACCCCCACCTCGCCCCATCACCAACCCTCACACAGCTCGTCCCCGGCCTCACTCTCGCCCTTATCCTCAAACACGCCTCCTTCGTCTCCTCCGTATTCCCCGTCAACACAATCCCACGCATACCAACGCGACTGATCACGACACTGCTGAGGAGAGACGGGAAGAGGAAGGGATGTTGTTCGATTTCGTTGGCAAAGGCGGAGAGAGTGCTGGTGGCGAGCGTGGTGTAGGGGGTGTGCGAGAGGTAGGAGGAGAGGCGGTAAAGGTTTAGGGCGGAGATGCCGTTGGTGGAGGGTTCGGCGTTGTCGAGGCCGTCTTTGAGGCGGAGGAGGATGTCGGGTTGGGAGGAGGGGGTGCTGAAGAAGCCGTTGGTGGAGGGGTCGTGGAAGTGGGTGATTTGTGTTTCTGGGTGTTGTTAGTTTGGTGTATGGAGCGGAAGAGAGAGAGAGCTTTGTTTGGGAAAATAAGGAAAAGGTTGTCGAAGGAGGAGTAGAGAAAAGAGAAACAAGGGAGAGAGGAAAGTGATACAAGGGAGAGAGCAAAGAAAGAGTATTAAAAATCAAAAACCTACGCATCAGCTCATCCGCCCACTGCAAATACGCATCATCCCAAGTCGCCTCATACAAATCACACAATCCCTGTATCAGAAATGCATAATCATCCGCAAACGCCTTCGTCTCGCCCCTCCCCTCCCTCCACACCCGCCAAAGCTGCCCTGTTTTCTGATCCCATAATTCGTTTTTGATAAACTTCGTCGCCTTGATAGCAGCACCTTTACACTCTCCCGCCTTGGCATCATCCACGCCTTCCAGCGCCGAGCTAGTTCGCGCAAGCGCACTAATCGCGAGCCCGTTCCAGCTCACGATAATCTTGTCGTCCAGCGCCGGGCGCGGCCGATGCGTGTCACGGTACGTGCGCAGTTTGCGTCGAACATCTTTCAATACATTCGCAACGTCCTCCTTTGGCATGTCGAATTTCTTCGCCAGAGCCTCCGGACTTGATGCTATACACAGCACATTCTGGCCTTTGAGCTCGTTGTGGATGTCGTTTTCTGGGTCGACGTTTCCGCCTTCTTTGACGTTGTAGAATTCGGCAGCAATTTTGGCGTCAAGGTCGTTGGAGATTGCGGTCGTGAAGTCGGTGTAGGCCCAGACGTAGAATGCGCCTTCGCGTTTTGGGTGCTTGGTGGTGTGGGAGGGGTAGGAATCTGCGTCTTCGGAGGAGTAGAAGCCGCCAGAGGGTGAGCTGAGACCGCCGGATGTGGAGGGCGTGGTGAGGTAGGTGGAGATGTCGTAGACTGCACTGAGCATTTCGGAGTCGCCCGTTAGGAGGAAGGCGGTTAGGTAGTTGGTTAGTAATTGGGCTTGGTCGTATAGCCTGTGACGCTTATGTTAGTCCCGTAAACTTATGCCAATAAAATGGCAGCAAACATAGTGTATGTAGAAGACAAGCAAAACATACATCTTTTCAAAATGCGGTAAACTCCAATCTCTCGTGACAGAATATCTCGCAAACCCATTTCCCACTTGATCTTTAATGCCTCCTCTCGCCATATTCCTCAACGTCTTGAGCGCCATCCTCGCCGCACCGACACATTCTTCTGTTCCCACCACATCTCTAACCACACTCGGGAACTGGCCGAGTTCAAGCAGAAACTGCAGGTTCATTGGCGTTGGGAATTTGGGGCCCGATGTCCCAAACCCGGCATGAAGGGTGTCGTATTTGTTTGAAAAGTGAGTGTATGCTTCTTCCAGCAGTTCCAGTTCGAGACCTGTATCGGTATCTGTTGACCGTATACCGCCGCTTATGTTGCCTTCAGCAGCGAACTCTCTTAATTGCTCCGTCACTCCTCTGGCACTGGCTATACATCGCTCTCGTTGTGTCATCCACATATATTTCACCCTCTCACAGATCTCTAGAAACCCCTTCACCTCGCCTCTGCGCACCATCTCACTTTCCGGTCCAGGGAAGTATGTCCCTCCGAAAATGGGCTGTAAGTCTGGCGTGATGAAGACATTCAATGGCCAGCCACCATGTCCTGTTGTAGCTTGTACGTAGTTCATGTATATTCTATCGATATCAGGACGTTCTTCTCGGTCGAGCTTGATTGGAATAAACGAGGTGTTGAGGAGATTTGCGACGTCAGGGTTGGAGAAGGCTTCATTGGCCATGACATGGCACCAATGGCAGGAGGAGTAGCCGATGGAGAGGAAGATCAGGCGGGAGTGGGTACGGGCGAGGGCGAGGGTGGAGGGGGACCAGAGTTGCCAGGCTATTGGGTTGGGGGCATGGGAGCGTACCTAGGAGAGGATGTGATCAGTTAGAACTCTGGTACGAGAAGGACAAACGTACGTAGGGACTTCGGGACTCCTCGCACATGTTCTTGAGTTCGAGCTTGTCGTGGCCATTGAGAGAGGCGGCGCCATTGGGTGCTGCTGTAGAGGCCATTGCTGAGGAAATGCTTGTATTGTGTGATTGACAGACGGGGACAGTGCTTCTAGACTGAAAGATCGTTCTGACTTAAACAGAGAGCAGAGACAAGCTCCTAACCACTAGCAATATCTCTCGGCGCAAAGAGAGTCGCAAGGACGAAAAAGTGCGGGGAGAGAGCAGCACGTTGTCTTTCCAATGGCGATATCGTGTGTAATAGCGTCGTCGTAATTCTGATTACTCTTAGTCAATGGAATGAACTCTATACACGAAATAGCTCGAGCAATGCAGATTAGGGACATCAATAGACGACGACAAGGGAAGACAAGGGCAATCAAGCATACACAATCACAACGTGAGGCTCCGAAAACAGGACGTGGCATCTCAAGTTAGTTGCAAGCTATAGGTACACTATCCACTATTTTCAATGCGGGCCCATTCGCTGATAGTGGCGAATGGATTCAGTGCCAAGGAGTAGTGGCCATTGGTTCAGCCAACCAGCCTACTGGCCTGTACATGGCCGGTGTTGTTGTCGGTGTTGTGAAGCAAAGTTTTTCTGCTCGCTCTTTGAGCCGCATTGATAGCCTCCGCTGTCTAGACCCTGCATCTACGAACCGCGTGGCGATGATCTTTGTGAGCCACGTTGTAGCTTCGGGAAAAAATGACCCGAGCTGAGGAGGTGAAAGACGCAATGGCAGCACACTGCTACGAGTATACCCTTGGCAAATGTGATTGTCTCGATACTGTCCGGATATGACAGTCACAGGAGAACGGGTGAACCTTAAGGGCGTCAATGACCGCCAGGGAATCGGAGCATTGACAAAGAGACGGATTTGAAGCAGACTGACTGTATTCCTATTGACTACTACCAAGTAGGCTATGTGAAGATCGATACGACGCAGGAAGAAGCATTGCAAAGCTAGCTCCTGCAGAAGCAGCTTGCTCTGCGAACTTGATGGACTGATTGGTCGACTCGCCAGTGATTCCAGCAACTATTGGGAAGTCGTGCTGTCCGAGATCAGACACTGCTTTTCTAGCATTCGAGACTGCTTGTTGTCGCTCTTCTGCGTCAAGGAGAACTGCTTCACCGTTTGTGCCTTGATATACCAGGCCATGCATGCCGGATTTGACAACGTGCTGACAATGTTTATACATGGCTTCCAGATCGAGTTCCTGGCGCGGAGAGTCTTTGAACAACGATATCATTGGCGTGTAGATGCCTGCGGGTAGCATATGCTGCTTTGGAGGAATACTCGATGTCATATTGATCAGATTTCTACCTCATAGGTCTTGAAGAATACTACAAGATGTATGTGGAATGGGTATTAGTACTGGGCTGAACAGTAAATGTTGCCTTTGTATCGTCAGGAGCGCTTTTGTACTGTAGCAGCTTGGGTTGTCCAGGCCACGTGAAGCTTTCCTTCAGCGCCGTGTGGATGTGCCAGATTAGCCCCAGCGGACAACACCGGGCAGCATGAGACACGGGACGTGGTCAGTGAATGTCCCCCCCACGCCCATGCGCCAAGACGGGCCATGTTTCAGCTTGGACCCATGTTATACACTTTCAGGGTTCAGGGAGAGAAGACCGAATGCGCATTTCCGCCGCAGGTTAAACTACCTGCAGCAGGGCAACAGGCATCAATGGATGTTTCCAGGCGAGGACTCGGTCACACGCCTTCTTGATGGATCAGCCTCACTTTGCCGGCTTTTTGCCACTTTACTGTGAGATCGGAAAAAGGACGTCCCTTAAGATGCGGCTGAAGAGTTTTAAACCTCAATAGGGCACACGGTGCTTCAGAATTCAGCAAGATATATTGTGGCAGAAAATCATCAGTATATTCACAGTGATATTAAAACATGGCTTCCACATCCGCCTTAACCCTGAGTGACCTTCAGCAGCACAGCTCAGCCTCCGATTGCTGGGTTGCTGTCCATGGAAACGTCTGGAATGTGTCTGACTTCCTTGATCTCCATCCCGGAGGCTCATCAAGTGAGTAATCTGCTTGACAAGACTGAACATGTGAGGCTATGCTAACGACCACATCAAGTTATACTCAAATACGCTGGCGCTGACGCTACGCTTGCTTATGATGAGATTCATGCCCCTGACATAATATCGGATACACTAGGAGCAGAGAAGGTGATGGGCGCATTCAACCTGCCTAGCACAGATGTGCTTCCCGATCCTGTCTCGGCAGCACCAACATCCCAGATTGATCTTCCGGCCAGCACTGATATTGTTGTGGCTCCGGCTGGCAAGCCCGAGCTTTACAGCCTTATCTCCGCCTACGACTTTGCCAATGTTGCCAAAACCGGGAGTTGAGCACGAAGGGTGTGTTCCTGAGGCAGATGATCTTAACCTAGACTGTGCTAACAAATTGCTAAGCGTGGGCCTTCTACTCGTCAGCGGCGACAGATTTAGTCACACACCGAATGAACCAATCACTTCTTCGTCGTATTATGTTTCGACCGCGGATACTTCGCGATGTCGGCAAGGTGTCCATGAAGACTTCCATCATGGGCTGCGAGACATCAGCACCGTTTTTCATTAGTCCAGCGGCCATGGCGAAACTTGCTCACAAGGATGGCGAGCTTGCGCTTGCAAGAGGAGCGGGCACTGAGGACATAATTCAATGTGTGAGTTGTACGGCCAATCAGTTCTTCAAGATCCTAGCTCAATGATTCTACAGATCTCAAGCAATGCATCATATTCGTTATCGAGCATAGTCGAGGCCGGACGTCCCAATCAACCATTCTTCCTCCAGCTCTACGTCAACTCCGACCGCCCTAAGACAGCCGAACTACTCATTAAAGCCCGTGATTTAGGAGTCAAAGCCATCTTGGTCACAGTTGATGCTCCTGTAGCAGGCAAACGAGAAGCAGATGAGCGGGTCGCCACAATCGCTGTTGCTGCCGCTATTAGTGGTGCCGTTGCAGGCAATGACAAGAAAGGAGGCGGGATGGGCAGGATCATGGCACAGTATGTGGACAAGACCTTGAACTGGAAAGATTTGAAGTGGATCAAGGAAGTCTCCGGGTTACCTGTGGTTTTGAAGGGTGTGCAAAGTGCGGCGGACGCCAAGATGGCTGTGGAATGGGGAGCGGATGGAATCATGCTTTCGAATCATGGTGGTCGTAGTCTTGACACGTAAGTACTGTAGTCTTGCTTGGTGGGCTTTGTCGTGCTAACCATTTTTCTTTTAGAGCACAAGCATCTATCTTGACACTGCTGAAACTACGGAAGCTTTGTCCTGAAGTCTTCCAACATCTTGAGGTCTACGTGGATGGCGGTTTCGAGAGAGGAACAGACATTTTGAAGGCTTTGGCACTTGGCGCCACTGCAGTTGGCATTGGAAGACCGTATCTCTACTCACTCTTCTATGGACAAGAAGGTGTGGAGCATCTCACTCAAAGTAAGTCTATATTATTTTCGTTAACCTTGAGAAACGTTGCTGATACTGCCGTCACAGTCTTAAAGGATGAGCTGGAGACTACACTTCGATTGAGTGGCCTGACCGATGTAACTCAAGCGCATGCTGGACAACTCAACACACGGGATGTTGACTACCTCGTGAATGATAACTTTGGAGAAGAGGCTCCCATGGCGAGGCCGAGAGCGCGGTTATGAGTTTAAATGAACTTCAATTCGTAGAACTAAACATACTATACCACTTTCAGCTATTTCCTTCAGCGAGCGATATGATGAGCTCTGCCAGGTTCTAATTGCGAAGCCCTGTTCCCTCATTCTTCCGCAAAGCGGTCGCCTAGCAGTGGCTAACCGATCTGTCCGGACCAAAGCTTCTACTATAATCACAATCTGAAATTGTAAGGACAGAATTAAGAAAAGGAATGGATCAAGGACTTTATTACTCGAATATATCTATTGAAAGGCTTCTGCACCAATTCTCAAGTACCTGATCTCAGTATGTAAAGGCTACATGTATCGTACCTTCCTCATCAACAAGCATACTCGGATAGTCCAGTTCGCGGTTGAGCTTTTCCTCGGAATTATTCGTCATGCAGTAACCATCGCCTTCGACCAGCACGCGGTGTTCCCACGATCGACCTTCATCATCGCTCCATGCAAGACACAATGGCGCTCTAGGCGCACCCCAAAACGCCTCTTTCCCGTGCTTACTGACTTGGTTCTTCCTTGAGTCTCCCTCGTCCGCAATTTCATCATACAGTCCCTCTCGCCTACCAACTGTATTCTCCTTTGATGAGTGGTTGTACACAAGCACAACACGACCAGACTCCAATACATCGAAGCACACTCCAGCATTCGGATTCAGCAGGCTCGTTGCCTCTGGTGCACTCCAGTTGAGGCCATCTTGCGACCTTGAGAGATAAACATGGTCTGCCCATCGCGAACGGAACATACCAAGGTATCTGCCCGGCCCCGACTTGAGCCTGTGGATCGCCATGTGCACACAGCCGAGACTTTGGGGCACTTCGAACTCTTTCCACGTCTTGCCGTGATCTTGCGACGCACGGACGCACGATACATCGTCGTTACCAAGCCAGCGAGTGCCGGGCTCAGTGATGCACTTGAAGACAGGGATGACCCATGTACCATTGTCAAGCACGATCATGGGCTGGCGAATGAAGACACCGGGGTCGTTGAACAAGACTTCTGGTTCGCTCCAGCTGTTGCTGTTGTCGTGCGAAGAAAGACGTTTCACACTAGCTGTGTCCTGGTCTCCTGCATTTTGAGAGGTGTACATGAGCATGAGGTGGTGTGGTGCTGCCTCGAAAAGCACGGGGTTTTGCTCGCTTCGTGTGGTGTCGTGTGTCAGACGAGTGGCAGACTGCGATGTCTGCTGTCCGGAAGGGAGACGTGACATGTAGATTGAGATGTCTGGTTTACCTTCCTGGCTTCCACCAAACCAGGCGCAGAGTATAAAAATTGTGGTATCTCGTCATCACCGTAGGTGTCAACCTCGCCTTGCCTGACGATGTTCACTAACACTCTCGGCAGGTCGCCTGGGCAGGCTGTCTCTACGGCTTCGACTCTGGTAATATTGGTGGTATTTTGACTCTCAAGTCATTCCAGAATGCCTTCGGATACGCCCACATCTCTAAAGCTGCTGCCGCCAGTCGCAAGGTGAGTAATCACCTCCGACAATTTTAGTTCGACCATGCTAACATGCTCTCAAGGGAACCATCGCTGCAATGATCTTTGCTGGTGCCTCAGCAGGCTCTCTTCTTTCCGCTCCAACATCAGACTATCTCGGGCGAAAGTGGTCAATCTTCCTCTGGGGTGTCATATTCATGATTGGCGCTATCCTGCAGATGGTTGCACACTATGAAGTCTTGCTGGCCGGACGTTTTCTCGGTGGGGGTAGGAGCTACGTCGATGTTGACGCCTCAATTCCTTGCTGAGAATGCACCGAAGAGTATTCGTGGTAGTATGACCGCTACGGTATGTTATCTAGTACTTGGATGTTGAGACTGACAGGATTGCTTACCTTCGGGCGATAGTACAATCTCATGATCCTCTTATCTCTCGTGTTGGCTTTCTGGGTCAATTACGGTGTGAGCAGGTGGACTAGTCCCACGATCGCCTATGATAACGGCCAATGGAGGACTGCTATGAGTATCCAGCTCATCCCAGGTGCATTGATGGTCCTACAAATCCCGTTCGTTAAAGAATCACCACGTTACCTCATCAACAAGGGAAAGAGTAAGTCATTCTTCACTCATTGTGCCCTGATAATGCGGTACTGGATTGACATGTCTCTGTAGCTGAGCAGGGCTTGAAGAACCTCTGTAGATTGCGCAACTTTCCTGCGGACCACCCATACGTTCAGACCGAGTATGCCGAGATGAACGCCCAGGTCTTATATGAGCAAGAGTGCTTCGCTGGTCATGGCTACTGGGTTATTATGAAAGACATCTTCCTCGTTCCCAGCAACAGGCGTCGCTTCTTTCTGGCAGTAATGCTCTTCCTCTTCCACAAATTTACAGGCACAGATTTACTCAACGTACGTACCTTACTGTCAGTCATCTAGACATTGGACAAACAAAACTAACGTTAGACAACCACAGTACTTCGCGCCCGAGATCTTCCAACTCATCGGCGTCAAGTCCAATTCCTCCCTCCTCACCACCGGCGTCTACGGCGTCGTCAAGTTCGCTACCACATGTTTCTACGTCGCCTTCCTCGTCGACCGCGTTGGTCGCCGCGTTCCCCTCCTTGTTGGCGCTAGCATGCAAGCCACTGCTATGCTCTACCTCGCACTCTACCTTCGTTTCGCTGGCACGAACACACAAACAATCTCCGGCACACCAGCTAGCGGCATCGTTGGCATCATCTTCATCTACATCTATGCCTTTGGCTGGAGTTTCGGACACTCTGTCGCCTGCTACATTGTCGCTACCGAGGTGTTCCCAACCAGAATCAGGTCCACCTGTATGAGCTTCTGCTTTTTCGCTAATATAAGTATTCATCCTGCTTTTTTCCCCTGCCTTTCCTTTAACGCCTCGCTAACTTCTTCTTCGCCTCACAGCTGGATCGTAGATTACGGCACCACCCACGCCACCCCGACAATGATTGATGAGATGGGCTGGGGCGTCTTCCTTATGTACGCCATGCTCACCTATTCTGGCGTGGTCTTCATATACTTCTGTTTGCCTGAACTCAAAGGCAGGTCCATTGAGAGTATGGACGACCTGTTCCAGAAGCCGTTGTACATGATGTGGAAGTACGCGTATCCCAAGAGCGAAGATGATAAGGTCAGACATGATGTCATGGACAAGGTCCATGTGATGGAGGATATGGAGACGGAGAGGGAGCCTACAGATGAGAAAAGAAATAACGTCGCTCATGTTGAGCGAGTGGGTTAGTGATAGGGTCTTAAAGGGAATGAGAAGGGGTGTGCCGCCCATCCTTGACCTGTGAGGGGTGAGGGGTGTAAGCTTCATAATGATAATGTAATCGTACACGAATCTTCTCTGTTTCACTAACCTTGTGGTGTGCACATGGCTACTTGTTCACGACCGTTACCACGAACAACTAACAAAATCAACCTGAGTACGCGTTACAAGTTGCCCGCTCAGCTGAAGCAGCCAGTCTGAATGTTGGCACTTGAGTAGCAGGAGCGATAATTATGAGGCTGAGCCTCAGACGTCACGATGAAGATGAAGTATGAAGTAGGAGAAAAGGGAGAAGGAATAGCGAAAAGTGAAAAGTGTCACTTCCACACAAATCTGAATCTGAAAGTGAACTGCTTGTACCAGTTATCTAGCTTGGAACACCAAGAGCGAAGTCAGCACTCTCGACCAAGTTTCAGTGTCTATGAAGCGTTGTTGATTAATTTTGAGTTGCACATCACCATCCGTCCCTCGATACAGTATGACAACCGCACCGCCTCACCTCGCCTCACACCCCAGCGGGAAGAGTACAGACAGAAGCACACAATAACATTCCCACCTCCTAACTAAACTTTTCTCCAATCCCTAACCAACTCAAACAACGCCTCCTCGCTGCCCACGTTCCCGGGAAAAACCACATACGGCAATCCAGGCCACTTACACGTCTCCTCGTCACACCGCCACAGCGGGACTCCCTTGGACGCCTGTCCCGCAATCAACGCCTTCTTCATATTCAATCCCTTTGTCGCCATATCCGACGACGTGATACCGCCCTTGGCTATAACATATCGCGGCCGCACGCTGAGGCGGGTAAGGAAGTCGACGAGCGTGCGCGCCACAACGCTGCCGATGTCGAGGGACTCGCGTTCGTTGGAACCGGTCACGAGCTTGCGGCTGGTCATGACGAGGACGTCTTGGCCGCGCGAGATTTCTGCTTCTGCTGTTTGTAAAGCCGCGTCGAGGACGTCTGAGCCAGAGAGTAGCTGCTCGACGTCTAGTTCGATGGTGGTGAGGTGGGTGCCGCTTTGTTCGCGCAGGATCTTGAGCTGGGAGGTGGTTTTGGGCACGTAGCTGCCTGCGATGATGAGGCCGCCGCGGTTTGCTGTGAAGGACATGGAGAGCTGGCTGGCACTGATGGGCGGAATTGGAGGGATACCGAGGCGGGCAGAGACAAAGGCGGCGCCGGTACGATAGAGAATACGGAGGCCTTTTGATGTTGCTAGATGAGGGTAAGTAACTGGTGTGAAGATACGAAAGAGATTTGCATGTCTTACCCTCGAGAATGCCCAGGATGACGACGTCCATGTCAGCCTCATCTGCAGCGTTGACAACAATCACAGAGCCCTTTGGTGCTGCGCATAACTGTGAGCTAACGTAACTAGGCCCTTCTTTGCGCAAGGTGGCAAGGTCGAAGCTTGAAATGTGAGATCTGTCGATATGTCGTTGACCGTGTGCGCTCTTCTCTACGATCCAGTCTCTGAGATTGCTCGACTTGTATCCAAAAGTTGCATCTTTCGCAAAGGGTGTCTCGCCAGCCTTGTCGTTGATCAGTACAGGAATACAGTCATGTTCATCTGCGGACGTCTTCACTTACTGGCACAAGATTGTCTCCTTCTGCTACGTAATGCACATCGCCGATTGTATACCGCCCACCCTGCAGGAAAAATGGCGCTAGAATCCAAACATCACTCTTTCCAAGGACATCCTCGACTGCCTCTGGTTCCAGAGGGAAATGGCCTCTTAGTGTCGAGTCACCTCTTAAAACGACCTCGACTTCTGTTCCCACTTGCTTAGCAGCCTCTTTCAGATTGTTACAGATTTCGGTAATCAGCTTCCGTGCATCATCTGGATGTAGAGCGCGAGAATTGGTGAGAATGAAGAAGCCCGAACCAGCTGGCGTCAATGACAGTTCGCTAACGAGGACAGACGTTGACCAAGTCGTGAGGACGTTGATGTCGTGACATGTCTGAGTGCCGGTCGGGTCGTCATCCAGGACAACGAGGATAGGGATTGATGTTGACGAGGAGAGTCGTTGGCTGATTTGTTTGCGGAGGGTTGACGAAGCTTCATACACTGGCGGTAGAGCTTCGAGCGTCTCATGGAGGGAGATGGGTTGGGCCATAGTGGAGGACGATCACTTCGGCTGGCTGTAACTTGGTCATACGCAGCAGCTCTCTCATCGATTGTGCCATCTTAATAATCTTACCTTGAGGTTGACTCCAATGCAACATAAGATCACATGATGTCGTAGCTCTGTCGTCGGGCCAGGAACACGGAAGCAGCGCCGCCTGGTGGATCACTCATAAGGTTTCAATGTGTATTTCGTGTGGGGTGCGCGGTATGCGGCGGACTTTGCGCTGTAAAGGCTTCTGCGTGGCTTGGTCCTCCTCCTACTGCTCAATGTAGCGAAGGCAGCGTCGTTCCTTCGGCAGCCTGCCAAGATGTAACTACCAGCTCATGCAGCCATCACAGAGCGCCCAGAGCCTCCACTCAAGAAGACGTTCAAACAAGACAGCACATAGTACACGCACGGGTTATGCTTCTGCTTGACAGGAGGCAGATATCGCAACGGAGAGGAAGGGGGGTGTAGAAGTTGCTTGTTTATCTTACTCATTTATCAGTGAGCTTGAATAGCTGGAGGGTGATAGTGCTCTTCCAACATTGCAATATCCTCCTTGTCCAGCGGCACAGTCAACGCTTCCACGACTGCTTCGATCCGCTCCTCACTATTCAATCCAACAATCGGACACGCGCCTTTTGACAACAGCCATGCCAGTGCCACACTACCCATTCCCACGTTCTTCCTCTTTGAAATGTCCTCCACCAAGCGTACAATCTGCTGATCCTGATCTCCAACAAACCAGCTCTTTGCTTTCTAATCAGCATCTGCCCGTTCGCTTCCCTTACCCCACGTCCTTGCCAACAAACCCCTTGCCAGCGGGCTCCACGGTATCAAGCCAATGCCCTCAGCATTACAAAATGGGACGACCTCTCTTTCCTCCTCGCGATACAGAAGATTCCACAGGTTCTGCATGCTCGTGAATGTCGCTCAATGGTTCATCTTCGCTGTGTACTGTAGCCTAGCCAGTTCCCAGCAATACATGCTACTAGCTCCCAGATAGTGGATCTTGCCCATCTTAACCAGATCATGTAGTGCGCACATGATCTCCTCTGGTTCGGTGTCGCGATCGAGTCTGTGTAATTGCACTACATCGATGTAGTCTGTCCCTAGGCGTTCGAGGGAGGCATTCACCGCTTGAAAGATGTGTTTCCTGCTCAAGCCCATGCGATTGACGAGTCGGCCTGTGTTGTGTGCAGGTTGGGGCCGGAGTGAGGTCCCGCTCATGACTGGGTAATATAGCTTTGTCATGATGACGACGCTCTCGCGGTCGATATTGTAGTGCTTGAGGGCTTTGCCGATGATGACTTCAGATTGACCATCTTCAGGGCCATACGAAGCCACGGACAGCCGAGAAGCTACAGGATTGCATTACTTACTGGAGTACGTGTCTGCAGTATCCCAAGTATTGATATCCAGATCGTAAGCTTTCTTAAGTAGTGGCAATGCCTTCTCTTCTGGTAAGGTCCACGGCGAGCCCTCCCAGGACGGATCTCCAAACATCATGCACCCCAGAATGATTCTGGAAACTTTGAGGCCACTCTTGCCCAGTCTACGCACAGGTCTCAGGAAATCGGATTCTAATGTGGAAGTGTTGCAGTGACTCACCGCCGATATTGCATCGTAGGCACATCCATAGTGCAATCGATCTTGCTAAGACTTCACGAAAAGAATTGATAGCAATCTAGCAGAGTAGTCAAAGTAGCTATTCACAGCACTGCACGGTTGAATAATAGACCCTAAGCTTGTTGGAGTTTCATTCACAATACACATGCACAGCTCCTTTTTCACTCAACTTCCGCAGAGCAGTAACACGACTTGTATGGCTATGACTGCGCTCAGCGGTAGCAATGGTACATGTCGGCTGCGAAGGCCGCCGGAGCTTGTTCGATGTGCAGCACCAAATCAGGTGGGGGAGGGGTATTATTGAAAACGACATCGGTCTTCTCACCGTAGTCGGTAGTATAGTCCGACAACAACGACAGGATAACAAGAAGGAGCAATAGGAGGAAACCTGGCCTCCTTAGCCCGTTCGTCATCCTCCTGCAGACATCCGAAGTCTACAGTATGTTTCTTTCTATGTTCCACCACGTGATGGAAGTCGAAGTAGAAGCACGCTGCAAAGTACTGACGGTAGTGGCTGCAATGTGTATCTCTGTATATAGCGGAATCCTGCAGACGGAAGAGGCAGTGCATAATTCGATAAGAAGCGGTGAAATGATCTCCGAGAGGTGGGGTGATGGTGTGATGGTGGGTTGAATTTTGGATCACCCTCTGCTCGCGCGTCGTCGGATCAAGCCTAAACGTGTACGTAAAAGATATGATGTGTCGTTGCTTATCAGCACTATGTAGACAATACGTATCTTTCGCACTTTGGCTGTCATCCTCAATGCAGCTCGTCCATGTTGAGATGTTGTTGGACAATTTTTAGGAGACTTGTAGGCCGATAGAGCATGAATCATTCAAACAGGATCAAGCGATAAGAGTTGCGGCGATGGCCGCTACAGCGTCTATTATGCTGGAGGACCGTTTTCGTGCGAGCCGTGGATGCTACCCTTTTATACGTTTCGTGTTTTCGTGTATCGTACGGTGTAGACAGAGTTTATGCTCGTGCGCCAGTGTCGTAACATCGCCCCGCGCTAATGTAGCTTGACATTTGCAGCACGTTCGTTAGCTAAAAGCTGTTCACAGAAGTGGACATGTAGTAGTGGTAGTGTCGCTCCGTTTATCTTGCTGCATGTTCTCGCCTGATAGCATGTTTCATAAGAACGTTAGACGAAGATCAGGTCCCTGAAGAAACGCCTCACTCTAAAACTGGGTTTTGAGATAAGAACAAGCCCCCACGTACTAATACCCTATTCGGGTGGGGGTATTCCAGCTGTATCGATATATTGTGCATAAGTGCAAGGTAGATCTCACAGAAGCATGCGCAAAGGAATGACCTTGACTGTGAGAAGACTGCAAAGCACCGCCGCGTGGTGGACGCACGAACATGACAAGACGTAACAAGAGAGTCACAGCACGCCACCGTTCCAATGGAATAGAAGGTCGGCAGGAAGGCAGCCAGCCGAAAGTAGAAGGGCTTGTTTCGTGAGTGGATTTGAAGGATGGGATGGTGGCTTTCTCCTCTTAGCGACCTTGGCATTACTATGCGCTTAATATCTGACGACCCTGGCGCTTTTATTTGCGGTTCGCCCTTCTGCTTGGTCAATCATTGATCGCTATCTCTCTACCCCGGCTGTTAGCGTTCTGCACCACTCCGCTTATTCCGAACTCTTTCGTCTGAAGTGGTGCTGTTTGCAAACATAATAATACTGGTTGTTAGCCCTCCTCTGTGTGTATCTTCTGTCACTGCATGTACTGCCTCACACTCTCGCCTGCTATCACTACCATCTCGTGCGCCTCGCGGAAAGCCAAGTATTTCCAACAAGCCATAGTACCTAATCCTTCACCCCACATTTCCACGAGGTCAAACGATTACAAAGCAGTTGGATACTCGAATCCCTCCCTATACGTCCCTCGCCATGTCAGGCAGTCCAGCCATCGCACAAGATCCAAATCCACAGATCCCAGACCCAGCCAAGAAACGAAGAAGGAAAGCTTCAACCAACGGAGCTGGG
>Ga0160428_1000703_pt1 | contig 32980 bp, 34 predicted proteins | sample SolpanmetagenomM_FD_108198 | JGI IMG/M metagenome (GOLD analysis project Ga0160428, IMG submission 108198) | Solar panel surface microbial communities from Lawrence Berkeley National Laboratory, California, USA - M | ecosystem: Engineered > Built environment > Solar panel > Unclassified ... | reverse complement strand
GGCACTCCTTTCTCAGAGTTTACCGATAAAGATCAAAACACCACCAACAAGTTCCAGAGCATAACTTGCATGCCTCAATACCAAAACTTCTCATTTGAAGAGCTCCGAACTACCGACTACGCCCAAGGACGCAAACACGGTAATGCAAGTGGTCAAGCGGGTGCCTTTGGGACGAGCACCGGATTTGGTGGCGGAGGCTTCGGTCAAACTAACAATACAGCTACGACTGGCTTCGGCAGCACAGCAACCAACACGGGTGGAATGTTCGGTCAGCAACAAAACGCTAGCGGATTCGGCTCCACCACAACTAACACAGGATTCGGCTCGAACACTGGTGGAGGTCTCTTTGGTCAAGCCAAGCCTGCTAACAGCATGTTCGGAGGCACGACTGCTGCTACAACTGGAGGTAGCATATTCGGTGGTACGAACAACAACACTACTGGAGGATTTGGCAGTACGACTACGCCCGCTTTCGGCGCTGCCACGACCGGCTCTGTATTCGGTCAACCATCGAAAACACCAGGAACATTCGGTGTAGGTTCAGGGACAGGATTTGGTAGCACCAACACCAGCAGTGGCTTCGGCACCCCTGCGAATACTGGGAGTGCTTTTGGTCAAACAAATAACACCAACACCACGGGAGGAGGCCTTTTCGGTCAACCAGCGAACACCAACAACACATCCGGCTTCGGCGGCTTTGGTCAGAACCAGCAAAATCAGACTCAACCCACCAATGCTTTTGGCGGCTTTGGCCAGAATAACAACAACCAAGCAAAGCCATTGTTCGGACAAACCACTACCACTGGAACGAACGCATTCGGACAGCCTGCACAGCAGCAACCAGCCACCAGTCTTTTTGGCAATACCCAAAACCAGAACCAAACAACAAACGCATTTGGTGGGTTTGGTCAAAAAGCTGCTACGCCGACGAACAATCTCTTCGGCCAGACCACGAACAACAACACTGGAACCAGTCTCTTCGGGCAGACTCAGAACAACCAGAACCAGGGAGGAGGTCTCTTCGGGCAGACTCAACAAAAGCCAAGCTTATTCGGCAATACTAATACAAACAATACTGGTGGAGGCCTTTTCGGCAATACTCAGAACAACAATCAACAACAGAACAACAGCCTATTCGGAAACACTCAAAACCAACAATCTGGCTTCGGCGGTGGTAACAGTATGTTCAATGGCTCGTTACAGGGCAACCAGCAGCAATTGACAACATCTATCATGTCAAATAATCCTTATGGCAACGAGCATCTCTTCGCTAACTTAGGTTCACCACAACAAGCTGTGGGCCCACTCGCGACTCCACTCTCGAGTAGCCAAAAGGCTCGCAAGCCAGCACCTTTACCCACGTACAAGTTGAACCCTTCTGCATCATCCAGACTCATCACACCTCAGAAGAGGTCCGGATATGGTTTTGATTATGCATCCTATGGTACACCAGGTAGTGCTTACAGCACAGCCAGCTCGCCTATGTACGGTGGTTCGTTGTTGTCCAACAGCAGATTTGGTAACTCGCTCAACCGCAGTCTGTCAACGAGCAGCTTGGTGCGTTCATCGCTCAGCCCATCCGAAAGCATTCTCAATCCCAACGCTTTCTCCACGGGTGCTTCAAGAGCTGGCGGCTCTGGTAGCTTGAAGAAGTTACGCATCAATCGCAATTTGCGTACGGACCTCTTCGGATCCGCTGACAACACTGCCGAGACTACGCGCACTAGCCCTCTCAAGAAGTCCGTCACATTCGGTGGTGAAGAGCATGAGCAGCAAGAAGATACTCCAATTGGTCAGACCAGCCAGGCTCTCGTTCGAGTCCAAGAAAATGATGAAGACATGCCTAGTGCAGAAGAGCAAGGCTACTTGCGCTCTTCTGGTTCTCGCGCTGCCCCTCGCACGAATGGAGCTTCTGCTCGGCCGGAGATGCAACAGGTCAGCAAGGAATCTGCCGCAAGTAATGAAAAAGAACAACCGTCAGCACCAGCCGCCAAGCCCAAGACACCTGCGGAGAAGGAACGCGAAAGCGCACTGCGTCGTCAAGTTGACATGGCTCCTGGTGAATACTACATGACTCCCAGTCTCGATGAACTCAAGAAGATGAGTCGCAAGGAGCTTAGCAGTATTGAGCCTTTCGTTGTTGGTAGGGAAGGATGTGGCAAGATTGAGTTCTCCAAAGTTGATCTGACAGATGTCAACCTTGACGAGATTTGTGGAGACATTGTTTGCCTCAATACTCGAGTAGCCACTGTCTACCAAGATCACGGGGATAAACCCGACGTTGGCAAAGGTCTCAATGTACCTTCTGTGGTCACTATGTCCAACTCGTTTCCCAGAGCTCAAGGTGGCAAAGTGCAGATCTTGGAAAAGAAGGGTCCCAAGTACGACAAGCATCTTCGTCGTCTGCAAAGGGTCGAAGACACCGAATTCCTCGATTACCATGTTGAAACAGGTGAATGGGTCTTTGCTGTAGAGCATTTCTCGACATATACGCTCGACTACAGTGACGATGAGGACAGTGTCATGGACAGTCCAGCTGGCACTCCAGCTAGACAACAAGGTCAAAACAGTCAGGGGGATACTTCAATGGTCAGCAATGAATCCTCCGCCCAAGATTCCAACGTTGACGATACATTCGAATTTAGATCATCCCGAGCCTTACCAGGCGCTTTTGATCAAGATGAGCAGATGTATATCGACGAAGTAGCAGGGAATGGTTTACATGAGGATAACCAAGATGTCATGTCAGATGAGGAAGAAAATCATGGCGTTGTGCGAGGTCATGGTATGAACGACAGGAAGGATTCGAGTGTGTTTGACGAAACAATACCGATGGACGAGGAAGAGGGGCGAAGCTTCCAGAAACACTCTCCAGGCTTTGCAGCGTCACTCAAGCCAAAGTCAATACTGAAAGCAAGTCAAGGTTTCAAAGCCTCGCACAACGGTACACCTTTGCGAAAACCTGTCATTGGTGCTGACTGGGCTACTCAGCTTCAACGCACCATTAGCCCCAAGAAACAGGACCGCCAAATGTTGAGAGAATCTCAAGGTATTTTTCCTACAGCGCCTTTCCTTCAATCGACTCGCGAAAGACCTCAGGTGAACTTTGCTGCCTCGACCAAGATCAGCAAGGATACCAAGCCGTTCGCGACTAGCATCGACCTTATGAACTCCCTATTCGGACAAAGCACTAACAAAGTTCCATCTCCTGCTGCTAAGCCCACAGGACTTCAGGTTTGACTCCCTTTCCATTATTCTTTGCTTTATGTTGGCGAATCTGTGCTGGAATGGATCCTTTGGTCATCTACAGTAGTGCTATGTAACAAACCTAATTAAGAATATTTACTGAAACTTGTTCGCTCTAGTGGCCTTATGCAAAACGACCTGAAGTTAGTGAAAGCAACATGTCAGACGATGATAGAGCGTTCCATGATTCCTTCCGCCTGAACTGGACGTCCAATGGTAGTCTTGTCTTTGCATCGACCGGGAAGCGCAAAGATGATGCTCTCGACAAGGTCATGACTCCATTGTCCTCGCAAGCTCAGGAGGTTCAATTCGCTGGCTTATCCAGAAGTGCAGAAGTAAGTCGATATGGCCCTGCTCAAGGTAAAGCTAATCGTGAATAGTCCTCTATCCAGATGCTTGGAAAACAGCTTGAAATCAGTGATATCTCTGTCGAGAATGGTGTTCCATCCGCGAAGCTGCACAACAATATCACATTCAACGATCTGGTATTAGCGGCTGCTGATGCTACAGCTCCTGCTCAGCATGAGAAGGCAATGTGGCAGCTTGCATCTATCCTATTCGACAATGACATGTCTCACCATGAGAGGAAGATCAAATTGCAAACATACTGGAAAGACACGACCAGTGCCGCAGCCTCAAAACAGATTGAACGTTACTCAAGTGCAGAGGAGAAGGCCATCATTCAGTTGTCAACCAACGACATATGGGCAGCCAGCGAGACACTTTCTGGTGGTCGCGACTTCCGTCTTGCTACGATGATTGCTCAAGTTGGTGGCGACGAAAGTATGCGACAAGGGCTCACGGAACAAATCAAGCATTGGCTGCAGTCCGACGTTGCTTCAGAGATGACGCCAGCTGTACGCACACTATACGCTCTTTTGTCTGGCGAAACTTGCATATGCGATGGTAAAGGTGGTAGTGTAGGCCGTGAGAACAAAGTCGAAACGTTCAACATCAGCCAGAAGTTCGGCCTTGACTGGAAACGTGCTTTTGGTTTGAGATTGTGGTACGGTGTTACTACAGATGAACCAATCTCTACCGCCATTCAAGCTTTCGAGGACGACCTGGCCAGTGGTAAGGAGCAAGTTACACCTAGTCCCTGGTTTGTCGAGGAAGATGTCGATGTAGGATGGACTGATGTCAAGCGCAAACAGCGTCAAGACATCAATTGGGGCCTTCTTAAGATCTATGCCAGTAAACAGTCTTCGTCAACCTCGCAGTCCGCTATCAACCTTGGCAACATTATCGCTATGGAGAACACATCTGGCAACCCTCTGGACGCTCGTATCAGCTTTCAGCTCTACCAGGTCCTGCGCACTCTGCATATCGCAGACTTTGATGAGGACGAAGCGGCTGAGCGATCAGATCTGCTCACGACGACGTTGATTTCTCAGCTTTCTTCAAAGTCGCAGCATTTACCATATGCAGTTCTCGCTGCATTGTACCTAACTGACTCGTCTGCTCGCTCGTCTACAATCCACGCTCTTCTCGAACGCCATGCCGCCGTGATAGGCAAGTCGACAGATACTTGCCCGACCTTCCGTACGCTTGTCCAGGACCTCAAAGTCCCTGAATCCTGGGTTTGGAGTGCAAAAGCACTTTATTTCAAATCTGTCCTTCTGGACGAGCACGAACAAGTACGTTGTCTACTGCGTGCAGGCGAGATTGTGCAAGCACATGAGACGTTGAGGCGTAGTGTCGGCCCTAAGGCTGTTATCGAGGAAGATATTGAGGGGTTGAATGCACTGTTGAAGATCTGTATCGATGCTGGAGCCGGAGACCTGACCGAATGGATGCACGGAGGTGCGGTATACGTTCACTATGCTAAACTGCTTGAGCTAGAGCAAGATCAAGATGGCGCAGAGAAAGAACGCAAGATGGTTGCACGGAAATTGGAAGTGGCCCTTGACGGTATCAGAGCTAGCGGAAGACATATTGCATTGGAGGAGAGGGTTGCGCTGACCGAGGTTCGTGCGCTGGTCGAGAAGGTGAAGGGTGCGGAAAGTGCTGGACACAATGTGCAGCTCAGGGAGAGGGAGAATGAGGTTTTGAGGAGCGCGATTGAGATGAGTGAGAGATTCTATAGGAATTTGGGTGTTAGTGTTGGTGCTTGAGGGAAAAGTTTAGATGGTGAAAGGCAGTTTGTGGATTGGTGCCGGATCGATGGTTATGCTATGATGCTGGCAGAATGAAAGATGAAATAGATAGTTAAATATCTGATATGCATGAATTATGCATGAATGCTCAACTCTAGTGTTTCATTGACAATAAATCCTTCTCCTTCTTTCCTTCTGCCTTGCTCCCCCTACATCGCATTCCTTATGCTTGCAATATACGTTGCGTCCCACATAATAGCATGGATATTCACCTAGTTAGATTCAGTAATGATAACGTCCAACGAATCTCCAAGCGTGAAACCACCTCGATTTCACCCCTTCTCCCCACCCAAAAAGACTCTCAGCCTAAACCTGACCACCACACCATCTCACCGCCCCTCCTCCTTCCCCTCCTCCTCTTCCCTTCTCAACCCAACAAACAACTCCTCTCCCACCTCACCCCCTTCCCACTTCCTAACCACATCACCCATCTCCAACGGTCCGCCATAAACATGCGGAAACAGCTGTCCGCCTCTACTCTCCTCCCACTTTACACTCCTGCCCCCGCCTTCAGCCGTCTTGCGGAGATCGATCTCGACTACGACGAGATCGGTGTCTGATGAAAAGTATTTGCTATATGTCTCCCCTGCTGTTGAGGCAGAGGAGAGATGGATATACCCGTCTTTGAGGTCGAGTGGCGAGCCGGAGAAGGTGGAGTGTTGTTGGAAGTGGGTGTGTTGTGGGCGGGTTAGGATTTTGTATGCTTTTGATGCGTGTTTGGTGATGGTGGACATGATTGAAGGAGACGATGAGAATGGGTGGTTGGATGGGATGGGATGAGATGAGATGAGACGAGATTGTGTTTTCTTAGGGCTTGAGCTTTTTGTGGGAAAGGACAGGTGGCTCGATTGTAGCTAGTGAAAGAAGTATTATTCTTTCTTTTCTCCCTTTGAGTATTGTTGTGTTTATGATGTTTACATTCCATTTGCTTGTCCAATCTCAGCTCACATCGGAGCTCCTCCCGTTGAGCCTTTATATGTCAACCTATCGGCCACTTTCCCATCAATCAACCATCAAATCTCATTGATTTATCTTCCCCGATGGTCTAGTGGTCATGATTTCCGCTTGTCAAGCAGCTGCTTAATAAGCGCGGGAGACCGGGGTGAGTGGCATCCGTTCACTTTCGGGCACTCCAAATATTAACATTCTATGAAGGTTCGATTCCCCGTCGAGGAGCAATAATTTTTGCCTATCTCACATCTTGTCGCTTTTACGTCTTCTTGATGCTTGACTTCATTATTGTTTTGTACTTTATCTCATCTATGTTATCTTTAGTATAAGTATGATAGTTCAAACACCTATATCTAATTAAATGAGAGCAAGATGGTGACAGATTAGACCTTTCATTATAAGCTATTATAAGCTATTTATATCTACTCGTCCTGCTTCTTGCTTAAGTGTGATTGAAAACGAGGCAGCAAAACCATAACATCGACCTATTTTCTATTACCATAACCACCTTGCATCTCCTCTTAAGACCAGAGAGACAAACGTAAGCAAGCTTAATATCACACAAAGACCAGCAACAGCATAGCACCAAACCTGAAACCCCCGACATCACAAGCGACATCCTTCAAGCGTCTGCACCAGGACCTGATTCAAACTTCATCCCATCCCTGACTTCGTACTCTGTACTATCTGCTTCACGCCAGTGACGAGTGCCATCTGCCATACGAACAAGCTCACGGGGACGACCATAGACAATGCCACTACGAGCAGTAGCAGGAAGGACCTCGCCGGTGACAATACCACCACGAGTAGCGAAGGTTGAAGCCGGCTCGTCATAGACTACACCATCGCGTTCGAGTCTGGGAAGCTGTGCTGTGGTAGTTGGACCGAAATCAAGATACTCGTCAAGGGCGGTACCAACGACCTTGAGTCGCTTGGCTGCCTTGTCGACACGTTGCTGCTCCGCACCCTTGCTAATGGTTCCGTAGAATTCATCTAGGTACCACCCATCAGCAGCCTTGAGATCGTCGTGTCCATCAGGTCGCCTGCCACTAAGCTCCTGGTCTGGTCGACTGGCTTGGACATGCTTGACAACGTCCGGTACACCAGTGAAGCTCTGGCGCTCTTCAGGATCTTTACCGTCGAGCTCAGCGCAGTAGCGACACCAGAATCTGCCTTGGTATTGTGGACCGTCTTTGACCCATTGGCGGCGTAGCTGCTCATAGATTGAATGGACCGTGCTGTCTAGGTGGCGTTCCAGATGTTTTGCACTTGGGTAGACATGCTGCTTCTGTTCATCGGACATGGTTGGATCATCAACACATTCAGCACAGACTCGCTCAGAGATGTCACGATCTTTCCATTGCTTTGTCTCCGCGAGCGTGTTGTTTAGCATGACATTCATAAAGGCTCTGGCAGTCTCAATATAGGGTATGGTGTCTTCGTGCTGAGGATCAGAATCACCTTCCTCGTCGAGCGTCATGACATGACCTTGGACAGGGGCGGTCTCACCCTCGACATCATCCTCAAGATCGCGCGCATGAGGGTCGTCCTCCTCGTTCTCCTCGAACTCCTCGTCAAAGTTGTAGCCATGAGCCTCAGCTGCAGTGAGACGGATGTCTTGTTGCGGAGGTTGAGCCAGAGCCTTGCGAGCCTCTGTGAGGACGGCCTTTGAGAAGGCACTGGCAGCATTGCATGCTTCAACTCGCCTGTCGAACTCGACACGTGTCATCATTGCTTTCTGCTCAGCTTGCTCTTGTTTGAGGAGCTGTGCATAAGCGATACGGCGTACACGACGTTCATAGTTGCGGAATCCAGTCTCATCAGCGTCGATTGGGTAGTTGGTATCAGTAGCCATGATAGATTGTACTACGGCATTGAGGGCAGCGCCTTTGAGCCGACGAAGTCGTTCATCGTCATGGACGAGAGCGTGAATGGCAATGGATGAGGACTCTTTCTGCATCTGAGCAGATACACCTCCAGGGAGGTTTGCTTGGTTTGTACTGAGGCCGACGAGATCAAGAGTTTGCTTGGTGTCGAGATAGTAGCGCTCAAGACCGCCTACGACCAGACGTTAGTGATGATTGGAGTAGACTCGAATTTCGTGCACGATTGACGTACGACTTTCAGGAGAATGTGACATGATATCACGTGTCCTCTCACTACCAACAATGTTGATGAGTTCGTTGGCAGTACCTTTACGCAGGGCGTAGAATGTGATATCAGTGGCAAAGCCAAGAGCGCGGCCACGCCTTTTGATGTACTCTGTGAGCGCTTCCGAAGTCAATGGTCCGCTCTTGTCGAGTGAAAGACCTCGGACACCAGCTTTGTAGAAAAGAGGTTCGTCGAGGAACTCGCCTTTGATCTGGATGTTTGTCCTTTGGTCAGCAAAGCTCGTGTGATGATATCATGACAAATAAACTGCAACAATCATACCTCAATGTACTGAGAGTTGGAATCAAGCACATCGTCAATGGTGTTGAAGTGCTTCAAGGCATTGCGACGAAGTAGTAAGACCAGAGCACGGTGTCCTGGAGATAGAGTGATGTATTCGGCAGCTGGTGACTTCAAATGGACTTTGACAGTTGTTGGGTTGTTGTTCTTAGTCTGCAACTCTGGGTCTGGAGAAGTAGTCTTGAGGTAAACAAATGTCACCGACATGTCAATCATTCCAGGTTGTGGACCACGGGTAAGCTCGATATCGCGGCAGAGAAGAGCTCCAATACCGCCATGGCGTTCGTCAAAGTTTCGAGGAGGTCCGATCGAGCCCGGTCGGCAGGCAGTGTATCGACCTAAGCACCAGGCAAGAACATGCTGCTCCGAGACTTCAATGGATTTATTACGGAAGGTCTCGTAGTCGATAAGCTGTAAGAACTCGGCCATATGGATAGTTACCATGACCTTGTGCTCGCGTCGATTTTTGATGCCGAACTTGTTGAAGACATAACGCATAACTTCTGACATCTTTGCGAACAGCTTGTATGAGTTAGGCCTTGGCTGACCAAACTCGTCAAAGTAGCGAGGAGTCCAGAATTGTAGTGAGGCGCGGTAGCTCATAAGAGTTCTGTAGCTGGGTTGCTTTGTGGATGTGGAACGAGGCTCTAGGATTCTGAACATGGTAATCAAGAATCTGCCAGAACATGATGAGTTAATACAGTTCAAAAGTAGTGATATTGTCAAAAGCAGAAGGAATTAAGGAACAAAGACGCGCTTACTGTCGGAATTGAGAAATGAGTAGGTCAACGTCTGGTGGAAACGCAAGTGGCAGGACCTGCTCCTGAGGTGTTTCGAAAGGCATCCTGCGGCTACGCTTGACGTAGTTGACATATAGTGTCAGATGAGCATCTTGGCGCTTCTGTGTTGACTTTGCATGATGTCTGAAGCCAACTGCTTCGAGATCTGCTTCGATGGCGGTACGTTCAAGGATTGCCCACTCGTCGTCGTCGAAGAAGAGACCCTCGAGCTTTTCTCTAGCAGAGAAGCGACGAGCTGTAGATACAGCTGCCACTATAAATGATTAGCTTGACGACGAATACGAAGAACAGGTCTTAGGGACTTACTGTTTGCGTTTGAAAGACTTCCGACACTGTTGAGATAGTGTGACTTGCTGTGTTATGGCTACTCGCAATCTACCATTCCAGATGGAAGGCAGAGAGCTAGTAGATATTTGAGAGTGAGGATGAGTAGGATGAGAAGGATCAGAGACAAAGTCGCAAATGAGATAGAAGGAGAGAGCTGGAAAAAAGGGGGAAATTGAAGTGAAACAACAGAGCAACACCACAAACTGGGAGACCAGCAGAACGGCGGCAGAGAATCTGATAGAAACGATGATGACGACTGAGTGGATCAAGGAGGCTGGGATCGTCTGAGAATAGTTGGTCTTCTTTGTCTGAAAGGCGGGTAGTTGCGTAGAGACCAATTTCGACGACCGCAGCTGGGGTGACACAAGAGCAAACGAGGAAAACAACCAAGAACCAAGCTCTTCACACATGACGCGTTTCGTCCACAACATCTTTCACAATTGACGTGATCGTGATCATTGTCATCTTCTTTCTTTTTCTTCTTTCAACAAGGCTTTTACTCTTCTCTTTTCCTCAACACTACTCAAACAAATCATCTTCCCAGCCATGCCTCCAAAGGAACCCACTGCTACTGCTGCGTCAGAGGCCACGACCATTGTCGATCCCAACGCGGCCACCACACCCAAGCCTCCTGCCGCAGGACAAAAGTCTCCAGCAGTTCCAAGCCCCAGAGGAGTGCCAGGTTCTAGCCCTGGTGAGTAAACATTGATGATATCTTACGGTGCAAAATCACTAACAGCTTCAAGCACCGTCTGCCAGACCCAACCTCCAATGGCCAAGTGTTGCCAGGCCTCAAGATCTTGACGTTGGTACTGAGGTCACTCACGCCAAGATCGACGCTATGCAAGTCTACAACGAAGCCAGATTCGACCGCCTTGAGCGAGCAATCATGAGTGGTCAGGCTACAACCAAACAGCGAAGCCAGTAGGTCATCACGAGCGATCTTCATGCCTTCCAACCACTGACCACCCTTCTTGCAGGACCCCTACTACGAAGGAGATGCGTAGGACCTCGCTCTCCAGCGTCATGAACACTGTCGAAACTTCATTGATCAACGAGAGGGACGCGGAGGCAACCAGGAAGAGAGACATCACCAGGTACATTCAAGCCAGCAAGGATGACCTCACCAAAGCAGTCGAAGAATTCTGCAAAAAGCCTGGAGGGAAAACAGTCACGGCCAGACGCGGCAACTGGACAAAGACCAGCAAGGACTTCGTGGAGCATGTCAAGAGAGGATTGTCGATGCCGGATGCAGGGGTGGAGCTTCCTGAAGAAGAGAAGGCTAGCCTACCAGAGGATGTACAGTTCTTCATGAACTTGAAAGAGGAAGACTTTGGAGAATTCTACATCTTGTTGTGCAAGATCTTGGAGCCAGCGAAGACCAAGAAGACGGTGAAAATGTCAGCCCCTAAGAAGACTGGTGAGAAAAGGACTTTGGATGAAGCGGATGCTGTTATGGAGGATGTGGATGCTATGATCGTAGAGGACTCAGAGTCAGAGAGCTCAGAGGATGGTGATGCTCCTATTCGTCTTAGAGCTCCTCGTCGCCCCAGGTAGATGTGTGAAGTGTGAGAGATGACTGAGAGATGACTGAGAGATTACTGAGAGATGACTGAGAGATGACTGAGAGATGACTGAGAGATGACTGAGAGATGACTGAGAGATGACTGAGAGATGACTGAGAGATGACTGAGAGATGACTAAGAGATGCACAGTTAGAGCATGAGCAAGTCATTAGCTTAGAGGCTACCCTTACATGAGAGAATGAAAAATCACTTATATACCTCGCTAATTGTCATTGTTGCTGCTGTCTTAAAGTTCTTACACATTCTGTCCATGTGCGTGTTGTCTGTTGTACTTCTCACATTGCTTCCGCTTCACCTTCGCTGATCAATGAGCATTGAGAACTGCGATAGCATGCTACGTCCATCCTGATTTGTCCCTAGCTTTGCCTGGTAACAAGAGTGTCGTGCTCAAAGAGAGTCGCCCTGTTAGCGTATGACCTAGTCTTTCTAATCATGCAGATGCTCAGCTCTATTCAACTCTTTCTAGTCATGACTTATGAAGCATGTTACTCTCCTGGACCATGATCATGTATATCGAGAACAATCGGCGCAAGTTGGAAGCGGAGATTGATGAGTTTGTAAAGACGGGGGGAAAGGTTCTCAGGACCAAGATCGATGACTGGCAGCAACAAGGAGAAGAATTTGTGAAGCAGATTACGGACAAGCTCTCGATGCCAGGTCCTGATGTCGAGGTGACGGACGAACTAAGGTCTACTCTTTAGGTAGATGTGAAGTTCTACATGAATCTCAAGAAGGAACTGTATGGCGTATTCTTTGTGCATGCCTGCATAATCGCCGAGCCTACTGATGCCGTAAAGAAGAAGGATCAAGAGAAGAAGACTGAGCAGAAGACTCGGCAGAAGACTGAACAGAAGACTGGACAGAAGACTGAACAAAAGACTAAGCAGAAGACTGGGCAGAAGACTGAACCGTCCAAAGGTCATTGTGGTGTTTATATGTTGGTGGAAATGTTTTAGTGGTAAGACGAGTGATACTCTAGTCCCTCTTGGCTCCAGGAGTTTCAGAATGTGATAGTGAAGGCGTTCAGGACATCCGAATCTGATTCTTTGCTAGTCAAGTCTATTACGAGTCACCAGCTCAAGCGACAGCCTATGGTATTAAGGATGTATCTTGCTACCAGAAAGCGCCAGGGTTATAGCCTTGGGTAGCTCTTTCAGTATCCTTATGATCTTTGCCATCTCCAGGCTCGTGATACGCTCGATCCATATACATCCTTCAAGAGATACATTCTTCCACACCACACCTGCCTCTCTTCACAGCGCATCTCTTCAGGTCATAGGATAGTTCTTGAAGGCTAGATCTTGAGGGATCTGCTAGTCGTCATATCGACACCTCTCTGAGATATGCACCTAAAGGAGGATGATCAGTTGCAAAGACATTTACTTCCTCACCTCTCTTTGCTCACTTCTTCTAACAACAAAACTCATTAGCAGATTCTTCCATCTGATTTTGAAGCCCGAGTGACCGAGTGAGTCTACAGCTTCAGTAATCGATATGTCGTCGGTTTTGGAGCAGATGAAAGTCATAGCTGAGTAAGTGCTATCAGACTTCGTCTTGTGGCGCAGTTGCACGCTTACTTATTCGAGCTGGATTACCTGGTCTTTTCTTCTGCTGTGATACTCTTCCATCATCCACGCCTGAGTCTGACTAGACAGCGATGAGTTCGTCATCGGATAGATCGTCCTTGTCTCCTTCTCCTTCTGATGAGATGACTTGAAAAGTATCATTCGCCAAGCTTTCCTCATCCTCGTCCTCTATTTGTTCAAGAGCGGCGTCAGGTGTGAAGTTCTCCTCACTTGCAGAATCTAAGTCGTTGGCAACATTCGTTTCATGCTCAGATTAGTCAAGCTCGAGGTTGAGGCCGGCAAATGCGTCGTTGGTGTATCGTGTATTTCTTTTGCGTTTACGCGTGGAATAGCATCACCAAGGAGGTTGAGGCCGGCAAATGCGTCGTTGGTGTATCGTGTGTTTCTTTTGTGTTTACGCGTGGCATAGCGTCACCAACGAGGTTCTTTTGCAGCTTTGTCGTCGACAGCTCGAGTAATAGGAGCAACGATCCGGGAGTTCTCATTAAGGAGGTTGTGACTCTATAACATCGAGTTTATTATAGATGGGCGCCAGGACGGATAAGGAGAGGGTAAGAGGGCAGATGTAAGGCAGCCAGTCGTGGGGATGAAAGTGTTGGTTGAGGTGCGATACAGAGTCCAGTAATAAGGGAGGCATGAATGATAAAGAGATTACCTGGTATGAACGATGAGTAAGATCCCTGACAGCAGTATAGTGTACTTACTAGTAGAAGTAGTATGAGGATGAGGTGATTAGTGCGTTATGGCTAACTGAAGGTGAGGTGATGGTGTCGTCGTTGGTATAGACGTAGACGAGTGGTCATAGAGACTCGAAGGATAATCGACAGGAGCGCCAAGACATTTCCCTTCACGTGCAAGAAGCACATCGTTTTAGCTTTGACACGGCAGCAACTCGCTGAGTTGGTTAATCAGGCAAATTTTGAATCATCGTTGTTGTGGTGCGGCCCACCTCCCGGCATCCCTCCCTCCGCAAGCTCCGGGGGGGACCCGGCCGCATTTGTTTCAGAAATGGAAGTGACGCTCGCCGCTCGGCAGGTGATATTGTCAATTGTTCATGGCAAGGCGCGATTATGAGTCATTACTCAAAGTGTCATTCCTCTAGGGACTACGGAGAGAGTACCGTGGCAGGGTAGCCAGATGTTATTGTTCTGGATTCACTCTCTTCAACCTTCCTCTGGAGCGGGGAACAGGGCGAACCCCGTACCAGGTATAGAGACCGGGGTTCGATTCCCCGTCGAGGAGTTCTTTTTGGCTTTTTTGACATCCCTACGTGTTTATTTTGCGTCGGGATGTTTATTTCTGTGACTGGAATTGTCTCAATCGGTCATTTGGCTGTGGTTTTGATGTTTTTGATGTCTTGGTGATGTATTGTGAGTTTGGCACGTGTTCAAAGGGATTAGTAAACATTTCAAAAATATCTTTGTAACCATGTCGAAAGGGGCAAGGGCTACTTATGCTTCTGCTTCGAAGCAAGTAGGTGATATGCTACCTAGTGCATTATTGATGCTCTTGAATGTGTCTGAATGAGAAGAGAGGTATGCCATTCGGTCTAGAATGTATCAATAGCGTTTCAGCGATAAGATATCATGGATAGCCACATGATGACGAGCGATGGGGAGGAAGGTCGACGCAATCACCATGAATTCAGACCATTGGACAAGAACGAGGACATAGGTCGGTTCTTGGCGGCCATATGAACATATGGACATCCACTAATAAGTCAAACCCTTCAAGAAAACAAGGAAGTTGATCATCTTGTACATTAGTTTCTATTTCGATGGAGTTGATCAACTTGTATATTACGTCTAGTTCTGCTCCTTATCTGCCTCACTTCTATATCATAGTGTTGCAGTCGATGTATCCAATCACAGTATCAAGGCCCTCAGCAATCCATATTCCTTAATGTCGATGATATCGTGTTTTGGATATGGTCACTGCATGATTATGCTCGACCGGTCGAAACGCTTCACCGGCATCCCATGTCCATCTTCTCTATTTCCAGAAACACTCTTATCAACTGTACATTTCGTCGTGAGAGTGCACAGCCTGATGAGAGCGTCTCACTCGTGTCGTACAAAGTCGAGTCTCAGATGCACGGTGCGTACGGGTCGTGCAGTGTTGGTATGCGCGGTCGTGGTGTCAGAGGCTCGAGGCGTCAGGGCGGGCTCGCAAGTAATTCGGCACTAGATCTCGATTCGATTCGTTGCGTCTGTTTAAGCTATAGAGAGAGATAAAATCTTAGCTAAAATTCTCATTCATAAAAACCTTTGACTCCTGTGGCAATGCTTGGGTATCTTCTTCCTTGTATGCTCCATTCATATGCGTGTCCTTCTTAAATCTCATAGCTCATTTGTAATTCATCCATCTCTTTGTTCGTGCCAGTTCGTGATTTCTTCTACCACTTCGCTCGCTTATTACCACGACTATCAGGCCTTTGCAGCCCGATACTGGCACCGCCGAATCTTTTCGCAAGCATACCATCTTCATCTCCCGACGAAGCATTGCCATCAAAAGGAGAGGGACGTTTTTGGGGTCTCATACCTGATTCTTGCAATATCGTTACCAGAGTACGCCATCCAGGGCTGGAGAACAAAGCGTGTGCGTCGGATGTAGAATGTGTACGAGCGAGGCGATGTAGAAGAGGTTCTTCGTCCTGAGCAAAGTGTCAGTAAATGTGGATCTCAGCTGCAAACGGCCATAGACTTACTGGACCCAGAATCCCCAGATTGCGAAGGAAGCACAGAAGATGAAAGTCTGATACCGCCTTCACAATCTCACTGTCATCCGGCTTCTGTCCTCTCTTCACACCCAGCTGCTTTGCGACAGCACTAATATCCTGGCCTTCTCCGAGGGCTTCTCTTGTTTCAATGGGAAAGGTGTTTCTCAGAAATTGCGGATTCGGGTCGATAGGGAAACCGTGAGTGAGCGTGACGAGTAGGTAATCCACTGGAAAGTTGGGCTTTGCACTCTCCTGCACATTTGCGCCATATTTATTCTTTCGACGGTAGAAGACTTCTGGGATATATCGAACACGCCCAAGACCTGCCTCTTCTTCCTCATCTCGTACCAGCACTTGTGAAGGATCGGACGATGGCTCTACGATATCAGCTCGAACCATCTCAACAGCAGTTTCAGAAGCTTGAAACGCAGATATTGCAATGTTGCCTTCTTCGTCACCAGTGACAACACAAGTGATGAAGTTCGAGCCGAATCGACCAGTATCGGACCATTTGGTAGGTCGAGGTCGTGTAGCTTGTTGTCGTGCTGCAAAGATGAGCTCGAGGGATGAGAGATAATACGAGTCGATGTGTCGCTTGCAGACAACTGTACCATCACCCGCTCCTGCATCGATGAGATCGGTAAAGATTACACCAACCTGCACCAGACCGGAAAGACGTGCAGCTGCGTCAACATCTTTCTCATTCTCCCAATCGTTGAGCTTGAGGCCGTCCATCTCGTCAATCTGTGGAGGCTCATATATCGCTTCGACTACTGCCTTGACACCTAACGGAACCTCCTTGTATTCTTCGTAGCGTCCGTAGAGGTATCCGATACGTTGGTTACCAGATCTCCGCCAGAAGTTGAGGAATTTGTCGACAATCTCAAAAGACGCAAACTCAACATGGTCGACCATTCGGAATGTCTGTGGCTGCAGTGAAATGGCACTCGGTTGACACTTTGTGCAAATACCGACAGGCCAGGCCGGATGACCAGAAGGACAATCCTTACGTACGCGGTAGAATGGTTCACTGAGTGGTGGCATATAGGAACTCTTCAGCTCGGGCTTGTTCTTGCCAGCATTTAGCTTACGCAGGTAGCCGTGGAATGACACGTGCTTGATCTTCTTGTCCAGCAAGAGTTCTGGCGCGTATGGCTCAAGTGGTGAGCAGTACTCGCACATTCCTTTTGGTCCATGCCGGCACAACTTGGGATCTCGGCCTCTTGGTGTTCTTCCATCTTGCTTGTCGAGTCTCTCGTCGAGCTCGGATTGTTTGACAATCTCCCACGGGTTCTTCACTAATGCCACTTCTGCCGCAGTTGGTGCTGCCGGTGTGACTGAGGGTGCTCCTGAATTAGCATGTCCATTTGTGGCTTCTCCTTTCGTGCTGAACTCGATGTAGAGTTGATCTCCATGTCTGCGAAGTGATCAGTGCCATATCATAATCAGAGAGGCGTACAGTAGACTCACTTCAGTCCTACTTGTTGAATCTGCACTCCTTTCAATTGAGCAATCTTGCGCGCCTCACCACCTTGTGGCTTGTTGCTGAGCTTCACGGAATCCGGATCTGTGTCTGCAGGTAGCTTTTCCAGTATTTGTGGCAGGAGGTCAGTGAAGGCTGTGGTTGGTTCGGCATTGAGGCGAAACTGGCCATTGCGGCTCTGGAATCTGAGGAGCATGTTGGTGACAATCTGAGGAAATTGGCTGCCTGTAAAGAGGCTACTGATGCCAGGGGGGAATGATCGCGGTTTGCAACGCAAATGTAGAGTACATCAAACACAACAACAGAAGATGCAGGAAAGTGAGAGACTCTGAGCGCGACATGTGCCTGAAGATCGATGTCATAAAGGCGGAGACGGACCGAGAAGCTTGGCAGGTAACATTTTGATAACATCTAAAAGTATTATAACGTAAATTGTGCTCTAAGCCACCAGTATTAGATTGCTTTTGCGTGTCTAAGTGTGTATGATCTTAGTTTTAACCATCATGACCTCCCATCTGACTTTCTCTTTTCAAGCGTCGCCTTTTCCTTGCATTTGCAATGATCGCCTCTTCTGAGACAAATCCATCAGGTAGATTAAACTCTTGGTCGAGTATGTCTGGCAAAGGAAACCCAAATGCTGTAATGCTTCTCCCACGCCGATGTCTTGCAAGGGCAGCCTCGCGGAGATGTGGTTTAGAGTAGAAAGAGGTGAATGGCTTCGGTGGCTCTGGAGCTGGAGTCACCTTTGGAGTAAGCCGTAGAGTAATCTTCTTGATTGATGGCGCTGCCGCACGCACTCTGGAGATGTCGACCTCGTTTACAGAAGACTCCAGAGAATCGGATCCCGAATTTTCGGCATCCTCATCATCGTCATCCTGAGCAGCTTGTGCTTCTTCCTTGCGTATCCTCAATACCTTTTCCTGTTCCTTCCAAGCAGTAAACTTACTCAACAACGCCTTGACCCGTGCAATAAAATGATCTCTGTGTACCAGATACCTCTTTCTCTCCGTCTCCGATGCGCCAGCAATGCCCATGGCTCTTAACCATTCCGAGCCTTGAAGATCCTCCAATATGCGCTCTAGATCTGCCTTCTCGTGCAGAGCGTGCTCCTTTTCGATATTGCGTAACTGTTTTTCCTTTCTTTCTGCACGCTTGTGTGGCTTTAGATAGACCCAGTCCGCTAGTGGATCTTCGCTAAGTTCTTGACCCTGCTCCTCGAAGGTACGGAGATCAGTACGAGAGCTGGAAGATGCTTTGTGGACACTCTTGAACGCAGTAGCATCCTCATCAACCCTTCGTTCTTTTGTAGTTTCCTTCTCTGCGTCGAGTTTATGCTCTGGTGCAGTTCTTTCAATCTGCCGTATGGGTAAAGTCTGAGTCTTGTGTTTCTTATCAACTACGTAGAGGACGGTGTTGGGTATTAAGAATTCTGATGTGATATACAATGTCAGCTAAGTATACTTGTATACACATCTTCCAATGTAACCAACCTGGTTCTTTCTCCGGACCGAAAACAACATCTTCGTAGTCCACAAAGAAGCGCGGCAGGTCGCTTGTCACTCGAGAAGAGTCTTTTGATCTTAGTGTCCTCTTCTCGGGCTCCTTCGTTTTGCCCGGTGTGGATTCTTCTTCATTCTTGGCCAAAGCATGCTGCAATATTTTCGTAGCTGATTTCGAGCTTTCCTCTAGATCTGTCGAGTCTTGATCTATCACCGTAACAACACCGTTCGTAGTCTCCCGGATCTCATCGTTGGGCTGTAAAGAGAGCTTTGTGGGTGGTCTCCCAATCGAGTCAGGAATCTCAATGACAGCGGTAGCGTCAGCAGGCGCATGGTCGCTAATCGTCAGAGGAGAGGAAAGTAGCGAAGAAGGCGAATGAGCAGGAGTCACTGCAGAAAAGTACGATTTTATGGAGTTTCTGGAGTGGGATGCTGCTTTTCCAGCAGATGCAGACGCTTTGACAAAACGTCCTCTATTGCCTCGAGGCGTGTTTACCATCATCCAAACAGGACAGGAAGCTCATATCGATGAGCAGTAGCATGGCCTAGGCAGGAAAGCCAGATTATAGGCACTTAGCTTAGCAAGAATGAAGCATTTGACGCTTTGTTTACGCTCAGATGAGTAAGGTACGAAGTGAAGGCTTTACATAAGGGGTAGGGTTAGAAGTCGTGCTTTACTTAGGTAGAGAGTTCTTGTTACTACATCAGTCTCTCTTCATCTGTAATATCTCATTGCTAGTCGTATGTACAGTGGGGAGTTTACTGGCAGCTTAGAGCCTGTGATGCTTGTTGTGATACCAAGATGGGTGTTACAGGTCTATGGACTGTTCTCCAACCTGCCGCTCGCCCCATCAAAATCGAAACATTGAACAAGAAGCGCCTTGCTGTCGATGCGTCCATCTGGATCTATCAATTTCTCAAAGCCGTGCGTGACAAGGAAGGTAATGCGCTGCGAAACTCGCACATTGTTGGTTTCTTCCGACGCATATGTAAATTGCTTTTTATTGGTATCAAGCCGGTGTTTGTGTTCGATGGAGGTGCACCAGCACTGAAGAGGCAAACGATCAGCGGGAGAAAAGCAAGAAGAGAAGGAAGAAGGGAAGATGCGGTAAGGACCGCGGGAAAGCTTTTGGCAATGCAAATGCAGCGCAGAGCAGAAGAAGAGGACGAAGAGAGGAAGAGAAAGAAGCAGAGAGAGAACGCTGAAGTTGTGACTAGAGCACTGCAGGAGGAAGAAGAAGTACCAGATGACGCAGTTTACGTCGATGAGTTGCAGATGACCCAGCAGGAGAGACAACAGAGTCGCAAATTCAAGAAGAAGGATCAGTATCATCTCCCGAATCTGGATACGCCACTTGCAGAAATGGGGCAACCCAATGATCCAAGAGTTATGAGCTTGGAAGAGTTACAGACATATGCTGACCAGTTCAATACCGGGGAAGACATAAACGTATACGACTTCTCGAAGATTGACTTTGAGAGTCAATTCTTCACCAGCTTGCCGGCAAGCGATAGGTACAACATCTTGAATGCTGCAAGATTGAGGAGTCGGCTGCGTATGGGATTGTCAAAAGAACAGCTGGACACGATGTTTCCCAATCGTATGGACTTCTCAAGATTCCAGGTCGACAGAGTCAGAGAGCGAAATGAGCTAACGCAGAGATTGATGTCGATCAACAACAATGACGAACCATGGAGTATCGATGGAGGTGGACGGATAGCAGGCGAGAAGGGACGCGAGTATGTGCTGGTCAAGAACGATGGCGTGGAAGGTGGTTGGGCACTTGGTGTCATCAGTGATAATACGGAAGGTCAACGTAGCAAGCCTATCGATGTTGACGAGATAACCAGAAAGGCCAAGAAACAGGAAGCGGACGAAGAGGAGGACTCAGATGACGATGCATTTGAGGACGTTCCAGTCGAGGGATTAAATCGACTGCCTAAATTGCCCCAAAGAGCAAAGCCATCGATGACAGAGCAAGCTGTAAGAAACACGTTCAAGAAGCGCGCGGCGCAATATCAATCACGGAGACCGCAAGGTCTGGCAACAAAGGGACCTCCACCACGTTTGGCGACGGAAGAATCAGACTCTCTTTTTATCGATCAAGATACTGTAAATGAGGAGAACACTGCAGCAGATACCGATGACGAAGAACTGCAGCGTGCGATTGCAATGTCTCTAGAAACCAACGACGAGTCAACTTCTGCTCCGACACTTACCCGCGCTTCGTCACCGGATGATGACGACTTCGAAGAGGTGTTTGGTGCTGAGAAGACTGTTGCAGCTCAAAAGCCTGCAACTACTCCTGCAGCAAGAAGAGCCATCCCGTTCATGGATGATGATAGTGACGATGAGCAGTATACAATGGACATGGATAAAGCGCTGAACGAGTCCCGAGGCTCTATGTACAAATCAAGAACAAGTCCGAAATCACCTCCACCAGCCCAGGCACTATCGCCAAAACCCAAAGCTGTCGGAAAGCCAGCCTTCAGTGGACCTCTACCATTCGAGAAGCTCGATCTGGGAAGCTCACTACTGGGCAAGAAGAAAATGGCGCAACGAGAGGAAGAAGCCGCGGGTGGGTTTGAGCGCGACGTGAAGAAAGACACTAGCAAGAAGCAGACAGGAGAGCCAATACCTCCATGGTTCAACGCAGACGTCAAGGATGGGCTCGATGAGCAGAATGTTATGGAAGGTATGGATAGGTTAAAAGAGAGAGAAGAGGTGGAGCATGCAAACTTTGAGTTTGTGAGTAAGCCAGCAAGGCTGAGGCAGCATGATACGAATGAGGTGATTGATCTCGATGCTTTGGCGGATAACCGAACAGATGTTATCAATGTAGATGACAGCGACGACGACATGGAAGATGTCTTCTCAAGCACATCTACACGGCCAAAAAAGACCATTGTCATTGATGACGAGATTCGAATGGGTGATATGGCTGACAAGGTTCGAGCTGAGCCTCCAGTACCCGGTAACACTATGCCAGCACAGCAACGTGAACCTGAAACGGAGCCACGGACGGAGGCTGCATTGGAGAAAGCTGTCGAAAAGATAGAAAGTGCCGTTCCAAAGCACGTGCAACCAGTCGCCTTAACGGAGCCTGCCAAAGATGATTCTTCAGACGAAGAGTCCATTGAGTGGGAAGAGAGCGACCACGAAGAAGCAATTGTACAAGCTGCCAAAGTCACAAGACCTGCTGGTGGTCCTATGAAGGCACAAAAATCACCTTCACCAGATTTTGAGTTCGAAGACGTCGATATTCCAGCACCGCCCATTGCCACAAAGCCAATGTCGAAATCTCCATCTCCTCTTTTTGTCGATTCTGACGATGACAACATTATCCACCCAGCTGCTGGTACAGCTGACGACTTACTCCCAGCCGAAGACGATGATCCTGCTGAAGATGCTGATCGCGACTACTATTCAGACCTTTCCGATGTTGAGCTTCTCGAACAACTCGCCACAGAGACCGAAGAGCACGCTCGCTTTGCGTCCCAAATAAGGCACCAAAAGTCCACCACGCACCATCAACAGTCTACAGAAGAATTTGACCGTGAGCTGAAAGCTCTCCGTTCCCAACAACGCGCCGATCGTCGTGATGCAGATGAAGTCACGCAGACCATGATTCTCGAATGTCAACAACTACTCACCCATTTCGGCCTTCCTTACATTACGGCCCCCATGGAAGCAGAAGCACAATGTGCCGAGCTCGTCAAACTTCACCTTGTCGATGGAATCGTTACCGACGACAGTGATATCTTTCTTTTCGGAGGCACACGAGTATACAAGAACATGTTCAATGCCGCTAAATACGTCGAGTGCTACCTCGCCTCCGATTTAGAACGCGAGTTTGACCTCTCACGAAACAAGATGATCGCCATTGCCCACCTCCTCGGCAGCGACTATACCGAAGGTCTTCCCGGTGTCGGTCCTGTTACCGCACTGGAGATTCTCTCAGAATTTCCAAATGGAAAATCAGGTGGTCTGGTCGAGTTCAAAGAATGGTGGACCCGTGTCCAGATGGGCGCACCACCATCCGATCTTGACAAATCCAGCGACTTCCGCCGTAAATTCCGCAAAAAGAGCGCGAAACTGTTCCTTCCTCCTGTCTTCCCCGATCTGCGCGTTGATGTTGCATATCTGGAGCCGGAGGTTGATAGTGACCCGAGTGCTTTCGTGTGGGGAGTACCTGATTTGGACTCGTTGAGGAGTTTTCTGACGGCAACGATTGGGTGGACGCAGGAGAGAACAGATGAGGTGTTGGTACCTGTGATCAGAGACATGAATAGGAGGGAGAAGGAGGGAACACAGAGTAATATCACGCAATTCCTTGGTGGCAGTGTTGGGGTTGGAGCGAGGACGGCTATTGGTAGTGGTTCTACAGGTATGGCTGGAGGTGGCGACCACGAAGGGTTCGCGCCGAGGAGAAAGGATGTTGGAAAGAGTAGGAGGATGGAGGTGGCATTGGAGAGGTTGGCTGACAAGGCGAGGGAGAGGAGAAGGACTGGTACTGCTGAGAAGACGGCCGGCGACCTTATTACGGCACATGGCGAAGATGACATTCCCGTTTCTACCACGGCAATAGCTTCAATGGCAGCTGTGGATAGCAACAAACCAAAGAAAACTAGGCAGAAGAAGGACACGGCGACTAAGGCCAAAGCAAAGCCGAGAACTACTGGAAGAAAGCGCAAAGCAGCAGCAGATCTTGCAGATGAAGGTGACGAAGATGAAGCTCTTGATGTCGAAGACGCTGCAGAAGGTGATGATGTGCCAACACCAAAGCCGAAGAAGAAGAAGCGAGCTGCAAGGAAGGGCAAAAAGCAAATTGCTGATGATGAAGAGGATGATTGAGCTCTAAACCACAGCAAGCTACGGGGAAAATGAATAACTCTCATGATGCGAAAGATATACAAACAATTGTGACGAGCGCGTCGTGCTGTTCTATTGACGATCCTCCTATTAGCTCAGTGGGTGATGACAGCCTTGTTGTCGCGCAATCTCATTGCTCTTCGTGCCAACTTTGTAGCGTGCGATTCGTAGATTTGGATCTCGATCAGGCCGAAAGGCAAACCTAGCAACACTCGCAACCCTTTCCAGCTCTCGCACGATCTCGTCGACAGGCTGCAGCACGACAATCAGGCCCTCGAGTACCCTTAGCACCCCTCACAGCCTAAAAGCCCCATCTGCCAGCGGTTCGTCCGCCGCATCTGGCACAGCCTCTCCTTCGGACCGTTCAGCATCTCAACAGTCTACTGACTTGAAGGTTCACACCACGTCCTCTGAGCAGCCATGTAATCTGAGACAATTCCATCGAAATCAAGTGATCAATAATTGAAGGGAGTGTGGTGAGTTGTATGGCGAGTAGTGCTTTGCACTTGAGCATAGTGATGGGCGAACGAAGTGATACATGATCATTAGTTGAGGCGGATCATGGCGAGATCCGCTCTCTCTTGACATCGTAAACATACTACTCGCTCTGACATTTTGCCCCTGGATTTGAGTGATGCTATGAATTATACCTTCAGCTATATTCGCGTATTACACACGATGCATAAGCTGACAAATGCTTATTACAACATCTTCACAGGTCCTCTGTAGTTGCTTAGAAAAGGGTACTCCGTGAGGAGTGCCAAAGAGTCAAAAGTAAATCTAGATCGATATGATATCGGCTTATCCCTAAGGAAGACCTCTAAGATGCTAGTAGGGTACTTGAAATTATACTGTAAAAGTGGTGGTGTGAAGAGAGCCAATGAGCTTAAGAGTAACGCTAAGGTCGACTAAAATGATAGGATCTTACACACAGGGCTCTAAGATCTAGCTTAATAGAAGGCTGAAAAATATAGTAAACCGACTGGTATGAGGACTATCAACCAAATTGATGACATAGAGCCTCAAACTGACGCGCCATAACATACCAGCGAGCAGAGGGGAGGCACCTAGCCGTTGATACACGCGTTTATATGGAGTCAAGATTTACTGCCAAACCAGGTCACTATTGCCCGGCTGGCGCAATGGTAGCGCGCAGGACTTCTATTCTATACTCAGGGCTCCAACCCGAGTTTGCATAATCCTGAGGTTGCGGGTTCGAGCCCCGCGTTGGGTTTTCGCTCTTTTGGGGCCCCTTTTTTGCACTATCTCGAAGGGTATCCACACAATTCCAAAGTTACGCATTCGTGAACATGCTACGCTTGTCTTCTTGTTCTTCCTTCCTTTTTTGGCCGTGGAATCACGAATTTGTTGTCCCATGACAGATGATCTTGCTCAAAAGGCGGGCCTCGAACCCACATAAAAATCGCTCGCAACCCTAACCCTACTCCATATACGACACACTCTGCTCTTCCTCATTGGAAAGCGGGAAGGAAGAGGCCTGATGGGAGGGCCTAACGCATATCAACGAGCAACGTTCACGGCTAGGGACTGAACGCAGATCGAATTCATTAACAGAGCTAGATTACCGTCTCCTTGGTGGTACCACGACGGAAGGAATACATAGTGTTGCGACTGAATTGTCTAATGACTTCATACATCTCACGAAGCTTTGGGTCGAGAGCGCTTTCCCTCATCGCGACTTCAGGCATGAGGCTATTGCGATCAACACCCGCAAAAACTGCTTGCTGGCTGATTATTGGACCAATCTCGAGAAACATGACGTTGTCGTTGTAGAGATCTTCGGCAGTCTGATATTGAGGGAACAGACCGGGGGAGAAGGCGTGGGCAAGCATCATGGTTGCAGGGTCGAACTCGAATAGATCGACTGTAGTCGGAAGAAACCTGAAGTTGCAGATGCCTGTCACGATAATTGTAGTGTGTGGGTTGCGGTAGCCCTTGTAGAAGTGAAAGTCCACAGAGAAACCAATGCCGCGATCTGGAACGCGAAAGAACTCCATGTGAGCAAAGCGCAGAGGTTCGTCTGGTTGGCGGACGGTAGTTCCGGTGAGTTGAGACCCTGCGTAATAGATCAGTCAAGGAAAATCATCCACCTGGTATCGTTTTCATACCTTGTCTGTAGCTGGGGCAGAAAGTGAAGGAGCCGGGCCTGACGGCACAAAGATGGACTATGAGCCAAGCAATGTACTGTTGCTTCCAGTTCTCGACACTAATATCCATGCCCGACAATCTTTGGAACATGAGCCTGAGCTCTATATCACCAAGGTCGTTCCTCTTGTAATGACTTGTTGAGCGTCCCAAATCGACGGCTTGCTTGTGGATATGTGACGACGTCTGAGCATCCCACTGAGGGAAGATATTGGCCAAGTCTGGAATTATGCGAACCAACCACCAATAGAGCCAGTGGCGCCTTTGGAACAAAACAGCAGCCTGGGCTTTCGCCTCCAGCTTGCCAATTGCGTTCATCGCTACGACTACGGAAGTATTAGTGAGCATAGTGTAGGGAATCTGAAAGGACAATGATGCTTACCGGAGAACCATTCCTTTGTACGCTGAGTAATCGTCGAACTGTTGTAGACATCGGAGGTGGCATTCAACCCATAGACACCATCAATCCATAGACACCTTGAACAAAGTACTCGAAGTCGGCGCGAGCGTCTTGGCGTCTAGCACGAGTATTTGGCGAATCTCTGTCGAAGAAGAGGCTGCAGCCGAAGCCTGCACTTGTGCGATAGCCTCCTTGTCTTGGAAGAATTTGTCGTACTTCGCCTTTTTACGCGCGGAAATTTGCTTGGTTGGTGGTGGTGGAGGAGGGAGATCAGCCATATTGGTTCTGAGATGATCAAGTGTGTTAGCGGAAGAGAAACAGGGAAATGAATTTGGTTGTGAAGAGTGCTGTGGATAAACTGAGACTAGGGAAGTAGTCTTGTGACGTGCGGATTCCAGAGCTAATCCTCAGAGAAACCTAGGAGTCCAAGTAGGTCTTGTTAAGGGTTAGCACTGTGCGAGGAGTGCCCCTCTGATTCAGGAGGCGTCGAAGTGTTTTGATAGATCTTGAATCCTGAAAGCGAAGTGTTTGAGATAGAACGAAAGCAAAGTAGTCTTGACTGAGTGATGACACTGTGTGACTGATGTCGTTGAAGAGTTGAGTGAAAAGGGCGGACTTATCAGAGAATAGGCAAGTGCTGGCACAAGACTGTGTCGAGCTGCAAAGCCAGCGTGTTTGGATTGGAGTTTAAGAGGGAGGAGTTGGAGTTCGAGAAGATCGAGTTGGAGCTGAAGGAGAAGCACTGGGCAGCAGGATTGAAATTCGATTGATGACACGGTTGGGATAGGTGACAATGCGGTCACACTGGGCGATGGAGGTGGGCGCAACCTTCAAGTTCTCGACAGTTCCATCTGCAGCTAGACGAGCTGCGAGAGTGGCAGCACTCCTCACAGCCACTGTTCATGCTGATTCAGAAGCCTCAGATACTGGATTGCAAGCGCGCCCGGTTAAGTCTACAGCTAGGGCCTAGCGAGATTAGACGAGCTAGGACAGTATCGGCACCACCTTTCCATGCTGATTTCGAGGCTTGAATACCGAGATCTCATGCAACCTTAGTTGGGGATAAGCTATTCACGAGCAGCTCATGAAAGAGCAGGGAAACGGAGACACTCTTCGCGCAGAGCGTCTCGAGCAGCAGGTCCTCGAGCTACGTGAAAGGGATGCGCAGACGAAAGCGAATAATGAAACAGCTTTACAGCTTGTTTGTGAACGAACGTCTGCAGCTGTCCGGGATTTGAAGCAGCAGATGGGCGTTGAAGAGCATCATCGCCAGCGTCTACGAAAGAAGTTTCCTGATATATCAGACGAAGAACTTACGGCAAAGCTTAACACGGCTATGTACAATGAGAAAAAAATGGAGAATAGGGAGAAGCTCAAGAATAGGGTTTTGACGAGAGTGAAGACATGAACGCTATATTAGCACGAAAGCCTACAAAGAAGCCTTGAGCACCACAGACCATGGAAGTGAAACGAATCAAGAAGCAGTCGATTTTCGTGGCGCGAATAAGGAGGAGTTCGAGACCGAGTCGGACGAAGAGGATGAACAGTGATGCACCAACTGAGTTCTGCTAGGGGTCCCCTACCACGACGCAGCATATTCTACATGGCTTTACGGTATCATGATGTTTGACATTAGGCATATTCTCTCACGAGCTAGGAGAGTGTCAGCAACCTTCACACCGACTTTTCATGATAAATTTGAGGGCCTTGGATATTGGAATCCTGCGTGCAGATGTGGAAGATGGTACTGTCTCAGAAACCCTTTCTGACCATCTCGATGGTGGTGAGATGTTGTTTCATTGATGGACGGGACGCCTGTTTACAAGATACTTCTCACAGGATGACGACGAGATTGGAGGAGCGAGGAATGCTGTCGGTGCTGCTGTATGTTATGAAGATGAGAAGTAAGCAAGAAAGGATATCACAATTGGTCTGAATAGTTTATTATGATTATTTGTACATCATCACTATGCAAATCTCTGCACTTTTCTATATTCGCAGCCTCACACCAAGTGCAAGACGCAAGTTTCACAGCTGACGCAGAGTTTGCACTCTTGCGCAAACGCAGTGTTCGCAGCCTGACGTAGAGTTTGTACTCTTGTGCAGACGCATCTTAGCGGCCTAACGCAGAGTTTGTACTCTTGCGCAGACGCATTCTAGCAGCCTATGGGTAGACGCTTGTTCCCCGGCTCCATGTTTCTCACCACAGTCGCGACAGGATCATAGAGACGAGCAGGATCAGCTCTTCTTGGCCATCATCCCAGTCCTCGTCATCCTGCTTATTCTCATGCTTGTAACCTTCCTCTCCACTACGGACAGTGTGAGGAGTGCTGACTTCACTTGGTTTGGTCCGGGAGTCTCACACCACCTTCAGCATCGTCGGAAGGGTCGTCTCGGATATTTCCAGCTTCTACATCTGCAATTGCAGCTTCAGGTGGTGTGGAGTGCCTCGGCAGTCTGCTTGAGGTTGGCATAGCCTGGATATCGGCATCATCTCTCCTGAGCTCGGAATGGGGATTCAGTTGCCTAGTGTTGGCATTACTGTTCGTAACAGCGGTGGGGGTAGTGCTGTTAGTGCTGAAGTTGTCTCTCCCACGACCAACAAAGCCTTCTCTTACTCTACTTCCACACTATCCTGGTTTCTCTACACGGCCTGAGGGCGATGTGTTAGTTATTCTTAGTATCAACCACAAGAAATAAGCATGTAAGACTTACCACCTCGTCCTCGCTAAGAGCCACTACGGCCAGCCATAGGGCGGGTTTGACCTTTAGGTCCACGAGGAACGATAGAAGACCCACGAGCGACCGGCGCCATTACACCCGGACCACTAGCGACAGAGCCACCAAAACCACCGACGAAAGAGCCACCATGCTGTTAGCCAGAGGCTGATCTTGCTTTAGCAAGGCGAGTAAGCTCACGCTGAAACCCGAACGGATCAATAGCATTAAGTATCATAGCGGCTCTCATCGCAGTGCGCTCCTAATCGGTAAATTGTCGCGGCATGGGTTGTTGAGAGACTTGACTACTAGCGCGACTATCACCATTTACTCTATCATGAAAATAGTAGCGGGCGTGATACTTAGTCATGTGCCCATTGTTGGCATTGCACACAGCATAAAAAGACGACGGATGTCTGCAAGCACCAGAGTAGTGGTTTCCACAGTTGCAGCAGAAATTTGGCCATAGTGCTGGGTGTGTTTGTGTTTGTGTGTGTTTGTTTATGTGTGAGTGAGTGACTGTGTGTGTAGTAAAGCGTGTGTAAAGAAGTGAGTTTGCGAAAGTTGATAGTGTTAAAGGATGTGAGAATGGAAGAGTTTTCACGGCAGCAGGTGGCAGTGAAATATGAGAGCGGAAACGAATCGGGTTTCGTGGTAGGGTCATCGTCGCCATCGCCGCCATCGTCAACAACCAAGATTGCGACGTGTCTGGCGGTTCTTTTCGTGTTTCAGATCCAAACAATAAATCACGTTTCCTTTTGCTTGTGCTATTACCCGTGCTGCATTCAATCGTATTCGAGCTCCTCAGATATGAAGTAAATGCGCCGCCCTGTATGATATAGTTGAGCCAAGAAAGCACTAGCATTGAAACCACTCTGAAACACAAAGAATTGCACTTGGCATCTACGTCGTGGCATCGTCATGTAAGATTCTCTTCCACCCAGAGGAAGCGAACAAACATGCATGTGTAGCATGCCTACCTAAGCAGAGTCGCCAGAGCTGTAATTTTGTGATTGCTCCAAACATCGCTGATGTCGTGTGAAAAGACTCCCTTTGTATGGACAGTTTGGTCTGCCTCCTTATGACGGAAGTCGTCATTCCTATGATGCGACGCAACCCATAGTACTTTTACATAGCTAGAGAACAGTTCTTGCCAGATGGACTGCTTGCTAGAAACTCCTTTGCTTCGAACTTGTTGTCCAAAGGTATTGCGTAGACGTGCAACAAAGGAGGGGTGAAGAGCTTCCGAATGGATCTATGCGGAGTCTTAAGAAACAAAACACTCCACAAGTATTTTGACGAATCTCACCACCATCACATATATCATATGTCACGTTCTGTATGCGCTTACAGAATGATGTTCGGTGTGGCACATGAAGTGAAGACTCGATCTCGGATTTGTTACAGTAGAGAATCACGCCAAAGACAAATTTCTTGGCATGACTATGTAAGCATCTACTTGGCACTTCTGAAGGACCGCACGGCAATCGTCTTGAATATGCTGTAATCGCTTTATCTTTTTTCTCGCTACCACCTTATGCTTCAACATGCTTCTGCACAAAATCGACAACGGGTTGGATATACTCCTTCCACCCTTCAATCTCCGGGCTAGAGTATACATGATCGAAAACATGAGGTCCTCCTTCCTCAATACACACCACAGTTTCCGTTCCCAACTTCTTCAACTTCGCCGCGAACTTGTGCGTCTGCTCCACCGGCACAGCATCATCCGCCGTTCCATGCAAGAACGCAGTAGGTGGGTACTTCTTCTTTCCACTAGTATACTCCTCTCCGTCCAATATCTGTTGTGGAGATACCGACTTGATGAAACTGAGAACTTCTTCGTGGTTATTGAAGCGTTCCGGGTGAAAAAGCCCGACGTACTTGATCCCTTCGTCGCCAAGAGAGTTTTGACAGGCAAGTTGTAGACGAATGCGGCGAGTTATTGGGAAGTCGACCTTCCAGTTCCTTGTTAGAGGACGCGCAAGGTCGCTATTGCTGAAGATGGCGTCAGACAGAGCGTGAGAAGGGTCATGGTCGTGTATCGCAGCGAGAATTTCGTCCTTGCTGAAGTCAGTTTGTGAATCATCTACTTCTTTTGAGGGTGCAGATGCCGAGGGCTTGTACGCTTCCTTGGGCGCTGTGGTCATCCCAGACTTAGGATCCAAGAAATCTACAACACCATAGATATCCACAACAACCTTTGGTGCAGGATCAAGACGTGTTGCCATCAAAGTGACAAGATGCCCGCCCGCAGATTCACCAAGAACACAATACCTGTCCGGATCCACTCTGCCCTCGCCAATAACACCAGGCAGCTCCTTCCGGCACCAAGCAATAAAATCGAGACAATCATTCAGCGACGTCTCGACATTAACATTTGGGCAAAGCCGGTATGCACCTCCAATGATGTGATAGCCGAGGGAATGAAAGGCAGGTACCATCCAGGGACGAGGCGTGAAATGAGCACCACCTATCCAACCTCCGCCATGAATCCATGTGATGTACGGACGAGGACCAGTGAAGTGGCTGGGAGCAGGCCAGACACGAGCACCTACGGACACGCCATGGACTGTTTTGTAGACATGGTCGGTGAAGTTAGGAGGAGCGACATCGGCGTCGGATTTGGTGAGGGCTTCGATGAGGTCTGCACGCACCATTGTGTGATTGAATGTGAAGGAGTGGTAGACTGAAGTAGGTAGCGTTTAAGGATATGCAGACTTTGGATTTCACTTGACCAACTTGATCTTGCAGTACACACGATTTCTTCAGAATGCAGGTTTGCCAAAGATAGGAAAGGACATGACGGGATGATGCTGTTGCTGTAGTGGTAGTCTATACATTACATCTTAGGCTAATTGGCTAAAGTGAGGTGCATGGCTTGGCACAGCTGTAGGAGGTTTTGACAAAGTTGCCTGGAGAAACATTACACAAGTATCGATCGTGAAAAATCTCCTCAGGTCTTATATGAATCACGGACTGAAGTTAAAGATATGTCCATTTCCTTCTGCTTGCTCAATACGCTTCCTCGACTAAGTTCATACACATCTAATGTACTAGGCACAATATAAGAACGACACAAATATACCTCCAATCCTCTCCAAGCAAGGCGACTAGTGATTCTTGTTGTTTCATGTGCGCCATGCTTCATCTTGTTGTCATAAGTCGTGTTATATCATATTCATCAGTGCTTGCAAGCTTCTCTTTGGTCTTACTCGACTCTTCCCATCGAAACGTGGGGTGCACTGCCTCTTCTCTCTTATCCGCTCTTTCCACTTTCTTCCCATTCTTGACCACATGCAGACCGCCTCACTGATAGCTGCTTGAAAGTGTCATGCGAGGTTGCAACGGTGACGGCATGTAACCGGAAGATGTCAATACGCCCAGATGCCTAGGGGCATAACCGGTCAGCTCGTCGTATACGATACGCTACCATAGAACATAATGCAACCAATAAAAGAGCAATTGGGGTATATAACAAAATCCCGAAAAGCAATCAATGCTCATAGGGCGTGAGACGAAGGAACATCAACCTCACCTGGTTGTCTGAGTGAAGTCGAATGCCCAGTTCCAGTCTGATAAGAGCACAAGTCAGCTACGGTCGAGAAGACGAAGATTGACAGTCTAGATTGGATTCGGCTCAACTCACCTTCGAAGACTTCAGCTGGGAAACTATAGAACGATTCTGGTGGCGGAGCCATTTGCGGCTGCTGTTGCTGATGTTGCTGCTGCTGTTGTGGTGGCGAAGCTTGCTGTGAGGTGGAGTTGTTGTTATTGTTGTTACCGTTGGTAAATTGATAATCTGATCCATTATGACTCCCAGCGTGCGGGCCAAGCATGGCACTTTCTTCATACTGCTGTGAGTGTGTTCCGGATGGTTGGTTCATTGGCAGGATGTTGTGCTGTTGGTCGCCAGTATGTGATTGTGGAGGAACATCCTTTCGCGTAATGTGTCGAGAACGTTGCTGCTGCATATAGCCATCCATTCTATGAACTTGGCTGCGCAGACGATCACTAGC
>Ga0160428_1000700_pt1 | contig 33129 bp, 32 predicted proteins | sample SolpanmetagenomM_FD_108198 | JGI IMG/M metagenome (GOLD analysis project Ga0160428, IMG submission 108198) | Solar panel surface microbial communities from Lawrence Berkeley National Laboratory, California, USA - M | ecosystem: Engineered > Built environment > Solar panel > Unclassified ... | reverse complement strand
GGGGTCGATATTGAACCGGTCGAGCGTCACCGGCACCAGCACGCCCGAAAGGCCGGCGACGAGGTTGTTGGTCACCATCGCCAGCCCGATCACCAGCGACAGGTCGGCATTGTGGTAGACGATATAGGTGCCGAGGCCGATCAGCACGGCGAGGCTGAGCCCGTTCGCCGTAGCGATCCGAAATTCGCGCAGGATCATCCGCGCCGTATTCGAACTCGTCAGCTGGTTGGTCGCGAGCGCGCGGACGACCACCGCCAGCGTCTGCGTTCCGGCGTTGCCGCCCATGCCCGATACGATCGGCATCAGGACGGCAAGCAGCGCGAAGCGGGCGATCGTGCCTTCGAACGCGCCCACCACCGATGCGGCGAGGATCGCCGTCCCGAGGTTGACCACGAGCCACGACAGGCGCGTGCGGACCGTGAGGGCGATCGGTTCGTTGATGTCACCTTCGCCGGCACCCGACAGGCGCAGCACGTCCTCGCCCGCTTCCTGCTGGATGATGTGGACGATATCGTCGACGGTGATCATGCCGACCAGGCGATTGGCCGAATCGACGACCGCGGCGCTGATCAGCGCGTATTTCTGGAAGCGGAGCGCGACCTCTTCCTGGTCCATGTCGACCGGGATCAGCGTCTGTTCGCGCTTCATCACGTCGGCGATGGCGATGTTGCCGGGCGTACGCAGGATCCACGACAATTGGCAGGTGCCGACCGGGTGATGGCCGGCGTCGACGACGAAGATTTCCCAGAAATCGGTCGTCAGTTCCTCGTGATCGCGCAGGAAGGCGATGGCGTCGCCGACGGTCCAATGATCCGGCACCGCGATCAGCTCGCGCTGCATGAGGCGGCCGGCCGATTCCTCCGGATAGGACAGCGCCTCCTCGATCGCGGCGCGATCGTCGGGGTCGAGCGCGCGCAGCACGGCGCGCTGGTCCGCCTCCTCCATGTCCTCGATGATCGCGACGGCATCGTCGGTATCGAGTTCGCTCGCGAGGTCGGCGACCTGCGTCGGCGTCAGCGCGTCGATCAGGTCCTCGCGGACGTAATCGTTCATCTCCGCGAAGACGTCGGCGTCCAGCAGGTCCTTCAGCGCCTTGGCAAGCGGCCCGCGGTCTTCGTGCGGGGTTAGCTCGAACAGGTCGGCGATGTCGGCGGGGTGGAGCGGTTCGACGAGCGCACGCGCTTCCTCGTCGTCGCCGTCGCGCACCGCGTCGCGCACGGCATCGACGAATTCGGGACGGAGGCGGTCGTCCTCGTCCAGTTCGTCCTGCTCGGGCGCTTCGGCCTCGGGAAGTTCGGTCTCGCTCATCGCTGCCTCCTCCCACGCTGCGTCGCAGGCGCTCTACCGCGCTGCGGAACGAATGGCCACCCGCGGAAATTTGCCCTTCGGACCGGGCGACACTACCTGCCCGTCAACCACAAGAGGAAAGATCATGGCCGAAACCTTCAATACCCTGACGCTCACGCTGGACGACGGCGACGTCACGATCAAGCTGCGCCCCGACCTCGCCCCGAACCACGTCGCGCGGATCGGCGAACTGGCCAACGAAGGCTTCTACGACGGCGTCGTGTTCCACCGCGTCATCCCCGGCTTCATGGCGCAGGGCGGCGATCCGACCGGCACCGGCACCAGCGGTTCCGACAAGCCGAACCTGAAGCAGGAATTTTCGAAGGAGCCGCATGTCCGCGGCGTCTGTTCGATGGCGCGGACCAGCGATCCGAACTCGGCGAACAGCCAGTTCTTCATCGTGTTCGACGACGCCCGCTTCCTCGACAACCAGTACACCGTCTGGGGCGAGGTCACGTCGGGCATGGAGTTGGTCGACGCGCTGCCCAAGGGCGAGCCGCCCCGTGCGCCGGGCAAGATCGTCAAGGCGCGCGCGGAGTGATGTGACGGACATCAGGCGCCGTTCCCCACGAACGGCGCCTGATGTCCTGTCCGCCCTCACGAAGGCGTGCGGGCGTCGAGCCTCCCTATTCCGCCTTCATGTTCGACGAGACGTTGTTGAACGTCGTGGTGAGCTTCCCCCCAAGGCTTTGCATCGCCGCTATCGCGGCCACCGCGATCAGTGCTGCGATCAGTCCGTATTCGATGGCGGTCGCGGCGCGCGTTTCACGCACCATCCTCAACAGTTTCAGCATGAAGTCCCTCCCGGATCTTACCGGAGGTCGATCTAGGTTACGAATGTTTACGGAGTCTAAATATAGTCCGCAACGGACGTAAATGTTGTTTCCGCTATCCCTGAACATCGCCCAAGGTCTTGATAAGCCAGTCATGAAACATTCGGACGGGTCGCTGTTGCAAGGCGCGCGGGCGGCAGACGAACCAGTAACTGTACGGGCTCTCCACCACGATATCGAACAAGCGGACCAGCCGCGGGTCCCGGGCGTCCTGGAAATGGCTCTCGTGCATGAATGCCACGCCGAGGCCTTGGGCCGCAGCCTCCAGCATCAACGCGCCCGAGTCGAAGAAGTCGATCGCCAGCGGCTCGACATCGTCCACACCCGCGGATTCGCGCCAGGCGGTAAACGTGTCCGGCATCTCCCGGTGGATCAGCGCGGTCAGGCCAGCGAGCTGTTGCGGACGCGTGATCGGATCCGCTCCCTCCAGCAGCGTCTTCGCTCCGATGACGTAGACCGAGTTGCGGTCCAGACGCTTGGCGTAGAGCGTCGGCTCGATCTCCCGCGACAGCGCGATTACCGCGTCGAGTCCCTCGCCCAGCCGTGCGACGCCGTGACCGGCCGTATCGATGTCGAGGTGCAGTTCCGGATGCGCGGCGCGCAATTCGCCCAATCGGGGAAACAGCCGCTGAGACGCGAACAGCGGCAGGATGCCCAGCCGCAGCCGCAGGACGTCGACCGTGCCGGTCATCGCCTCGACCGCATCGGACAGGCTGTCGAGCACCGGCGCGATCTGCGCGAGCAGGCGTTCGCCGTCGCTGTTGAGCACCATCGCCTGATGCCGGCGTTCGAACAGCGGCCGGTCGATGAACCGCTCCAGCGACTGGACGCGCCGACTGAGCGCGGGCGCCGACAACGCGAGTTCCGTCGCGGCGGCCTTGACGGAACCGAGCCGCGCCACCTGGACGAAGGCCTCGATCGCACCGAGCGGCGGCAGTCTGCGCATGACGATCCTCCTCGCCGTTTGACAGGCCCCCGGCACGATCGGCGGCTCAACCCAGGTTGGTCGATGATTGCAACTTCTGCAATCGTATCTGATCTTTTCGCACTTGCAACATAAAGCTGCGGACGACAAAAAGGACGTGCCTTTCAGGCATCCTCTCCTAAAACTTTCACGGGTCGGTCCTTCGGGGTCGACCCTTTTTTTGTCTTCCCTCGGCCCGCGGCGGCCTCGTACTGCCGGAACCGGCTTCCTATCTCGCGCGCTTCGAAGGACCTTCGAGGAATGTATTGATGGCCGACAGCGACACCCCCTCCCGCAAGATCCAGGTGGCGAACAGCCGTCCGGAAGATTCCGGTCGCGGCCTCGCCCATCTGCCGCGCAGCCTGATGGCCGCGCTGGGCGTGGGCGAGGGCGACGTGATCGAGATCGTCGGCAAGCAATCCACCCCTGCACGCGCCGTCGGCCCCTACCCCGAGGACGAGGGGATCGAAGTGCTGCGCATCGACGGCCTGCAACGCGCCAATGCCGGCGTGGGCGCGGGCGATTTCGTCGAGGTGCGCGCGGTCGAATCCAAGCCCGCGACCCGTGTCGTCTTCGCGCCGGCGCAGGCCAATCTGCGCCTCCAGGGGCAGCCGCAGGCGTTAAAGCGCACCTTCTTCGGGCGGCCGCTGTGCCAGGGCGATGTCGTCGCGACCGCCGGGCATCAGCGCGTCGGCAACATGCCGCCGGGTATCCAGCAGTTCATGAACGCCCCGGCCTATGCCTTGCAGGAGATCCGCCTCGCAGTGGTATCGGCCAGCCCCAAGGGCATCGTCCACATCGACGAGAATACCGAGATCGAGCTGCGTCCCGAATATGAAGAGCCGACGCAGCGCCGCGCCGACGTGACCTATGACGATATCGGCGGCATGGCGGGAACGATCGACCAGCTGCGCGAGATGGTCGAACTGCCGTTGCGCTACCCCGAGCTGTTCCAGCGTCTGGGCGTCGATCCGCCCAAGGGGCTGCTGCTCTACGGTCCTCCCGGAACGGGCAAGACTCGCCTCGCCCGCGCGGTCGCGAACGAATCGGACGCCAGCTTCTTCCTGATCAACGGTCCGGAAATCATGGGCTCCGCTTATGGCGAGTCCGAAGGACGGTTGCGCGAGATCTTCGAGGAAGCGGCCAAGTCGGCACCCTCGATCGTCTTCATCGACGAGATCGACTCGATCGCTCCGAAGCGCGGCAACGTGCAGGGCGAGGCGGAGAAGCGCGTCGTCGCGCAATTGCTGACGTTGATGGACGGGCTCGAAGCACGCGCCAACCTCGTCGTCATCGCCGCGACCAACCGGCCGGAAGCGATCGACGAGGCGCTGCGCCGGCCGGGCCGTTTCGACCGCGAGATCGTCGTCGGCGTGCCCGACGAACGCGGGCGGCGGGAGATCCTGGGCATCCACACCCGCGGCATGCCGCTGGGTGAGAAGGTGGATCTGGCGGAGCTGGCGCGCACCACCTACGGGTTCGTCGGTGCCGACCTTGCCGCGCTGACGCGCGAAGCCGCGATCGAGGCGGTGCGCCGGATCATGCCGAAGCTGAACCTAGAGGAGCGGACGATCCCGCCCGAGGTGCTCGAAGAGCTGTCGGTGACGCGCGAGGACTTTCTGGGCGCGCTGAAGCGGGTCCAGCCGAGCGCGATGCGCGAGGTGATGGTCGAGGCGCCACGCGTCCGCTGGGAGGATGTCGGCGGCCTCGACGCGGCGCAGAACCGGTTGAAGGAGGGCGTCGAGCTGCCGTTGAAGGATCCGGATGCATTCCGGCGCCTCGGCATCCGTCCGGCCAAGGGCTTCCTGCTCTACGGTCCGCCGGGCACCGGCAAGACGCTGCTGGCCAAGGCGGTGGCGCGCGAGGCGGAGGCGAATTTCATCGCGACCAAATCGTCCGACCTGCTGAGCAAATGGTATGGCGAAAGCGAACAGCAGATCACCCGCCTGTTCCAGCGGGCACGCCAGGTCGCGCCCTGCGTGATCTTCATCGACGAACTCGATTCGCTGGTGCCGGCGCGCGGTAGCGGTGCAGGCGAGCCGCAGGTGACCGAGCGCGTGGTCAACACGATCCTCGCCGAGATGGACGGGCTGGAGGAATTGCAGTCGGTCGTCGTGATCGGCGCGACCAACCGGCCCAACCTGATCGATCCGGCGCTGCTGCGGCCGGGGCGGTTCGACGAACTGGTCTATGTCGGCGTGCCGAACGCCGAGGGGCGGCGGCGCATCCTCGCGATCCAGACGCAGAAGATGCCGCTGGCGAGCGATGTCGATCTGGACGAGGTCGCGCGCAAGACGGACCGGTTCACCGGAGCGGACCTGGAGGATGTGGTGCGCCGCGCGGGCCTCACGGCATTGCGCCGGTCGCTGCAATCGGCCGAGGTGACGATGGCGGATTTCGAGGAGGCGCTGACCGAATCGCGGGCCAGCGTTACGCCGGAGATGGAGAAGGATTACGAACAGATCGCCGCCCGGCTGAAGCAGGATGCGGCGGCGATCCAGCCGCTCGGCTTCATCTCGCCCGGCCAGTTGCAGAGCCGGGGAAGCAAGGCGGACATCTAGTCGCCGCCCGACCTGAGCGGGACCTCACGCTCCTTCAGCGCCGCCCAGGCATAGGCGAACAGGACCACCAGCGCGGCCGCCGCCGTCAGATACGGCAGCGGTCGCGCGATCTCGTACAGGCCGACGCCGATCGACGGGCCGAGCACGAAGCTTGCGCCGTTGACGCTGGTGACCTTGCCCGCGACCGAACCCTGCGCCGCCGCACCGACCGCGAGGCTGGACCCGGCGGTGAAGCCCGGCCGGGTAAAGCCGAAGCCGAGGTTCGCGAGCGCATAGGCCGTCGCGATCCCGTACAGCGAGGTGGCGAGGCCGGTGAGCGCCACGCCCGCCGCCGCCAGCACCAGTCCGGCGAGCACGAGCCGTCGCGGGCTGAGGCCGAGCAGCGGGATCACGCCCCATTGCACCAGCAGCGCGGCGCCCGCCCCCATCATCAGCACGATGCCGGTCGGCTCCAGCGCCAGCGCCGGGGGGATCGCCAATCGATCGATCACCAGAAAGCCGATCGCCTGACTGGTCATCGCCTGGGCATGCCCCATCACCAGCCCGGCGATCATCCAAGCCCGCACGCGCGTGTCGAGATAGCCGACATGTTCGGCATGCGGCTGTGTCGCGGCGGCGACGCTGGCGCCCGTCGGTGCGCCGCCGATCGAGGGATAGGCGGACGACGCGCCATGCTCCGCCCGGACGGCGAGCCGGTCGTCGGGCAGCATCGTGCGTACCGTAATCCACACCCCCACACCGAACGCCGCGAAGACGAAGGCCGGCCCTGCCAGCCCGATCTCGATGCCCCGGACGCTGCCCAGCAGCAGGTACGGCGCCACTGCGGGGCCCAGGATCGTGCCGAGCCCGAACGCGCTCGCCAGCAGCGTCAGCGCCTTGGTCCGATCGTCGCGGCTAGTCTCGCCAGCGACCAGCGCCTGGACTGCGGGCGGCGCGGCCGATCCGAATGTGCCGTAGATCAGCCGCCCGGCGATGAAGAGCCCGAAGGCCGCGGTGCCGCCGATCCAGTGGTTGATCCCGGCGGCGAGGAAGACGCCGCACAGGCTGAGCGAAACCGCAAAGCCGCCGACGCCCAGCAGGATCATCGCGCGCCGCCCGTGCCGGTCCGACCGGTTGGCCCAAAACGGTGCGGCGATCACCCACAGCAGCGCGGAGACCGAGAAGGCGGCGGCGACGGCACGGTCGGCGACGCCGAGCGAACGGCCGAGCGCGGGCAGGATCGACTGCAACGCGGTGTTGCCGGCGGCGATCGTCAGCATCACCAGGAACATCAGTGCGAAGCGGCGGTCGATCGCGCCGGTACGATGTGCGATCATGAGCGGCTCCAGGCGTAATCGCGGGTGACTGCGCAGACCGTGACGCGATAGCTGTCGTACCAGCGTGCCCGTCCCTGCGCGCGAATTGCGGCATGGTCGGCCTGATCGCGCCAGGCGAGCGCCGCCGCCTCGTCCGCCCAATAGCTGACCGTGACGCCGCTGCCGTCGTCATCACGTGCGCTCTCGACCCCGCGATAGCCCGGTTGCGCAGCGGCGAGCGACACCATCGCGGCCGCCGCGGCGTCATAGCCGGCGGCGTCCAAGCCGTTGCGAACAGAAGCGAAGACGACCGCGACCTCGCCGATGCGCCGCTGCGCCATGTCATCCTCTCCTCGCTGCACGCCCGTCCTACGCGCCCGCGCCGGATGGGCCAAGCGTGCCGGAAGCGACGAACCGGAGCGGCCGACGCAACTGCGCGTCTTGAAACGCGTTCGGAAAACGTGGCACGGGGGTGTCACTCGCGTGCCAAGCGCGGGACGATCACGCGAGAACGACAGGAAGCCGATGCCCAGTTCGACCACCGCCGCCAGGCGCCGTACCCGTGCTGCTGGCGTGCCGAGCCCGGTCGCGATGTTCTTTCAGGGTTTCCTGAAGCACCCGGTGATGGTCGGGTCGATCATCCCGTCGTCCGACAAGCTGATCCGCAAGATGCTCGGCCCGGTCGACTGGTCGGCATGCAAGCTGTTCGTCGAATACGGTCCGGGTGTCGGCACCTTCTGTCGCCCGATCCTGGAGAGGATGGCGCCCGACGCGACGCTGATCGCGATCGACACCAATGCCGATTTCATCCGCTACCTCGACCATACGATCACCGATTCGCGGTTCGTCGCGGTCGAGGGTTCCGCCGCGGACGTCGAGCGGATCGTGCGTGAACACGGCCATGAACACGCCGATTACGTGCTGTCGGGCCTGCCGTTTTCGACGCTGCCCGCCGGTGTCGGCCCGGCGATCGCGACCGCGACGCAGAACGTGCTCCGCGTCGGGGGTGCGTTTCTGGTGTATCAGTTCTCACCCAAGGTGAAGGACTTCCTGACTCCACATTTCAATACGATCGATCACGACATGGAATGGTGGAACGTGCCGCCGGCACAATTATACTGGGCCTGGAAGGATTAGGCCGCAATGAAGGGCGCTGCGAGGATTGCGACTGCAAGCCTGACAGGGCTCTTTCCCTTCATCCCAAGTTAATGTATCTGGTCCGTTATGGACAGACCAAAGCATTCATCCGCGCTCTTCCTGCACGATGCGGCAATCCGTCGCGGCATGGAATTGATGATCTTCGCGCAGTCGCGCTTCGTGCGGACCGCCGACGACAAGCTGGCGGAAATCGGACTGGGCCGCGCGCACCATCGCGCGATGTATTTCATCGGTCGCAAACCCGATATCACCGTCGGTGAACTGCTGACGCTGCTGGGCGTGACCAAGCAGTCGCTGGGCAGGGTCATGAAGGATCTGGTCGACCGCGAGCTGGTACAGATGCGTCATGGCGATCTCGACCGGCGGCATCGCCTGCTGACGCTGACGACGACCGGCCGCGCGCTGGAAACCTCGCTCTACGAAGAGCAGCGCGAGCGGATGGCAAAGGCCTATTCGCATGCGGGGCAAGACGCGGTGACCGGCTATTGGACCGTGCTGGAGGCCTTGATACCCGAGGCCGCCCGCGTCCACATCGACGCACTGGGCCGCTGAGGCGGGCGTCAGTCGTCGATGCCGAAGTTGAGCCCGCGTGACAGGCCCGGATCGATGACCGCGATCATCACGTAAGCGAAGAACTGGCGCACCCGCTGCACGACGCCCGTGTGCGACTTGTACCATTGCCGGGTGATCGGTTGCGACCGCGCGATCTCCCCCTCGACATAGCCGCGGACGTGGTCGGCGAAGGCGCGATCCTCGATCCGCAGCATCAGTTCCAGGTTGATGAACAGGCTGCGCATGTCGAAGTTCGCGGAGCCGATGTGCACCGCATCGTCGATGACGTACAGCTTCGTGTGCAGCTTGGTCGGCTGGTATTCGAACAGTTGTACCCCCTTGCGCAGCAGCCCTGCATAGGTGAAGCGGGCGGCCGCGATTGTGGCGTTGTTGTCCGACTTCGACGCGGTGACCACGCGCACCGTCGCGCGCCGCCGCCCCGCCTTGTCGAGCCGTCGCAGGATGGTGGGCGACGGCGTGAAATAGGCGGCGATGATGTCGATCCGCTTGCCCCGGCGCAGGTCGCCCCGCACCGCACGCGCCCATGGCGACAGACGCCGCGTCGGGCCGCCGATCAGCCACCGTGTGGTCCCGGTCGTCTCGCTCCATTGCGACAACGCGGCATTCAGCCGGCGCAATTTGCCCTTGGGCGCGATGACCCAGGCGTGCAGCGCATCGAAATAGCCGGCGAGCCGTCCCGCCGCCGGTCCTTCGACCAGCAATCCCAGGTCGCGCCAGGCCGCGTCGGCAGGCGTGCCGAAATAATCGTCCTCGACGTTGAAGCCGCCGACGATGATCTGCTGGTTCACCGTTCCGGCGTCGGCGAGCGCCAGTTTCTGGTGATTGCGCAAAAGGTAACGGCGGCCGAAGCGCGGCGAAAAGCGGCACACCGACACGCCCGCGGAGCGCAACGGTGCGTAGAAGGCGTCGTCGGTTTCACTGCCGAAGCCATCGACGATCAATGCGGCGTCGACGCCGCGGCGGGCCGCCGCGATCAGCGCCGCGCTCACCCGCCGCCCGGTGTCGTCGTCGGCGTAGATGTAATAGAGGATACGCAGATCGACCTTCGCGCCGTCGATCAGCGCCAGCAGCGCATCGAGACGCCGCGGTCCGGTGTCGAGCAGCGTCAGCCGATTGCCATCGACCGTGAACGTCGGCTGGACGGCGGGGGGCTGCTGGGCGGCGGGCGCGTGCATCCCCGAACGTCTGGCGGGTCGAGGCCCCGGGCACAAGCCACGGCGGCGCATCGGCCGATTTTCTTGACTCCGCAAGCCTCACCGCCTAGGCCCTCGCGTTCACTGCATCGGTATTTGCGAAGGAAAGCGTCCATGGCGCGCGTCACTGTCGAGGATTGCGTCGACAAGATCCCCAACCGCTTCGATCTGGTCCTGTTCGCCGCGCAGCGCGCGCGTCAGATTTCGGGCGGCGCGGAACTGTTGCTCGATCGCGATCGCGACAAGAACCCGGTGGTCGCACTGCGTGAGATCGCGGACGAACTGGTGCGTCCGGATCACCTGGAAGAGGCAGTGGTCAACAGTCTGCAGCGCGTCCAGATCGACGACGAGGACGAGGTCGATGCGGTCGGCTCGCTGTCGGCCTCGGCCGAAGCGCTCCGCCTGACGGCCGCCGCGCCGCCGCGGAACCAGAATCTGGGTGCCGATTACGACGGGTGAGGGAACGGTCAGCGGATTAGCCTGCTAATCCGCGCCCCGGACCGATCCCCGGCCAGCTGGCGCCAAGCCCGACCGACGACGCGGCTTTGCCGCGTCGTTTGCGTTTGGGGAATGTGCTTCCGCCCGGCTGTCATCTCCGCACGCCTGTGGGGGGATGACAATGTGGGGAGGGAGAGGGGCTCAACCACCCCCCCCCTTCGTCATCCCGGCGAACGCCGGGACCCATGGACGCGGGCGGCTGGTAGATCGCACACTACGCATGGCCTCGTCACCATGGGTTCCGGCTTTGCCGCGATGACGAGTGTGGGGGTCGGGGCGTTCCCCCAGCCCCGCCGCGGCGAAGCCGCGTCGTCAGTCGTCGCGTGCCGCGACGCTGGCCGGGGCAGGCCCGCGAGGCTGACTAGCTGCGCTACTCCGCCGACCTGCCCTTGAACCCCTGCGCCACGACGAACCATTCCACCGATCCCTTGCGGCTGGCCGGGGGCTTGGCATGCTTCACCGTGGTGAAATTGCGCTTCATCTCGGCGACGAGCTGCTGGTCCGCGCCGCCGGCGAACACCTTCGAAACGAATGTGCCGCCCTTCTCAAGCACCTCGACCGCGAACGCCAAAGCGGTCTCGACCAGCGCCATGGTGCGCAGCGCATCGGTCTGCGGATGGCCGACGGTGTTCGCCGCCATGTCCGACAGCACCAGATCGGGCGCGCCGCCCAGCGCCTCGATCAACTTGCCCGGCGCGGCATCGTCCATGAAGTCCATTTCGAAGATCGTCACACCGTCGATCGGATCGACCGGCAGCAGGTCGATGCCGACCACCGCCGCCTTGGGCAGGCGGCGCTTGATCACCTGGCTCCAGCCGCCCGGCGCGATGCCGAGATCGACGATGCGCTTCGAACCGCGGATGATGCCGAACCGCTCGTCTAGCTCGATCAGCTTGTACGCGGCGCGGCTGCGATAGCCCTCCGCCTTGGCACGTTTGACGTACGGATCGTTGAGCTGTCGCTCCAGCCAGCGCGTCGACTGGGCGGTGCGGCCGCGCGCCGTCTTTACCCGCGTGCGCAGGCCGCCACCGTCGCGGCTCATGGGACGTTCCTCTTCACGGTCGGGGACTCCCCATCAAGCGTCGCAGGATGCCTTCGCGGATCCCGCGATCGGCGATGCCGAGCCGCTCGGCAGGCCACAGGTCGAGAATCGTCTCCAGGATCGCGCAACCCGCCACCACCAGATCGGCGCGTTCGCTGCCGATACAGGCGAGCTGCGCCCGCTCGCGCACCGACTTGCGCGACAGGTCGGCGCTGATCCGGCGCATCGCGTCCGATGGCACGATCAGGCCGTCGACCTGGGCGCGATCGTAATGGCTGAGGCCGAGGTGGACGCTGCCCAGCGTCGTCACCGTGCCGCTGGTGCCGAGCAGCCGCGGGCGCTCGACATCCTTCGGCAAGCGGCTGGCGAAGCCGGCGAAGCTTTCGGCGACGATGCGGCGCATCCGGTCATAGGCGGCCAGTCGCCCGCCCTCACCCTCGCCGCCGCCGGCGCTTTCGGTCAGCGAGACGACGCCCCAGGGGGCCGAATGCCAGTCCAGCACCCGCGGCATCGCGCCCCGCGTCGTGTCGATCAGCACCAATTCGGTCGATCCGCCGCCGATGTCGAAGATCAGCGCGGGATCGTCGCCCGGCTCGATCAGCGCATGGCAGCCGAGCACCGCCAGCCGCGCCTCTTCCTCGGCGGAGATGATGTCGAGGTGGATACCGGTTTCCTCATAGGCGCGGGCGATGAAGTCGGGCCCGTTGGCGGCCCGGCGACACGCTTCCGTCGCCACCGATCGCGCGAGCGTGACGTTGCGGCGCTTCAGCTTGTCGGCGCACACGCGCAACGCGGCGATCGTCCGTTCGATCGCGGCATCGCTCAGCCGCCCGGTCGCCGCGAGTCCCTCGCCAAGCCGGACGATTCGCGAAAACGCATCGACGACCGCAAAGCCGTCGCCCTGGGGCCGCGCGATGAGCAGGCGACAATTGTTGGTGCCGAGGTCGAGCGCGGCGAACGCCTGCGCATCGGACCAGCGGCCGCGTTGCGGCCGGGCTGGCGCCGGACGGGCAGGGGATTCCTGCCGGTACGGCATTCGGGCGGAACGATCCCCCATAGCCGTGGTGACTCTCTGTTCTGTTCTGCCGTCGCAGGACGATACCCGCTCGGTGCTTGCCCCCTAGGTAGCGCGAAGGGGGGCTTGCGACAAGTCGAGCCGGTTTGCCCCGTTGACAGGCGATCCGCCCCCGCCTAGATGCGCGCCCCTGTTGCCCCGTCGTCTAAAGGTAAGACTACGGACTCTGACTCCGTCAATTGAGGTTCGAATCCTCACGGGGCATCCAGGTTTGTGTGGAGCCGCAATATAGCGGCGGCTCGTCGGCAAAACCGTGCGGCTCGTTTAGCCCTGCCGCTCTCTCAGTTTCAGTCATACCTCGCTCGCTCCACTCAGGAGATGAGGCATGGCCGACGCGAGGGGCGCGACGACGATCGAGGTCATAGACCTTGGCAGCACACCGAGTTTAGCTGTTCACAGCCTCCCGCAAACATCCGGCGAGGTAATCTTCGAAGCTGAGCTGCGCGACTCGCCGCCGTATGGCGTGGCGATCGTTCGCCGACCCATGGCAGGTCAGACCAACAGCGCGCGCCCGGTGGTCTGGAGCGCAGTTCGAAATCTTCGAGCAGGCCACGCTGCGTCACGACTGGCTCGTGCGCAATCCTGCTCAATGCACCTGGCTGGATGTCACGCTTCCGTCTTCGGCCCCGACGAAGCCAGCTCGGAAATCGAGCTCGGCCTCGAGGTCGATCGCCTCGAGATGGATGAGCAGCGCCCCAAGACCGAACGAAGGGCCCGGGAAGCTGCCGACCAGGCGGAGCAAGAACGGCTCCAGCGCCTGCTCATCGAGTCGTTTCTTGACCACGCAGATGGCTGGTTCGGGTTGAATCTCCGACGCGGCAACGAGCAGAAGCCCTTCTGGGTCATCCGCTTCCGGGAGCGCTGGGAGCTAGAACGCTTCCGCGACTGGTTCCGGTGCCAGTCGCCACGCTTCACGGCGTGGGCCGAATTCCTCGAGACGAACAACGCGGCCAGTTTGGAGCGCATGCTCCTGCGCGAAATGCTCGAAACGGAGCGCCGCGTGAAGAAGGCGGGCCTCGGTGGCGGCGGTCGTCGGCCGCTCCGGTTCTGGCGAGGAGACGAGTGATGCGGGAGAGCGCCACGACCGGGTTCGACTGGCAGGAGCCCACCGCATCGGCGGGCGTGCCGGTCCCTTAAACGCAGGGGGTCGCGCGCAGCTGGACCGAGCGACCGGTCCCGTTTGGGCTGGATGATCCCATGCGTCGGCTCGGCCACTCGGCCGCGACGATGGATGTGCTCGCTCAAAGGCTGGCATTGGACTGGGTGCCCAACCTGCAGCGCGCGGTCATCACGGCCTGCATGCGGCAGCGCGCGCATGCTACGTTCCTCAATACGAGATTCGCTGGACATGCGAGCGCCTCCGGAATCGCATGCTCGATGGACAGCTCGGGGAAATCGGCACCCACCAGATGCAGATCATAGCGTCGCCCCTCATGGTCGTTCGTCCTATGTTCCTCTAGTCTGGCGGGTGTACGGAGTCGAGGGGCCGGGACCGCCGTAGGCTTATCGGGGGGCATTGGTTCACGCCGGCCTGTCTGACCGTGCCGTGTCTAGGCCTCCGACCAGTGCGCTACTGCCCTCACCACCGCTCGTATGATCCGTGCGATCCTGTGGATCCGTTGCCGCTTTTACCCGCGCGACACGCCTCTCTGCCGTTCGAGAAAGTCTCGACCATCTGCTCGATGAGACGGAGGGTGTCCCCATCCGAACCGGGCCCGCACCGGTAGCCGCGCCTCCACAAGCCCAGACAGGTTCGAAGCACTCGCCCGCGCCGGCGACCGCTTGCCCTCACGCCACTAGAAGGCATCATCCTGCCGGCGGTCGCTCAGCTCGGCGATCGATGGGAATGGTGCGATCGTCGGGATGTCGCGCTCCGCGGAGTCCTTCAGGCACTCGGCCATGCGATGCCTGGCACGCGGGGGTGCAGGAGGTTCCCCTAGCGTGACCGTCAAGCGCGGCTTGGAAGGAGAATGCAATTCGGCCTCCTCCTTGGGGTAGCCGCTCACCTGCAAGACCCCTGACGTCTCGAGCTCGAGCAGCACATCCTCGGCAGGACCGGTCCCAGGGTTCACGGCGCAGCTTGGCACGTGGCCAGTCCCGCCTCCGGTTCCACTCCTCGCCAAAACCTGCAAGCTTCGCCCGCACGACGCTACGCCACGCCCCATAGGCCCTCGCATGGCCGTCGATGTCTGATTGCGTGACGGGCAGGACACGGTCCTTCATCACCTCGCACATCGCCGTGGCGACTAGCGACGGTCCCATCGCCGATCCGCCCAGTCCCGGATCGCGTGCGACAGCCGCAGCAAGGCTGAGTTCGGCCATCGGCGCTGCGGTCAGGACCCGCTTCAGCAGCCGGTCGATCTCGATCTGGGACCGGCGGATAGCGTTTGATCGTCGCATCTAGGCGATTGAGGGGTTGATTGTGCTCGTCGACGAAGCGCGGCATCGGCTGAGCCGACGTCAACCGGGCGTTCTCCGTCTGCAGACGGTTGATCCCCTTGGCAGTCTCGTCTCCTTCCCCAGGCTTGAGCCAGTGCGCTGGCGGCATCCTGACCGGCAAGCCGAAGTCCTCCGCCGTCATCGCTGCGAAGATATCGTCCGTGCGTGACATGGCGACCGAAGAGCTTCTTAAGTGAAAGCAACAAATTCAACAGCCTAGCTTTTGCGCTGCCCGTTAAGGCGAACCGAACAACGGCTTTTCTGTCACTTCAGACGTTCGCTGAGCTGTTTTTCGAGGTCTGCCCAGAAAAAGGGCGCTTGCGATGAGGGTAGACGCGAGTGGCGACGGCCGCCCGTCTGTGAAACATTCGTCGGCGCCGAACGCGATGAGGATTGATCGCCGGCCCACACGAGACAGCAACGCAACGCCTATGCGCAGGAGGACGAACGCCTTACCCGCTTGGCGGCGTCGCCTCCCCCGGCACTGGAAATCTGCCGCCGCCGCGCAGCACATCGCTCGCGTCCGACGCTTGGGGCGTCACATGCGGAGGTGTCTGCGCAGTGCGTGCCTTCCGCGCGCACTCTGGCCTAAGCAGCCCAAGGAACGTCTGCTGATCGACGTGCCTGACGTGAGCATCGGGATTCCCGAACGCTGTGGGCTTATCAAGCGCCAGCTTGTTGAACATGCACAGCATCGGGGCGCTCATGAAGCCGCCGTGCTGATAGATCGCGCTGCCGTGGGCCCGAACGCCCCAAAGCGGACCGACACGCTCCATCGCGGCGGCATCCCCCGGATACAGGCCAACGCCGAATTGCACGTTCATCTGCAACCGCGACCTCAGGCGGCCGGCACGATCAACCGAGCAGCCCTTCGTCGGATGGTCGTTCGGAAGAGCGTCCGGCGGCGCGAACCGCTCGGTGGAGATGTCGACCGTGCGGCCCAGCGCTCCGCCGTCGTCAAGACTCCCAAAGTCCCAACGCGGAGCAGGAAGTCGAACGACGCCCGACCTTCGCCACCCTCTGCGAGCTGCATCAAGCATCCCGGGCTCTAGCAGGCAAACGTTGCTGCTGCTCCTGACCTCGGCGTAGCTTGTTGGAAGTCGCCGGTATGCTGGGGAGGCGTTCAGCTCGACGAAGTGGGTGTAGACGTCACGTGCGGAGCTCGGAGTCCAGACAGCGTCATCGACGCCGAGGTGGCCCAACCCCACCGTGTCGAGGCGGGATGCTCCCAGGCCGCTGGTTACCAGCTGGCTCCAGTGGAAGTACGATCCAACGGCCGGATCCGTCTCGGCGTCGACAATCTCCTGTTGTGCGAGGACCTCGACGCACCGCCGCGTCATAGGGCCGGCTTGGCGCTGGCGCGTGCAGGCGTCGAGGGTGGCGGCTCGATAGTAGGAGTTCGGAGTTGCGACGAACAGCAGGCGCGGCGCCGTCGCTGGCGGCCATGTTCCCCGGTATCGCTGCGCAAGGCGCACCCACTTGGAGGTTTCGGTCGCCGGATTCAGAAGGACAGTCAGATCCGCGGGACCGAGCCGTCCGTCGTCGGCGAGCGGCAGACGAGATAGCCCCGACAGCACGGCGTTCCCGCCAAGACTGTGCCCAAGAAGGAGCATGCGCGAAACATCGCCGGATCCGGGCGGGAACGTCCGGTCGACCTGGGAGCGGACCAACGCAACCTGGGAAATGAGCCCGTCGCCCACGTTGTCAGACACGAGCTTGCGTGCGGGGAAGGAAAGGAAGTTCAACGCCGCGCCTAGCTTTTCGCGGGGACACGTCTCCATGGAGCGGACAGACGCTGCGCCCCCAGAACAGCCGCCGCTCTCCCAAAGGCTGGCCCGGCCGGGCCAGCCGAAATAGACGCCAACGACAGCCGTACCGCAGGCCAGCGGCTCGAGCGCGCACCGCTCTGTTACGTTGGTGGCCGCGTTGGACGCGATGACGCGGAGCCTCGCGACATCGCTGTCGCCGAAGCGCGCGTCATGTCGCCAGCCGTGCACGAACGCCACGACGTAGACCCTGGGGTTCGCGACGCCGGAGGCGACCATCGCGCTTCTAAGCGCGAGCAGGTGGCGCCCGAGGGCCGCCACCTGCTCTCGATCGAGCAACCTGCCGTCCTCGTCCAGCTCGATCGCGGCTAGGCTGTAGCAGTTGGGTCGATCCGGACGTGCGTCCCAGCACCGCGCGGCGGGGATCGGATGGCGCGTGCCGGCGTCGGCGTTCAGGACCAATGAGACGGCGCATCGGGACTCGTCGTCGCTCTCTCGTCCGCTCGCATCCGCCATCGGAACAGCGCGCAGCGGTGATCTGCTCATGCAGTCGATCGTCCTCCAAGCCGACCGCTTGAAGACGCGCGCTGTTCCCGGTGATCGTCGCCGATCTGACCAAGGGGTCGGGCCGGTTCAACGTGTCGCAGGGCGTGGTGTCGAGCGTGTTCGGGCTGGGTGCCGCGCTGTCCGCGACGCTGGCCGGGTCGATCATCGTCTGGGCAGGCTATAGCACCGGTTTCCTGACCCTTGCCGCCATCGCCGCGGCCGGGTTCGTCCTCTACCTCGTGGCCATGCCGGAGACACATGCGTGATCGCTTCCGTGCCCTCGCTCACCTGGGTCCATATCGGCGACCTGCACATGGACGAGGCGAACGGCTGGGCCAGCCGCGACCGGCTCGCGGCGATCGTGGCCGAGGTCGACGCGCACATCGGCGATGCGGCGCAGTTCGTCTATCTGCCCGGCGACAACGCCAATCATGCGACCACCGAGCAATATCGCGTCATCACCGACACGCTCGCACCGCTGCGCCTGCCGTATCGAGTCATCCCCGGCGATCACGATTTCGAGCTGGGCGACCTGGCGCATTACGACGATGCCTTTCCTGCAGCCTGCCGGCCGGAGGTGGAGGTGGTCGCGGGCCACCGCTGCATCTTCGTCGATATCGTATCGGCAGGGGCGGGCGGGCCCGATTTCCGCCTGACCCGGCACCACCGCAACCGCCTGCTCGAGGAACTGGCGCAGGCCGAGGCCGAGGGGCAGATCCCGGTGGTGTTCATGCACGCCTATCCGGGCGATCTCGCCGCCGATGGCGAGGATATCGCGCGGATCTTCGCCGACGCCCGAGTCGCCTTCGTCGACACCGGCCACACGCATTACAACGAATTGCTCAACGACAGCCGGGTCATCTATGGCGCCACCCGATCGACCGGCGAAATCGAGGAGGGGGGCGGTCGGCCCGGTTTCTCGATCGTCACCATCCACGGCCGCGTGCCGAGCTGGCGCTTCAAGGAAACGGCGAGCGCCTGGCCGTTCGTCCAGATCGTCGCGCCCGCCGACGTGCGGTTGGTGACCCGCCCCGCCGACCCGGCACAGGTGCCGCGCCCCGGCGAGGTCGCGATCACCGCCAAGCTGTTCGGCCTTTCCGGGGATCCGGTCATGCTGTCCGTCGACGGGGCACCCGCAGCCGCGATGACCCGATCACCCGACGGCTCGCTGTGGACCGCTTGCGTCGCACTGGACGCGGGGTTGCACCGGATCGAAGCGACGGCGGGCACCGATCGCGACGCCATCCATGTGCTGGTCCGCGACGCCTGCGACGTTCCGCGCCGCGGCGTGCCGATCGCACCGGGTCACGATATCCATAGCATCGGCGCCTGGGCGGAGCATGGCATCGCAGGGACGCAACTCGGCCCCAACAAGAACGGACGACATTGGTGATGCTCGCGACCGGCGCGACCTGGGGGATTTGCGCCGCCTCCACCGCTGCGGTGATCGCCCGCCCGTTCCGCTGGCCGGAAGCGATCTGGGCGGTCGCCGGCGCGGCGTTGCTGCTGCTGTGCGGACTGCTGCCAATGGCGGCGGCGACGGGGGCGGTGGCGAAGGGGCTCGACGTCTACCTCTTCCTGATCGGCATGATGCTGCTGAGCGAAGTGGCGCGGGCGGAGGGACTGTTCGACTGGGTCGCGGCCACCGCGGCGATCCATGCCAAGGGATCGACCGCGCGGTTGTTCGCGCTCGTCTATGTCACCGGAGTCGTCACCACGACGTTCCTGTCGAACGATGCGACCGCGGTGGTGCTGACCCCGGCGGTCTATGCCGCGGCCAAGAAGGCGAAGGCCGACCCGCTGCCGCTGCTGTTCGCCTGCGCGCTGATCGCCAATGCGGCGAGCTTCGTGCTGCCGATCTCCAACCCGGCGAACCTCGTCCTGTACGGTGGCAAGATGCCGCCGCTCGGCGAATGGTTCGGATCGTTCGCGCTGCCGTCGCTGGCCTCGATCGTGGTGACCTTTCTCGTGCTGCGCTGGATGGAGCGCAAGCGGTTGGCGGGCACATGTGCGAGTGCGGTCGAGCGCTCGCCGCTGACCGCGGGTGGCAAGGCGGCGTTGGTCGGCATCGTCGCCACCGCGGCGGTGCTGCTGCTGGTGTCCGCCTTCGACATCGCCTTGGGCCTGCCGACGGCGATCGCCGGGATCGTGACGACGCTGGCGGTCTGCGCCATCGCGCGGTCGTCGCCGGTGGCGCTGCTGCGCGACGTCTCGTGGAGCGTGCTGCCGCTCGTCGCGGGACTGTTCGTGCTGGTCGAGGCGCTCGACCTGACCGGCGTGATCGGCTGGGTGGCGCAGGCGATCCGAAGCGCCTCGGCCGACCCGGCGCATACGTCGGCGGTGGCGGGAACGATCCTCGCGGTCGCGTCCAATCTGATGAACAACCTTCCTGCCGGCCTGATCGCCAGCACCGCGGTGGCGCAGGCACAGCCGCCGCGACTGATCGTCGACGGGCTGCTGATCGGCGTCGATCTTGGCCCCAATCTGTCGATCACCGGCAGTCTCGCGACGATCCTGTGGCTGCAGGCGATCCGCCGTGAGGGCGAGGATATCGGTTTCTGGCGCTTCCTGAAGATCGGCGCGGTGGCGATGCCGCTCGCGCTGATCGCGGCGCTGGGTACGCGGATCGCGCTCGGATGACGCGCGATCGGCTTTCCCGACGGCTGCTGGTCGCGCTGTTCGTCGCCCTGGTGGCGTTCACCGGCTATCATGCCGTGCGCACCGTCAGCGAGGCGGCCTACTGGAACGCGCACCGAGACGAACCGATCGAGCGATGGATGACGATCGGCTACGTCGCGCATTCCTACCATGTGCCGCCGCATGTGCTGCATCGTGCGCTCGGCCTGCCGCCCACCCCCGATCACCGCCCGCTCGGCCGGATTGCCCGTGACAGCGGACGATCGATGACGTGGGTCGAGGCACGGCTGACCCATGCGATCGTGCATGCGCGGCCGCCCTATCCGCCGCCCGCACCACCGCCGCCATCGGCACCGCCGCGAAAGCCGGGCGCGTGACCGAACAGCTGCTCGAACTGCTCACCACCTATGGCCTGCCGGCGCTGTTCGTCGCGATGATCCTCGCCGCGGCGGGCATGCCCTTTCCCAGTTCGTTGACGCTGATCGCGATGGGATCGTTCGTCGCGCAGGGGGAATTGTCCTTCTGGCCGGTCGTCCTGTCGGGGGCCGCCGGCGCGATCGTCGGCGACCAGATCGGCTATGCCTTCGGTCGCTACGGCGGACGCCCGCTGTTGGCCGCGGTGACGCGGCGCATCGGCGGCGCCGACAAGGTGGCGCAGGCCGAGGCCTATTCGCGGCGCTGGGCGGGTTGGGGCGTGTTCTTCAGCCGCTGGCTGATCGGGCCGCTGGGTCCGTGGGTGAACGTCACCAGCGGGCTGACCGAATATCCCTGGCCGCGCTTCCTGGTGCTGGACGTCGCGGGCGAATTGCTGTGGCTGCTGATCTACGTCTCGCTCGGCCGGGCGTTCAGCGACCAGGTGCAGACGATCGCGAGCCTGCTCGGCAACCTCACCTGGGTGATCGTCGGCCTGCTTGCCGCCGCCGCGCTGGGCTGGAAACTGTTCGGCACGACCGCGCGCGACACACATGACGATGGCCGGCCGGTCTCCGGATCGTAGCGGAAGCGCAGTCGCTTCAGCACGATCGCCCCGGGCCTGTTCAGCTGTCGTTCCGGCCTGACTGCGACGGGGCATCGGCTGCTTCGACAATAGCCAGATTGCACGGACCATGCGGCCGGAGCTGACGACGGTGCGTCAGCCGATCGAGGAGATGCCGAGGATCGCGGGGCGGACGTTCCTGCAACTCGCCCCGGCGTAGCGGAACAACGAGCGGCCAACCCTGCGCCGGCAACTGGAACGGGGAACGGCAACGCAGCCGCATCGTACGAACGCGCGTACCGATCGTGCCGCGAGCCGCGCCAACGACGTCACCCCGAAGGGAAGGATCAATCCTGCGATCACATAAGATGCTGGTGCTGCCGGTGAGGATTGAACTCACGACCTCAGCCTTACCAAGGATGCGCTCTACCACTGAGCTACGGCAGCACTTCCAGCGGGCTCGAGAGCGCCGCGGGAAGCGCGCCTAGAGACGACCGCGGCCGGATTGTCAAGCGATTGCGAAGGTGGTTAGGTTCGGCGGATGACGAAGACGGACGAGCGAGCGCAGCGGCTGGCGGCGCAACTGCGGGTCAACCTGCACCGCCGCAAGGCGCAGGCTCGTGCCACGGCGAGCCGCGACGGGCCATCGGCTCCCGCGCCTTCCGCGAAGGACGAGGGCGAACAGGAGCGCTAACGCCGGGCTCTCCGCCCGGACGACGCCCGGTCGATCACGTGATCGGCACGCACTTCGCCTCGAGCCATTGGCGGTCCTCCTCATCGAGCAGGTCTCCGATCGTCGCGACCACCTGCTCATGATAGGCGTCGAGCCACGCTCGCTCCTTTTCCGACAGCAGCGCGGCAATAATCAGCGTCCGCTCGATCGGCGCGAAGGTGAGCGTTTCGAACGCGAGCATCGCGCGGTCCGGGTCGCCGCCGGCTATGGTCACGGGCACCGTCAGCATCAGGTTCTCGATGCGGATGCCGTATTCGCCCGCCTTGTAATAGCCCGGTTCGTTGGACAGCATCATGCCCGCGCGCAACGGCTCCAGCGCCGCGCCGCCCGGGTAATTCGGGGCGGCGATCCGCTGCGGCCCCTCATGTACGGACAGATAGCTGCCGATGCCGTGTCCGGTGCCGTGCGCGAAATCGAGACCCGCCTCCCACAGCGGTCGGCGGGCGAATGCATCGATCTGTCCGCCCATCGTGCCGTCGGGGAAGATCGCGGTGGCGATCGCGATGTGGCCCTGCAGTACGCGGGTGAAGCGGTCGCGCATCTCGGCGGTGGGGGTCCCGATCGGCATCACGCGGGTGACGTCCGTGGTGCCATCGACATATTGGCCGCCCGAATCGACGAGATAGAGTTGGCCCGGGAGGATCGGGGCGCTCGATTCCTCGGTGACGCGATAATGCGGGCTGGCGCCATGTGCTCCGGTGGCGGAAATCGTTTCGAACGACGTATCGAGCAGGCGGCCGGTGGCCTGGCGATAGTCCAGCAGCTTGGCCGCCGCACTCAATTCGGTCTGATCGCCGGCAGGACAGGCGATCTCGACCCAGCGCAGGAAGCGGGTGAGCGCCGCACCGTCACGCCGGGAGGCGGCACGATGTCCGGCAATTTCGGCGGCGTTCTTTAGCGCCTTGGCCAGCACGACCGGGTCGCGCAGCGGCAGCACCCTGGCACCGCCTTCGCCAAGCGCGTCGAAGATCGCCGCGACGGCGCGCTCGGGATCGGCCGCGACGCGCCGGCCGGAATATCGGCGCAACGCTGCGGCGAAAGCGGCGCGATCGTGCAGGCGAACCGCATTGCCCATATGCTGGCGCACCGTGTCGTCGATCTTGTCGGGGGCGACGAACAGGTCGGTGGTGCCGTCACTGCCGACGATGGCATAGGACAGCGCCACCGGCGTATGCGCGACATCGTCGCCGCGGACGTTGAGTGCCCAGGCGATCGAATCGAGCGCGGTGAGGACGACTGCATCCGCGCGCTGTTCCGCCAGCCAGTCGGCGATTTCCGCGCGCTTGGCGGCGGACGAGCGGCCGGCATGGTCGTCGTCATGAACGATCAGCCTAGCCATCGACGGGGCGGGGCGGTCGGGCCAGATCGCGTCGATCGGATTGGCGGCGACGGGCACCAGCGCGGCATCATGATCGGCGAGGGCGGCGGCGGTGTCGCGAACCCAATCGCTGGTGTGCAGCCACGGATCGTAGCCGATGCGATCGCCCTCGGCGACCTGCGCCGCCAGCCAGCCGGCGACGCTGTGCTGCGGTACGGGGACGTAGGACCAATCCTCCGCCGAAACCTGTTCGCGCACCTGCAACGTGTAGCGGCCGTCCACGAAGATCGCCGCGCGGTCCTTCAGCACCGCCGCGGTGCCGGCGGATCCGGCGAACCCGGTGAGCCAGCCGAGCCGCTGCGCGTAATCGCCGACATATTCGCTCATATGTTCGTCGGTCAGCGGGACGACGAAGCCATCGAGGCCAAGGCGGTCGAGTTCGGCGCGCAGGGCGGCGAGGCGGGCGGCATGCGGGGTCATGATGGTGTCCGTGTCGATCGAGCGTTCGCGTGACCGTGCCACACGGGAACGATCGATGACAGGTGCGATCGGGGACGGACGCGCGCGGCTTTCCTTCGTCGTGCATTCGGCAACCGGAACGTGGATGAGGGGATCAGTGCGCCTTGCGGGGAAGCAGGTGCAGCACGCCCGCAACGACGCCGCCGACGATCAAGCCGAAGATACCCGATCCGATCGCGGTCACCAGCCACGTCACCACGCCGGGCAGCGTGTCGATCGCATGGGCGGCGCCCTCGGCCGCGGCGTGGATCGCGTGCGGCAAACCGGTGAAGCCGAACGCCTCCAGCCCGTGAACGATGATGCCGCCGCCGACCCATACCATCGCGGCCGTACCGATCAGCGAGAGAGCATTGAGCACCCGCGGCATCGCGGCGACCAGGCCGCGACCGAACGCCTGCGACGCGGCGCCGGGCTTGCGGGCGAGATGCAGGCCGATGTCGTCCATCTTTACGATCAGCGCGACCACGCCGTAAACGCCGGCGGTGATCGCAACGCCGACCACGGCGAGCGCGATCGCCTGGTTGACCAGCGTCTGGTCGCCGAGTTCGCCGAGCGCGATCGCCATGATCTCGCCCGACAGGATCAGGTCGGTGCGGATGGCGCCGGCGACCTGCCGATCCTCCAGTTCCTGAGGGTCGGTGACCGCCGCGGCCTCTTCGCCATGGCCGTGGCCGGTGAGCGCACCCAGGATCTTCTCCGCCGCCTCGAAGCAGAGGAAGGCGCCGCCCAGCATCAGGATCGGCGTGATCGCCCAGGGTGCGAGCGCACTGAGGATCAGCGCGGCAGGCAGCAGGAAGACGAGCTTGTTGCGCAGCGAGCCCCGCGCGATCTTCCAGATGATCGGCAGTTCGCGCGCCGGGCTGAGGCCGACGACATAGGTCGGCGTCACCGCCGTGTCGTCGATCACGACGCCCGCGGCCTTCGCACCCGCCTTGCCCGCCGCGCCCGCGACGTCGTCCAGGCTGGCGGCGGCGAGCTTCGCCATGGCCGCGATGTCGTCGAGCAGCGCGACCAGTCCGCCGGCCATCCGTTCGTTCCCCTTGTTATCGCCCGTCGTCATGCCGAGCACACCCAAGGGGTGCAACCGCAGACGTGTTTCCCGATCGTTGCCGATCGCGGAGGGAATGGCATGACGATCGTGCCTCCCACCGCTAAGGCGGACGCATGACCGACCTCGCTCCCCCCGTCGCCGAACGTCGTCCGCACAGCTTCACCGCGCATGGCGTGACGATCGAGGATCCCTATGCCTGGTTGAAGGACCCGAACTATCCCGAGGTCGGCGACCCCGATGTGCTCGCCTATCTAGCGGCGGAGAACGCCTATTTCGAGCAGGTGATGGCACCGCATCGGCCGCTGATCGACCGGTTGTACGAGGAGATGAAGGCGCGGATCAAGGAAGACGAATCGTCCGTGCCCCAGAAGGACGGCGACTGGATCTACTGGACGGCGTACGAGACGGGCGGGCAGTATCGCAAATGGTGGCGCAAGCCCGTGGCGGGGGGCGACGACCAGCTGCTGCTCGACGAGCCGGCGCTGGCGGAGGGCAAGGAGTATTTCCGGCTGGGCGCGTTCGCGGTCAGCAACAACGGCCGCTATCTCGCTTATGCGATCGACGACAGCGGTGCCGAGCGGTTCGAGGTGCGGGTCAAGGATCTCGACAGCGGCGAGCACCTGCCCGAGGTGATCCCGGGGATGCTCTCCGAAATCGTCTGGACCAGCGACGATGCCGGGTTCCTCTACGGTGTCGCAAACGACCAGTGGCGGACCGACAATGCGCGCTTTCACCGGCTGGGCACGCCGGTCGCCGATGACGTCGAGCTGTTTCACGAGGATGACGAGGGTTATCGCGTCGCGGTCGCCGAGACGAGCGACCGGCAGTGGATCGTGATCGGCACCGGCGACCATGTCACCAGCGAAATCCGGCTGCTGCCGGCCGGCGATCCTTTCGCCGAGCCGATCCTGGTCGCGCCCCGGCAGGAGGGGCGCGAATATGACGTCGATGCGCACGACGGCACGCTGTTCATCCACACCAACGATACGGACCCGATGTGGCGGCTGTGCACCGCCAGCGTCGAAGCGCCCGGCGATTGGCGCGAACTGATACCCGCCGACCGGCATTTCTATATGACCGGCGTCGAATGCTACCGCGACTTCTTCGTGGTCGAGGGGCGGCTCGACGGTTTGGACCAGATCGCGATCCACCGCTACGACGCGCCGACGGTGCCGCAGCGGATCGACTTTCCCGAGGCGAGCTATGCCGCCGGGCTGGGCGACAACCCGGAATATGCCGTGGACACATTGCGGCTCGGATACGAATCGATGGTCACGCCGGGGACGGTGTACGACTATGACGTCGCTACCGGCGCGCTGACGGTATTGAAGGTGCAGGAGATCCCCGCAGGTTATGAAGCGGGCGGCTATCGCACCGAACGGATCAAGATCGCGGTGCGTGACGGGACCGAGGTGCCGGTGTCGATCGTCTATCCCGCCGAGTTCAAGCGCGACGGGACCGAGCCGTTGTTCCTCTATGCCTATGGCGCTTATGGCTATGCGATCCCGCCCGGATTCTCGACCGGCCGGCTGTCGCTGCTCGATCGCGGCTTCGCCTATGCCATCGCCCACATCCGCGGCGGCGACGACCTGGGCCAGCAATGGTATCACGACGGCAAGCTGGAAAAGCGCTCCAACACGTTCAACGACTTCGTCGATGTCGCCAAGGGGTTGATCGACGGCGGCTGGACCAGCGTCGGCCGGATCGCCACCGCGGGCCGATCGGCGGGCGGCGAGTTGATGGGCGCGATCGTCAATTCCGATCCGGGCCTGTGGGGGGCGGTGATCGCCGACGTGCCGTTCGTCGACGTGCTCAACACGATGCTGGACGCCGACCTGCCGCTGACGCCCGGCGAGTGGCCGGAATGGGGCAATCCCATCGAGGACGACGCCGCATTCGCGCTGATCCGGTCCTACAGCCCTTATGACAATGTCGTCGCGCAGGCCTATCCGCCGATGTTCATCTCGGGCGGCCTCAACGACCCGCGCGTGACCTATTGGGAGCCGGCGAAATGGGCGGCGAAGCTGCGCGCGACGAAGACCGATGACAACGTGCTGTTGCTCAAGACCAACATGGGCGCCGGCCACGGCGGCAAGTCCGGCCGGTTCGAATCGCTGCGCGAGGCGGCGGAAGAGCATGCCTTCGTCCTCTGGCAGCTGGGAATCGAATCCTGACGATCGAGGCGCTCGTCGCCCGATACGGGCTGGCCGCGGTGTTCCTCGGCGCGGGGCTGGAGGGGGAGACGATGGTCCTCGCCGGCGGTCTGTTTGCGCATGAAGGTATGCTGTCGTTGCCCGGCGCGATGATCGCGGCGGCGGTGGGCTCGTTCGTCGCCGATCAGGGGTTCTTCGCCATGGGACGTCGGTTCCGTGGTCATCGCTGGGTTCGGCGGGCGCAGGCCAAGCCCGCGTTCGCCAAGGCGCTCGACACGCTGGAACGCTATCCGATCGGCTTCATCTTCGCCTTCCGCTTCCTCTATGGCCTGCGCACGGTCAGCCCGATCGCCATCGGCACGAGCCATGTGCCGACCCGCACCTTCCTGTGGATCAACGCGGTCGCCGCCAGCCTGTGGGCGGTGCTGTTCACCAGCCTGGGCTATGTGTTCGGGACCGGCGTAGCGGAATTGCTCGGCCGCTATCGACCGCATGGCCGGCAGTGGCTGTGGGTGGCGCTGGCGGCGGTGGTGCTGGGTCTGGTGTTCGGTGCGATCCGTTGGTGGCGGAAGCGGGAGCCATGAGCACGCGCTTCTCGTTGACGATCACCGCGACGGATGCGGACATCGACGAGCTGGGCCACGTCAACAATGCGGTGTGGGTGCGCTGGATCCAGGACATCGCGGTTGCGCATTGGGAGGCGGTGGCGCCCGCCGAACATCGCGAGACGATGGTGTGGGTCGTGACGCGGCATGAGATCGACTATCGCGGCAACGTCGCGGCCGGCGAGACGGTGACCGGCGAAACCTGGGTGCCCGAGCCGCCGAAGGGTGCGCGGTTCGACCGGCACGTCCGCTTCCTCGGCGCCGACGGCCGGGTGAAGGTGGAGGCGGTGACCACCTGGGCGCTGCTGGAGCGCGCCACCGGCCGCCTGCTGCGGGTGCGGCCCGAGGTGGCGGCGCCGTTTCTGGCGTAGGAACGGCGGCGCCACCCGTCGGGCGGTCGGATCAGGAGCGTGGCGTCTGATCCGATGCATAGGCCATGGCCGCCGCCGTGCCGGTGGCGGGCCGCAGTTCGAACCATTTCTGATGATCGATCGCGGTCAGGAACACCAGCAACGCCAATCCGAATGCGACCAGGGCGAGGCGTCCCCATAATGGAGACATGTCCCGATCGTCTTGCTGGTTCGTGTCTGGATCGTTATCGAACCGCATCATCTGGCCTTCATCCTTCCTGTTGCTATCATCACCTGCAACAAGACTTGAACGGGGGCAGCGTTCCGTAACGAATTCTTGCTCGCCGTTGCTCGAAGACGATCGCGTCAGCGGCTCCAGCGCGCCCAGATCGCGGTCGGCAGGGCGAGGCCGCGCGCTTCCTCGCGCACGCCCAGTTCCCCGCATTCCACCTTGCCGGGCAGATCGGCGAAATGCTGGCGGATCAGTTCGCCGATCGCCAGCGCCGACATGCGCACCGCATAGACGGTGAGGAACAGGAAGCGGCTGTCCGCGTCGATCAGCCGGCGACAGTCGGCGATCAGTCGCGGCAGGTCTTCCTCCAGCCGCCACAATTCGCCCTCCGGTCCGCGGCCGTATTTGGGCGGATCGAGCAGGATGCCGTCATAGCGGCGGTTGCGGCGCACCTCGCGACCGATGAACTTGACCGCATCGTCGACGATCCAGCGGATCGGTGCGTCGCTCATCCCGCATTGCGCGGCGTTCACCTTGGCCGCGGCGACCGATTTCTTGGACGCATCGACATGCACCATCTTCGCGCCGGCGGTCGCCATCGCCAGCGTGCCGACGCCGGTATAGCCGAACAGGTTCATGCATTCGGGCGTGTCGAGATTGGCGACCCGTTCGCGCATCCAGCTCCACACCGGCGCCATGTCGGGGAAGAAGCCCAGATGCCGGAACGGCGTGGTCTGCGCGGTGAAGCGCACCTCGTTCCATTTCAGCAGCCAGCCTTCGCGCGGCACCGGTTCGGCGAAGACCCAGCGGCCGCCGCCGTCTTCGTCGCTGGCGGGGATGAATTCGCCCTGCGCCTTCCAGTCGGGAGTGGCGGGCGCCCACATCGCCTGCGGTTCGGGGCGGATGAAGCGGAAGCGGCCGTAGCGTTCCAGCTTGCGACCGTTGCCCGAGTCGACCAGGCCATAGTCGGCCCAGGGTTCGCCGATCAGCGTCTCGACCTTCATGCGCGGGGCACGGCGCGCTCGCCGATGTAGCTGGTGACCGCTTCGAAGGTGGCGGGCAGGGTGGCGAAACGCTCCTCGCGGTCGAACAGATCGCCGATCCGGCCCGGCAGCGACGGGCGCTGGCCGGTGGCGCGCTCGACCGCATCGCGGAACTTGGCGGGATGCGCGGTGGCGAGCGTCACGACCGGCACGTCGCTGGCGTGGCGGCGCGCCGCGGCAAGCGCGATCGCGGTGTGCGGATCGATGATCTGCCCGGCCTGTTCGTGCGCCCAGCGCATCGCCAGCGTCATGTCGTCGAGATCGACGCGGTCGCTGGCGAACAGATCCGCGCCGGTGTGCTGTTCGTCGGTGAGGCGCATCGCGCCGGACGATTCGAAGCCCTGCATCTGTGCCGACAGCGCGGCGCCGTCGCGCGCGCCGAGATCGAAGAGCAGGCGTTCGAAATTCGAGCTGACCTGGATGTCCATCGACGGGGTCGGCGTCTGCTGGACGACGCCCTTGCTGTAATCGCCCGCGGAGATCGCGCGGTGCAGGATGTCGTTGACGTTGGTCGCGACGATCAGCTTCGACACCGGCAGGCCCATTTGCGCCGCGACATAGCCGGCGAAGACGTCGCCGAAATTGCCGGTCGGCACCGAAAAGGCGACGACGCGATCGGGCGCGCCGAGGCGCACGGCGGCGTAGAAATAATAGACGATCTGCGCCATCAACCGCGCCCAGTTGATCGAATTGACCGCCGACAGCGCGAAGCGGCCGGAAAAGCCGGGATCGTTGAACATGCGCTTCACCAGCGCCTGCGCGGTGTCGAAATCGCCGTCGATCGCGATATTGTGGACGTTGGGTGCGAGCACCGTCGTCATCTGGCGACGCTGCACGTCGGACACGCGGCCGGCGGGATGCAGCATGAAGATATCGACGCCCGCGCGTCCGGCCAGCGCGTCGATCGCGGCGGATCCGGTGTCGCCGCTGGTCGCGCCGACGACGGTCATGTGCCGATCGGTCCCGGTCAGGAAGCGTTCGAACAGCAGGCCGAGCAGCTGGAGCGCGACATCCTTGAACGCGAGCGTCGGCCCGTGGAACAGTTCGAGCAGCCACTGGTCATGATCGAGCTGGACCAGCGGCGTCACCGCGGCGTGACTGAAGCGGCCATAAGCGCGGGTGCACAGGTCCTTCAGTTCGGCGGGCGTGAGCGCGTCGCCGACGAAGGGCGTCATCACCGCGACCGCAGTATCGACGTAGGAGAGGTTGGCGAGGCCGGCGATCTGGTCGCGGGTCAGGCGAGGCCATGACTCGGGCAGATAGAGGCCGCCGTCCGACGCCAGCCCGGCGAGCGTGACGTCGCGGAAATCGAGGGCGGGCGCGGCCCCGCGGGTGCTGACATAGCGCATCCCGGCTGGGTAGCGGGCGAGCGCGCGAGGGGCAACGGCGGGTTTCTTGGGTGGGGGCGCGGTCCGGCTATCGCACGAGCGCTGCTTTGGGTGGCCGATTCGCGGGTTGAACCCCGCGGAAGTTGCCGAAGTTGCCGGTACGTCCGGTCGGAAAACACTCTCCGGCCCGGTGCCGCAGGGCACTGGGTTGGAAGGGTGTCGATCGGACATGCGGGAGGGATACACCGCGCGATGGGTGTAGGACAGCGCGGGTGTGGCGGGTCCGCCGGCTGGGCGAGGCCCAACCTTTCCTTTGTTCCCGTTCAGGTCGGGTGGGGCACCTCCTGATTGTGAGACTTCGTTCAGGGGTGCATCATCACTCGATGACGATCGTACTAGCTACAACCCACAACGTTCTTTCCCGAGGGCGAGATGTGCGAGAAGCAGCGTGACAAGCGGGGGCGAGTCGAAAAATCATCATTGGTGGCCTAAGGGCCTGCAGAAATACTGGACCGACTGGAACGGCAGGATTTCATGGATTGAACCAAGTGGTGCGATTCAAAGCGAGCGTCAACACAGAGGAAATATCGCAAGTATCCTCTACGGTCATACGCTATTTAGAGGAGATGTCTGGCAGACGAACTTTGAGGAGCAGTTTTCTATCGATGTTAAGGTGCATGACCTGATTGAAGCACTAAATGGCCTTGTACCTGATGGGCACGAAGAGGGAAAATACGGTCATTTCAAAATTGGCGAGCGATTTAACCGCCAGCTGACACTGTTCATCCTATCGCTGACAATTCGAAGTCCATCGCAGAGGCACATATACGAACATTACCCAGAAAGCTTTAATCTTCCGCCCGATGAGAATGTCGGAAAGGCTAATATGAACCTGCAATATGGTGTTGCGCGCCGGCTGTGTGAGACCAGTTCGGTATCTAATCGACACTTTAGTCTACTTCACTCGGAGGAACCCAGGTTCATATGCGGGGATGGATGCCTCGATTGCCTGTCGGCCGGCCTTCTAGCTAATCGCGTCAATGGTCGCGCATTGATTGCATTAACGCCGCACCTTTGCGTCTATATTAACACGCCGATGATGATGCGGAGCGACCGAAATTGCACCGCCATTCGTGCGACGCGCTCCATGATCAAGCGTGCGAACGCCATCACCCAGATATATTCAAAAAAGAAGTTGTTTTTCCTTGGCAACCCGCCCGAACTGACAGCGGATTTTCGAAGAGGGGAACATCTGCAGCACGCCACGTTCAGTGACTCGCTGCTGAATGAAGTGGATGAGCTCGTGGGGCATACGAATGGCAGGCAAGAATTCTTTCGAGGAGTTTGGTAGAGTTGATGGCCGCTTTCCAACGCGCGGCGCGTCGAAGCACTCGTTCCACTTTCCATCAAATTGATCACCCGATAACCATGTCACCCCAGCCGCAAACACGGCACGCGGGGGCCGGTTACCGCCGCCGCCGCAGCGCGAGGACGTAGATCACAGCGGCGATGGCGGCGAACAGGAACCATTGGACCGCGTAGGACAGGTGATTGTTGGGGACCGACGACAGGTCGGGCTTGCCGTTGGCGCCCAGGCCGAGCGGCGGGGTGTCGGCGACCAGCATCAGCCGTTGCGGGCTGTGGTCGAACAGCGATCCGATGAGCGAGCGCGCGTCGGGGGCGTGGCTGATGAAGCCGGTGACCGGGCCGCCGCTCCATCGGCGCGCGAACAGCGGATCGGGCGTGGTGCCGAGCTGCACGATCAGGCCATCGCCGCAATCGGCGATCAGGCGGAAGCCGGCGGCGCCGGCGCCGGCGAGGCGCTGCGCGATCGGACGGGGGCAGGTGGCGGTCGCGCGGCGGAACAGCAGCGACTGATCGGCGGCCCGTGGAAAGGCGATCGGCGGCTTGGCGGGGTTCGCCGCCAGCTGCGCGAGATAGGCTTCCTTCATCGGCGCGCGGTCGAGCAGCTGCCACAGGCCGAGGCCGATCATCGCCGCCACCGCGAGCGCGACGACGATGGTGGGGAGGACGGGCACGCGCTTCATGGTTGCGGGTCGATGCGTCCTTCGCGCGCGGCGTTGCGATATTCGGCGGACATCAGCGCACCCTTGGCGAGGCGGAGCGACCAGACGACACCGGCGAGGGTCACCGGAATCCAGATCAGCATGTGCAGCCACAGCGGCGGGTGCAGCGTCAGTTCGAGTGCGATCGCGCCAATCACGACGATGGTGCCGAGAATGAGCGTCAGGAACGCCGCCGGTCCGTCGCCGACGTTGAACTGCGTATAGTCGAGCCCGCAGGCGCGGCAGCGGTCGGCGAACTTGATCCAGCCGGCGAACAGCGTGGGCCGGCCGCAGCGCGGACACAGGCCCTTCAGCGCGACCTGTACGATCGGCGGCGCAGCGGCGTCCGCCCCTTGCGCAGGGGCGTCGGGCGTCGGATCAGCCATGAGCGACGCCCGGACCCGTCATCAGCCCGCGTGGACGGGCGCGCCCCAGCCACCCCAGACGTAGACGGTGACGAACAGGAACAGCCACACCACGTCGACGAAATGCCAGTACCAGGCGGCGGCTTCGAAGCCGAAATGCTGGCGGGGGGTGAAGTCGCCCTTGTAGGCACGGATGAGGCAGACGGTGAGGAAGATCGTGCCGATCAGGACGTGGAAACCGTGGAATCCGGTCGCCATGAAGAAGGACGCGCCATAGTTCAGCCCCTTGAAGGGGAAGGGTGCGTGGGCGTATTCATAGGCCTGGATCGCACTGAACACGATGCCGAGAGCGATGGTCGCCAGAAGGCCGGTCTTAAGCCCCTCGCGGTCGCCGTTGATCAGGCTGTGGTGCGCCCAGGTGACCGTGGTGCCCGAGCAGAGCAGGATCATGGTGTTGAGCAGC